>WNEZ01000724.1_pt1 | contig 33328 bp, 33 predicted proteins | sample 5400521 | NCBI WGS metagenome assembly WNEZ01 (sample SAMN13153339, study PRJNA577476) | soil metagenome | isolation source: 120 cm saprolite under Douglas fir tree site 2 hole 1 replicate 1 | place: USA:California | collected 2015-04-18 | reverse complement strand
CAGAAAGGCCGTCGCCGTCGTCACGGTGACCACGAGGCAATAGCTCACGGTGAGCCGCACCGCTTCCCGCGCCCGCGCCTCCTGCCCCGCGCCGAGGTTCTGACCGACGAGCGCGCCGGCGGCGAGCGCGAAGCCGCTGATCGCGATGAACCCGAGCCCTTCCATCTTATGGCCCACGCCCAGCGCGGCGAGCGCCGCAGTACCAAACCGCGAGGTGAATCGCGTGAGCCACATGTAGATGGCCGAGAGCAGGACGCCCGCGAGCGACAACGGCGCCCCGATGCGGATGATCGTCGGCAGGGCGCGCCAGTCCGGAGCGCTCAGCCGCAACAGCCCCCGCCGCAACGCGATGACGAGACCCAGGAGGAATCCGCCGCCGCGCACCATGACCGAGGCTAGCGCCGCGCCCTCGACGCCGAGCCGCGGGAACGGGCCCAGCCCCATGATCAGCAATGGGTCGAGCAGGATGGAAACGCACACGGAGCCCGCGAGCATCAGAAACGGCGTTCGCGTATCACCGGCCGCGCGGAACGTGGCTTCGATGGCGAAGAATCCGAATACCAGCGGGCCGCCCAGCAACCATGTGGACAGGTAGGTATGACCCAATGCCGCTACGTCGGGCGGGACGGCCATCACGCGGAACATCGTGTCGGCGAGCAGCTCGCCGGCGACGCTCACCACCAGCCCCGCGACCAGCGCGTACGCTACAGCCGCGGCAGCGGCGCGTGCCGCTTGCTCCGGGCGGCCCTCGCCGTGGCGGCGCGCCGCGACGGCAATCAGCCCGATCTCGACCATTTCGCCGAGACTCAGCGCCACCCACACGTAGAATCCCGCCGTCGAAACCGCGGCGAGCGCCGCCGGACCGATCAGCCGCCCGACCCAGATGCTGTCGATCAGATTGAAGGAGAAGTGGCACGCCATCATCGCGACGGCGGGAGCGGCGAGGCTCAGAACAGCTCGCCGCAACGGCCCAACCGTCAGCAGGCCGGGTTGGTTAGCGGGCGTAGCGTGCTACCAGCACGAGCGCGTCATCGTTGCCCTTCACGTGCCGGGTGATGACGGAATCGGCGATCTCCTGCGGCGAATTGGAGAGCACGAGCGACTCCGCGAAGCCATCCTTGATGCCGTCGGAGTACAGAATCACGGTATCGCCCAGGGCGAGCGGCACGGAGCGCGTCGTGGGACGCGCCTGCTCGGCGCCGATGAATCCGGCATTCGGGACGAGCGTGATGCGCGACGGGCGGTTGCCGAGATCGGCGCGCAACAGGACGCCGCCGACGTTGCCGACGCCGAGCCATGACATCGTGGCGGCCTGTGGATCGAGATAAGCGAGGCCAAGTACCACCCCCCGCAGTCCGACCAGCGCGTCATGGCAGCGGCGCACGAGCTCGATGAGCGGCTCGCGCGAGTAGCGGTCGAGCACGCCCACGGCCGCGTGCGCGGCGGACGCGGCGTCCTGACCATGGCCCAGGCCGTCCACGACGGCGATGAGCGTCCCTTTCCCGACACGTTTGATCAGCGAGAGGTCGCCGGATTCGGACTGCCCCGGCAACGGCAGCGTCGCGAACGCGGCTTCGATTTTCAAATCGCGCGCCGCCACTTTGTCATCGTGATGGTCGTGCCGCGACCCACGACCGAATCGACTGCGAACTCGTCCATCAGCCGCTTCGCACCCGGCAGCCCGGCGCCCACGCCGTGCGAGGTGGAGTAGCCGTACTGCATCGCCCGCTCGATGTCGGGAATGCCCGGGCCCTGATCGACGGCGACGATCGAGACGCCCTGGCGATCGCCGTTCTGAACGAGACTCAGCGTGATCTCGCCCTTCTTGGCGTACATCAGGATGTTACGGGCGATCTCCGAGATGGCGGCGGCAATGACCGTCTGCTCGCCGCTCGAGAACCCTGCGACGGCGGCTAACGCGCGGCCTTGCTGTCTCGCTTCAACGACATCAACGTCCGCGGCGATCGGCAGTCGCAGCGCTTCACCCACGGTCGCGCGGTCGCTTGGGCTTGGTCTCGAGGAAGCGCTCTTCGGTCCGGCGATTCAGGAACGCGAGGCCCTCTTCGAGGTCCAGCACCGTCGCGACGCCCTTCAGGGTCAGGCCGAGCTGCACCATGGCGAACGCCACGTCGGGCTGAATCCCCACGATGACCGTCTCCGCGCCGCGCAGGCGCGCCATGTGCGCGATGTCGCGCAAGGTACGTACCGCGAACGAATCCATCACATCGAGGGCGGTGACGTCCACGATGACGCCACGGCAGCGCGACCGCCCGACCTGGGCGATCAGTGCTTCGCGGAGATGGGAGAGATCGGCGTCTGTAAGTGCAGACTGAATCGAGGCAATGAGGTATTGCCCCTGCCGCAGAATCGGTACTTCCACGGCGTCCTCCGGCTAGCGCGTAGATTCTGGGGCGATTTCGCGGACCTGCGTCGTCGGCGGCGCGCGATCGGCGAGCAACCGCTCCGCCTCTTCGATGCCTCCCTGCAGGTCACCGACGGTGGCCATTTCACTCAAGTCGACGCCGATCGTCACCAGGGTCTGTGCGATTTCGGGCGACAGACCGGTCACGATGACGGTGGCACCCAGCAGACGCGACGCTTCGACCGTCTGCACCAAGTGGTTCGCGACGCCGGAGTCCATGGCCGCCACACCGGTCACGTCGATCACGACGACCTTGGCGCGGTTGGCGCGGATCGCGCGCAGCAGCTGTTCGGTCAGCTGCCGGGCGCGCTGCGGGTCGATGACGCCGATGATCGGCAGAATCAGCAGCCGCTCGCGGACCTGCAACACGGGCGTCGACAGCTCCCGGATCGCTTCCTGTTGCTGGCGGATGATGCGCTCGCGCTCTTCGACGAATCCGACGGCCACGGTGTTCGCGATGCGGTTCGCCGCGGGCTCGTAGCTGTCGAGAATACGGTTCAGTTTTTCGACATTGTCCTGGTACTTGGTGAACAGCGAGCGGGCGAGTACGTCACGGAGTAACAGCACGATGCCGACGACTTCGTCGGTTTCGACGCCGCGCGGAATGATGCGCTCCGACAGTCGCCGCGAGTACGCCTGGAGGGCTTCGAACGTGCCGGTCTCGAGCGCCTCGACGTAGTTGTCGTAGACCGCGGTCGCTTCGGCGAAGATTTCCTCTTCCGTCATCGCCGTGAGCAGCTCCGCGCGCGTGATGCGGCGCGCCCATTCCTCGCGCAGCTGCGTGCGGTTCTGTCGCAGGTGCGCGACGAGCTCGCGCAGCAACCCGGCCGACGACTCGGACAGCGCCTGGGGATCAGACGTGCGCGTCGATACGCTCAAGCTTTTCTTGGTATCCATGGCTCCTAACCTAGTGGTGGCCACTTAGGGAGCAAGCCCTACTGCCCTGCTTTTGCGGCGTTCCTTGGTCTCGTAGAGTGCGACGTCGGCTGCGTTGAGGAGTGCCTCCACGGTGTCACCGTGGCCGGGGTACACTGCTACCCCAGCACTGATCGACAAGTTTGGCTTCTCGGCGTCCGTGGCCAGGCGGTCCGCCACCCCCCGCGCCACGTGCCAGGCCGCCGCCTCCCCTGTCTCGGGGAGCACGAGCGCGAACTCATCGCCCCCGAACCGGGCCGCCGTGTCGGTCGCTCGGCAGGAGCCGAGCAGCGCCTCCGCCACGCGACGGATCGCCAGGCTGCCGGCAAGGTGCCCGTGGCGGTCGTTGATCTGCTTCAGGCCGTCGAGATCGAGCAGCACCACCGCCAGCGGCTGTCCCGTGCGGCGCGAGCGCCGGATCTCGGACTCGAGCGAGTGAATCAGCTGGCGGTGATTGGCGAGCCCCGTCAGTGCGTCGGTAACGGCCAGCTCGCGCCACGTACCCTGGATATCGCGCTGCGCCGCGACCGCGGCGGCGAGTACGAGACCCGTCACCGCAGTGCTGCCGGTCCACACCTGGAGCAGCACCAACGATTCGTTGGGGTCGTAGACGGAAAACGGACCGACGTGGGACAGCGTCCGCCAGATCGCGATCGCGGACAAGATGAGCATCGTGGTCGCGGTCTCGCGCGGACCGAATCGGAACGCCACCCAGATCATCACCGGCCAGAGCAGGACGGTGAGGGGATAGTGCCGCGACGGAAACACGCCGCCGAAGAGCGCCAGCGACAGGAGCGCCGCGACGAGCGCGAGCGCGACCGCCTCGAAGATTTGCCGGGCCGTCCAGGCCGGGGGGAGCTTGACGCCGATCCAGAGAATCAGCGCCGGCGCGACCACGATGTCGCCGACCGCGTCACCGAGCCACCACGTCAGCCAGACGCGCGGTGCCTCGTCCGTCGACACGAGACCGCCCAGCGCGAGCGAGGTCACACCAATGGACGCGGCCACCGTCGTGCTCACGAGCGCGGCGAGCAGCGTGAAGCGGATGATGTCGCGGACGCGATCGAACACCCGTCCCCCGCGCGCGAACCGGTTGACCAGGTACGCCGCGAGCAACCCTTCGATTGTATTGCCCACCGCGATGCCGACGGACGGGAAAACGGCGCCGGTGGTCGTGACATTCGCGAAGAAGGCACCGGCGAGGATCGCGGGCCACACCCCGTAGCCCAGGAGCACGAACGCGGCGAGCGCGATCCCGGCGGGTGGCCAGATCGTGGTGACCGAACTGTTGATGTACGCGAATCGGAGACCGAGCTTCGCGCCGACATAGTAGACCGCGGCGAGGCCGAACAGCAGCGCCACGCGGCGTATGGACTGGCTCATCTGGCCCAAGCTAAGAGAGCGATTCGCCATGAATCACCTCATCCCCAGTGCATGCGCTGGGTTCCCGAGGAATAACATGACTCCCGGGAAGAGGGGGGAGTGTGACCTGGATCATTCGCCCTGTGTTCGGGCAGACACCTCCCGCAAGAAGCGCTGAAACACCGGATTACGAGGATAGCGTGCGGCGAGTCCCTCCACGTAGTCGCGCGCTTCGCGTTCCAGCACCGCGCGACCCGCGGGATCCCGCACCGCTTCGCGCATCAGGGCTGCGGCGAGCACCCACGTGCTCTCGACGCTCGCCAGGTCTCCGTCATGCGCCGCGCGACGCATGTAGCGGATTCCCCGTTCCGCGTTACCGCTTCCCAAGCCGATGATGCGCGCGAAGAATCGGGCGAACGCACCGGCGCGCGCCAGTCCGTAGTCGTACACACCCAGTCCGAGATAGCAGTCAGCGCAGGAGGAGTCGGCGGCGAGCAGCCGGCGGTAGATGTCGCGCATTGCCTTCGCGTCTCTGGCCGCGCCGTAGGCGTGGCCGTGCTCTTCGCGTTGGCGCGCCCGATAGCCGAGTGCCGTGGCCAGCCAGAAGTCACCCGGCGTCCCGGGCGCGGCGCGCGCCCGCGCCAGGGCTACGCCGAGCAGCGAGTCGATGCGCTGCAGCGCGAAGTCAGTGGAGTCGAGGGCGGATGCCCACCAGATGTACGCGCCCGCCTCGAACACGGCCGGCGCGGGATCGGCCGGTGCGCGCGCGGCCAGCGTCGCGAAGTAGGCTGCCGCGCGTTCGAAATCGCCGCCATACAGCGTATCGAGACCGGCGCGCAGGGCGTGCACCGCATCGGGGGACCCAAGACCGGGGGACGGCGCGCTCTGCAGCGCGAGCAAGATCGCCGCAAGCACCGGCAGTCAGCGGGGGGCGGCGGTAATCGGAAGGGCCGGAGCCAAACCCGCGGTGCGAGTCGTGACGGTCCGCGCCAGCTCACGCAACGCCATACCCGCGGGCGAATCGGGCTGACTCACGACAATCGGCTCGCCGCGATCGGCGAGCTCCGCCATCCCGGCCTGCAATGGGATCTGGCCAAGGAGCGGCACACCCAGCTCGGCGGCCAGGCGCGTGCCGCCTCCCGCCAGGAAAATGTTGGAGCGCGCATGGCAGTCTGGACAGACGAAATAGCTCATGTTCTCGACGATGCCGACCACGCCGACGCCAACGCGCTCGAACATCTTGGCGCCGCGCAGCGAATCGCCGACTGCCATCTCCTGTGGCGTCGTCACGATCAACGCGCCGTGGAGCCGTACGATCTGCGTAAGGGACAACTGCGCGTCGCCCGTGCCCGGCGGCAGGTCGACGAGAAAGTAATCCAGCTCGCCCCACGCGACGTCGTGCATGAACTGCGTGATGATCTTCATGATGATCGGGCCGCGCCAGATCGCGGGCGCATCGCGCTCCACGATGAACCCGAGCGACATCAGCTTCACACCGTGCGCCTCGAGCGGCTGGATCTTACCGCCCTGCACTTCGGGTTTCCCGGTGACGCCGAACATGCGCGGGATGTTGGGCCCATAGATGTCCGCGTCCATCAGTCCGACGCGGTGCCCGTCGCGGGCCAGCGCCGCGGCGAGATTCGCCGACACGGTCGACTTCCCGACGCCGCCCTTGCCGCTCGAGATCGCCAGCACTTTGCCGAGCCCCGGCATCTCATTCGGTGTGGGCGGCGCGGGCGGAACGGGCGGCGTGGCCGGACGGCCGGACGGCCGGACGGCCGATTGCGCGCCACTGTCTTTGTGATTCCGCCCAACGCCCGCTCGACGCTCGCTTTGATTCCTGGTTCGCTCACGTCGATCGGCCGTTTCCAAGGAACGTTCGCGCGGCGCCGAGGACTTTCTCTTCGACTTCCGCCATCGTGCCTTCCAGCGATGCGCCCGCCGCGCGATGATGACCGCCGCCCCCGAACTGATTGGCCAGTGCCGCGACGTCTACCTCGCCCATCGATCGGAACGAGACCTTGATGCGGCCGTTGCCGATGTGGCGGAACAGCAACGCCATGCGAACGCCGGCGATCGATCGCGGAAACTCGACGATGCCGTCGAGGTCGTCCGCGGTCACGTCATGGCGGCGCAGCGCGTCCGCCGGCACGCTGACCCACGCCAGCCCAACCTCAGGCTCCACCACCAGCGTCTGCAGCACTTCCGCGAGCAGCCGCACGCGGCCTTCTGGAGCGCTGGCATAGACCGACGCATAAATCGACTCGGGGTCGACGCCCCTCTCGAGCAGGGCCGCGGCGACGCGCAACGCGCGGGCCGTCGTGTTGGAAAAGCGGAATCCTCCCGTGTCGGTGAGTAGCCCGACGTAGAGCGCCTGCGCGACCTCGGGCGTGAGCGGCCACCCGGCCACGTTTGCCAAATCGAATACGAGCTCGGCGGTGGCGGTCGCTTCCGGCGCGATGAGGCAGGGGCCGGGCGGTAGTTTCATCGGGCCGACGTGATGATCGATGCAGACGAGGGAGGGGGGCGGCTGTCGTTTCTTGATCACCGCCGCCAGGTTGCCGAGCCTGCTCAAGTCCCCGATGTCCAGCGATGCGATCAGATCGGCGCGCTCGATCTCGCGGACCGCCCGATCGCTCGCATCGGCGCCGTCGGGAAGGAGGAAGTGGAAACGCTCGGGGATTTCCGTGGGATTCGCGATGGACACCGTGACACCGCGTGCGCGCAGGAGATGCCACAACGCGATCTCGCTGCCGACGCCGTCGCCGTCGGCGTTGACATGCGTCGTCAACACGACGTGACGGGCGGTCGTAAGTGCCGCCGCCACATCGCGCGCCGCTTGCGCACGCTGCGGCGCAACGGAAAGGCCGTTCGAATTCATTTCGGGGAACATAATCGCCTCGTACCCGGCGCCGATCTAGCTCCTTTGGTCGTCTTTTCGACCGGCGCCAGTGCTGCTGACCTGGCTACCGCGGCGGCTGTCCTCGCATCCCCCCACCCATACCTGGGGCGCGCGGGCCACCGCCCGCTGCCCCCGCCAGCTCCTTCTGCAGACGGCTGTGCTTCCGGCTATAGCCGAAGTAGATCGCGAAGCCGATGAGCAGCCACACGATCAACCGAATCCAGGTGTCGCCTGGCAGCGTCGCCATAAGGCCCACGCAGCACAGGACTCCCATGATAGGCACGAACGGCACCCACGGCGTGCGGAAGGGACGATCGAGGTCCGGGCGCTTGTTGCGCAGCACCCACACGCCGGCGCAGACGAGTACGAACGCTAGCAGCGTGCCGATGTTCACGAGCTGGCCGAGCAGCTGCAGCGGCAGCAGTCCCGTGGCGAGGCTTACCGCGATGCCGGTGAAAATTGTCGAGAGGTAGGGCGTGCGGTATTTCGGATGCACCGCGCCGGCCCATTTCCCCAGCAAGCCGTCGCGCGACATCGAGTAGAACACGCGCGACTGACCCAGGAGCATTACGAGAATCACCGACGCGAGGCCGAGCACAGCGCCGACGTCGATCGAGATCCGAACCCAGTGCGGCGCGCCCACTTTTTCCATCGCGTACGCGACGGGCGCGGGCAGGTTCAATTCGCTGTACGGCACCATCCCGACGAGAATCGCCGACACGACGATGTAGAGAATCGTACAGATCGCCAGCGATCCCAGAATGCCGATGGGCATGTCCTTTTGCGGATTGCGCGCTTCCTGGGCGGCCGTCGAGACGGCGTCGAAGCCGATGTAGGCAAAGAAGACGAGCCCCGCGCCGCGTAACACGCCGGAGATACCATACGTGCCCCACTCGCCCGCGTTCGGCACGATGAATGGCTTGTAGTTCGCGGGATTGATGTGTCCGAGGCCCACGGCGACGATCAGGAGAATGATCGTGACCTTGAGGATCACGATGATGTTGTTGACGCTCGCCGATTCCTTGATGCCGACCACCAGAATCGTCGACATCAGGACGACGATGAAGACTGCCGGGAGATTGAGCCACGCGCCGGTGAAGTTGAGCCCCTTGTGCGCGCACCCCGCCACCGCCTGCTGTACCTGAAGGAGCGTGCACCATTGCGTCGGTGATGCGGCGAGATGCGAGGGGATCGTGATGCCGAAGTTGCTGAGCAGCGAGACGAAGTGGCCGGACCAGCCGACGCCGACCGTTGCCGCGCCGGCCGCGTATTCGAGTACGAGATCCCACCCGATGATCCAGGCGACGAACTCCCCCATCGTGGCATACGAGTAGGTGTACGCGCTGCCCGCGACCGGGACTGCCGACGCCATCTCCGCATAACAGAGGCCCGCGAAGGCGCAGGCAATGCCGACGAGCGCCATCGAGATCGGCACGGCGGGTCCGGCGTGCAGCGCCGCGGCCTGGCCCGTCAGGACGAAGATGCCGGCGCCGATGATGGCGCCGATGCCGAGCGTGATCAGGTTGAGCGGGGTGAGCGCCCGTTTCAACTGGTGCTCGCCCGCCTCATTGGCCTCGGCGCGCAGGGTCGCGATCGATTTGGTAGCCCACAAATTCATGCGGGACTCCGTTCAGGGAAGTGACGAATCGACGGCACGGGACGACCCAAGGTTCGCCGGGGCCAGCGATCTGTCAATAGAGACGAGCGTTAGACCTGCGTCACCGGGCTAAAACGCGAGACGGACAGCGAGTGACCATGAGCGCGGGAGCGGCACAGTTCCAGTGTCCGAGATACGTGGTGAGAGACCGAAGCGTCTTCAAAATATCATCGAGCCTCCGTCGACAACGGAGCGTACTACAAGCTGTAGTTCGGCGCCTCGCGCGTGATCACCACATCGTGCGGGTGGGATTCACGCAAGCCCGCACTGGTGATGCGGATGAACTCGGTTTCCGTCCGCAGCGCGGCCATATCGCATACCCCGCAATACCCCATGCCGCTCCGCAACCCGCCGACCATCTGGTACACCACGTCGGCGACCGGCCCCCGATACGGGACCCGCCCTTCGATCCCCTCCGGGACGAGCTTCTGCAGCGAGACCTCGCCTTCCTGGAAGTAGCGGTCCGCCGACCCCTCCTCCATCGCCGACAGGCTGCCCATCCCGCGGATCACCTTGAAGCGCCGCCCCTCGAGCAGGAACGATTCGCCCGGACTCTCCTCGGTGCCCGCCAGCATCGAGCCCATCATGACGCTCTCGGCGCCCGCGGCGAGCGCTTTCACCGCGTCACCGGAGTACTTGATGCCGCCGTCCGCGATGACGGGGATGTCGCCCGCGCCCCGCACGGCATCCACGATGGCGGTGATCTGCGGGACGCCGATCCCGGTCACGACACGGGTCGTACAGATCGACCCCGGCCCCACGCCGACCTTGACGGCATCGACGCCGCGCTCGACCAGAGCGCGGGCGCCCGCTTCGGTCGCGACGTTGCCGGCGACCAACTGCGCGTCCGGGAAGACGTCGCGCAAACAGGCGACCGTATCCAGGACGCCCTGGCTGTGGCCGTGCGCCGAGTCGATGACGATCACGTCGCACCCGGCGTCGACCAGCGCCTGGGCGCGCGCGCGCGCGTCCGGCGTGCCGCCGACGGCCGCGGCGACGCGCAGCCGGCCGTGCTGGTCTTTGTTCGCGTCCGGGTATTGGCGACGCTTGAAAATGTCCTTGATGGTGATGAGACCCTTCAGCAAGCCCTGCTTGTCCACGACCGGCAGTTTCTCGATGCGATGTTTCGCGAGAATGCGCTCCGCCTCGTCGAGGGTCGTGCCGATGGGTGCGGTCACGAGCTTGTCCTTGGTCATCACGTCGCGAATCGGCCGGTCGAGCTCGCGCTCGAACTGCAAATCGCGATTCGTGATGATGCCGACCAGTTTCCCCGCGCCGTCGACGATCGGCACGCCCGAGATCTTGAAGCGCACCATCAGCTGCTGCGCTTCCCGCAGCGGGCGGTCTGGTCCCAGCGTGATCGGGTTCATGATCATTCCCGATTCGCTGCGCTTCACCCGGTCGACCTCGGCCGCCTGACGGTCGATCGGCATGTTCTTGTGGATGACCCCGATCCCGCCCAGACGCGCCATGGCCATCGCCATCTCCGCTTCGGTCACGGTGTCCATGGCCGCGGAGACGATCGGGATGTTCAGGGGGATGGCGCGCGTGAAGCGGCTGGCGACAGCGACGTTGCGGGGATGCACCGTCGAGTGACGGGGCACGAGCAGGACGTCGTCAAAGGTCAGGGCGACGTCGGGTCGGAAGGTTCCCATCTCGGAAGTTACTGGGGGGGCTTCGTTTCCTCAACCTGTTTTTCGACCTGCTTCTTCTTCGCCTCCTCAACGGCGGCTTTCCCGGCCGCGGCCAGGCCCTCGAAGAACCGGCCGGCCTTTCCGACCGCATCCATCGTTCCCCGAATGATGGTGATCGGCACGCGTCCGGCGCGCATCGTGTCTTCCAGTGTTTCCGCGACCTTCTGGAAGGCGGGAGCGCCGGCGGCCCGTTGCGAGTACTTCGATTCGAGGAATTCGATGTAATCGAGCACCTGGTAAGCCTGCTCGTCCGGCATCACATCGAGCTTGCGCCGGATGCGCTCATTCAGTAGGTCGTTCACGGGGTTACGCCTCCCTCCAACGAAATCAGGTCCACAACCGGGTTGCCCAGATAGCGGCTGCGGCCGTTTCGCACCCGCGCCGTGATCGTCATCGTGACGAGCGGCGTGAGCGCGCGGAATGCGGGCAATTTGGTATCGGGAACGACGACGTAGACGAACCCCCGTTCGGGCAGCGGTCCGCGCGCCAGCACGTACGAAGCGCCGCTGGGAATGTCGGGCCGCAAGTCATCGGCTTTCTGCATGGCGATGAATTCGAGATTCCAGCGGAGCACCTGCCCCGCGTAGCGCTGCGGCTCGGCGCGCAGCTCGGCGGCCGTGACCCCCACCAGCACGCCGGCGGGCGCGGCCTGCAGATCGCCGCCTTTGACCCAGCCCTCGAACTGCACGCGGGTCCACTCGCCGTTGCGGCTGAGGACACGGAGCGGCGTGTCGGTCGTCACCGTGCCGGCTTCCGGGCCGTCCGGGGCGCGGTACAGCGTCGTTATGCGCACCGGTTGGGCGCGCGTGCTGTCGACGCGCGTCGTGTCGGCGCCGGGGCGTGGCCCCGGCGTGAGCCCACCCTGGTGAGCTGTGGTGTCCGTGGTGGTGTCGGCGGTGCGCGTCGCGACGATATCGGCCATGGGTGCCAGCGCGCTGCGCTGCACCCAGCCGATACGTGTCACATGCACCCACCGCCCGCTGCTGTCGGGCGACGCCCGCTTGAGTCCGAATCCCTGCGAGAGCTCGGCGACCAACGGACCGGCGGGTGCGGCGCGGAGGTTTTCGTTGGGCGAGCGGTTCACCAGTAGGTCAAAGTCGGGCCGATCGCTCGGGCCGACGGACGTGGAGAAGATCCAGCCTTCGAGCAAGACCTGCATCCAGTCGTTGCGAGTTGCGCCGGCAGGCAGGATGGCGCCACGCGCGAGTCGCGCGATGCGCCGGCCCGCAACGTCCTGATAAAACCACGCATTGTCGACGTTGACGCGATACCGGTTGCTGCCCTGGGAAGCCGCGACCTGCGGCGTCGCGAGGCTCAGAACCGCTAGTAGCACGGGAGTGATCTGGCTAACTTGCATCCCCTTCAATATGACAACGACCCGCAGCATGCGCGCCCCCCCTCCGGTGGTCCTCGTCGTGCTCGACGGGTGGGGCTTCCGACCGGGCCGCGAGGGCAACGCCATCGAGCTCGGTCAGACGCCGGTGTGGCACAAGCTGTGGGACCGCGCGTCGCGCACGCTGCTCGAGGCATCCGGTCGCGCCGTCGGTCTTCCCGAGGGACAGATCGGCAACAGCGAAGTCGGCCATCTGAATCTCGGCGCCGGCCGAGTCGTGCCTCAAGACCTCGTACGCATTTCACAGTCCATCGAGTCTGGCGAGTTCCTCCGCATTCCAGCGTTGCTGCAGCTGGTGGAGGATACTCGTCGGCACGACGGCACCTTGCATGTGATGGGACTCATCGGCACCGGTGGGGTGCACGCGCTGGACAAGCATTTGCTCGCCGCCGCCGAGCTCGGTCGCCGAGCCGGTGTCCAAGTCGCGATCCACGCGTGGCTTGACGGGCGCGACACACCGCCTCAATCGGGACTCGCGTTCATGCAGGAGTTGCTGCAGGCCGCCGGGCCGTCAGGCGGTGTGGCCGTCAGCACCGTCATCGGCCGTTACTACGCAATGGACCGCGACAAGCGGTGGGAGCGCACCAAGCTGGCGTACGACGCGATGGTGAAAGGCGTCGGGATTCAGGTCCCCGATCCGATCACCGCGATCCAACAGGCGTACGCCGTCGGCGAGACCGACGAGTTCGTCAAGCCCCGCGTCATCACCGGTGCGCCGCTCATTCGCGACGGCGACGGAATCTTCTGTTTCAACTACCGTGCCGACCGCATGCGCCAGATCGTGCGGGCGCTGGCCAGTGCGGATTTCGACGGGTTCGACGTCACCGGCCGGCCCGAGGTGCGGCTCGTGACGATGACGCGCTACGACGAGCGGTTGCCCTTCCCCGCTGCATTCGAGCCGATTGTGCTGTCGCGCATCGTCGCGGAGGTGCTCTCGGACCACGGCAAGACGATGTTCCGCACTGCCGAGACGGAGAAGTACGCGCACGTCACGTATTTCTTTAACGGCGGCTACGAGCCACCCTATAAGGGAGAGGAGCGCTTGCTCGTCCCGTCGCAGAAGGTCGCGACCTACGACCTGATGCCCGAGATGAGCGCGCCGGGCGTGACCGACGTGCTGTGCAACGCGATCGCGGGGAAACAGCACGATTTCATTCTGTGCAACTACGCCAATGGCGATATGGTCGGGCACTCCGGGGTTCTGGCGGCGGCGGTCAAGGCGGTCGAGACGGTCGACGAGTGTCTCGCGCGGGTTCTGACCACGGCCGATGCCGCCGGCGCCACCGTCCTGGTGACCGCGGATCACGGCAACTGCGAGCTGATGATCGACCCCGCCACGGGCGGCCCGCACACCGCGCACACCACGAATCCTGTGCCGTTGGTCATGGTGGGCGACGGTACCCCCAAGCGACATTTGCGTACCGGTGGCTCGCTTCGTGACGTGGGACCAACGATCTTGCAGCTCATGGGTATTGAGCCGCCGAAAGAGATGACGGGACGCGACCTCAGGGAGACTGACTGATGAGACGAGCGGTTTGGCGGTTCGGCGGTTGGGCGGTTCGAACGGCAATCGGCGTGGCGGTACTGTTAACCGCCCAACCGCCGAACCGCCTAGCCGCCCAAATCGGCCACGACCCCGAGCACCCGCCCTACCGCGACATCCTCCTACATTCGGGGCCGGTTTTCTTTGTTGGCCACCTGAGCGCGGACCGCGGGACCACGGGCGCGGGCACGAGCAACGCTCTGACGTTCGGGGCGCGCTACGAGATCCCGGCCGGCAAAGCGCTGCACTTTCAATTCACGGGCGCCTACCTCCATGGCGACCGATTCATCCTCGATCCCCGCGCCGACTCGTCATCTCCCGCTCGCCGCACCGGTCCGTTCAAGTCCGATCTCGGCATGGTGGAGGTTGGTATGCAGCTGCGGCTCAGCGGCAACAAGACATGGCGCGGGCTTGCTCCCTACGTGGGCACGGGGCTCGGGCTGACCTTCGACGTGAAATCGCCGGGGGACACGACGGGAAGCGGCTACCACTTCGGCTCCAAGCTGACGATCGCGTTTGCGACCGGCGTGCGCTGGTATCCTGCTCGGCGCGTGATGATCAATGGCGAGGCGCGCGCGCAATTCTGGCGTCTCAAATATCCCCTCTCCTTCCATGAACTGCGGGCGTCGGACGGGTCGCGCGTGCTTCCCCTGACCCAACCGCTCAACGACTGGACGCTCCACCCCTGGATCAGTCTCGGCATTGGATGGATTTTCTAGCCGAAGGCTTCCGGCGGGCGTGGGGACTACTCGTCGCGGGTGATTCCGAGGTTTACGGGATCGCTCTTCTCACTCTCAAAGTTGCGGTCGTGGCGACAGCCATCTCCTGCGCCGTGGGGCTGCCGCTTGGCTACTTCCTCGCCACCCGGCGCTTCTGGGGGCGACGCGCCGCGCTGACGATGGTCAACACCGCACTCGCCTTCCCAACCGTGGTCGTCGGCCTGCTGCTCTACGGCCTGCTCTCACGACGCGGCCCGCTGGGTGGCCTGGGGTGGCTCTATACCTGGCAGGCGATCGTCGTCGGAGACGTGCTGCTGGCGTTGCCGATCGCCGCGGCGCTGTCGGCCGCCGCCATTCACGGCGTCGACCCGCGGATCCGCCGCACCGCCGAAACGTTGGGGGCGGGATCGTGGCGGACCGCCTGGACGGTGGCACGCGAAGCGCGCTTCGCCCTTGCCGCCGTCATTACCGCGGCCTTCGGCCAGGTCGTCGCCGAAATCGGGGCGGCGATGATCGTTGGCGGCAATATCCGCGGCTCCACGCGCACGCTGACCACCGCCGTCGCGCTCTACACGGCGCAAGGGGACTTCGGCCTGGCGCTCGCGCTCGGCCTGGTGCTGTTGATGCTGGCGCTCGTCGTAAACATCGCGTTGCAGGTGCTGCAGGGACGCGGCCATGCTTGAGCTGCGTGGCATCCGCCACCGCTATGAAGGACGCGTCGTGCTCGACCTCGAGCAGTTCACGGTGCCCCGCACGGGAACGGTGGCGGTCGTCGGACACAACGGGGCCGGAAAAAGCACGCTGCTGCGCCTGCTCGCACTCCTCGAGGCGCCGACAGCAGGCCAGGTGCTCTTGAACGGCGCCATCGTGCCCCGGCGTCCACCCGCCTCGTTACGCCGGCGCGTGACGCTGGTCGAGCAACGGCCGATTCTGTTTCGCGGCACTGTACGAGAGAATCTCGAATACGGTCTCCAGGTCCGGGACATGGGACGCACCGCGGCCAATGGCATCATCGGGGATGTGGTGGACCGCCTCGGACTCCAGTCGCTGCTCTCGCGGCGCCGTCACGAGCTGTCCGACGGCGAGGTACAACGCGTGGCGGTTGCGCGGGCGCTCGCGCTGCGGACGGACATCCTGTTGCTGGACGAACCGGCCAGCTCCGCCGACCGTGCCGCCGCGGGCGCGTTGTACCGCGCTCTCGCCACTGAGCGAGCGGCCCGTCCCCTTGCAGTCTGCATCGCATCACACCAGCTCGAAGACGCCTACCGCTGGGCCGATGACATCCGCGCGCTCGCAGATGGTCGCCTGTCCCCAGTCACGCCCGAGAACCTGTTTCGCGTCGAGCTGCCCGCGGGCGACGGAGTGAAAACGGTGCACGTCGGGAGCATCGCGCTCGTGGTCATGACCGATCGCGCCGGTCCAGTGGTGGTCGCGGTCCCGCCCACCGACATCTTCGTGAGCCGCGAGCCGCTCCCATCATCGGCCCGCAACGTCTTCAAGGGTCGCGTGATCGGCCTGGCCATCGAGCACCGCGGCGCCGGCGTGCAGGTTCGGGCGGACATGGGCGGCGTGGAGCTGGTCGCCGCCGTGACCGCGGAGGCCGCACGCGATCTCGCGCTCACTCCCGGCGGCGCGGTCGTGTTCTCTTTCAAGGCCACTGCCGTCCAGGTATTCTAAGGAATGCCGACAGCGTATCTGACCAGGATCGTCGAATTCACGGCGACGCACCGGTTTCCCAATACCCCGGAGTTTGCCGGGGCCACGAGCGACCACAGCCATCGATATCGCTGCGCCGTGACCGTGAAGGGTGCGTTCGATCCGGCTCGCGGCGGTGTGATGAGCCTGCCCGTACTCAAGTCGCTGCTGCAGCGTGAAGTCGTCGGCCGTTTCGACGGGCGGCATATCAACGCAGACATCGCGCCGTTCGCCGATGGGATGTGGGTCGCGACGGGCGAGGCGCTCGCGCTGCATGTGTGGGAACGGATCGCCGGGGCCTTGCCCGCGGGCGTTGGCCTGCACTGTGTGCGCATTGAGGAGAGTCCCAATCACTACTCCGAATACCGCGGCGAATCGTAAACAGCCGGGCGACCGCTCGGGCCGGATGCGTGCCGACTCCGCGGTGGTCGAGGAGTGGCCCGTCTGGCTCGAGGTGAACGGCGAGCCCGCGGTGACGTGGATGTGCACGCCCGATCAACTGGAAGAGCTGGTGGTGGGATGGCTCCACGGTGAGGGCTACATCGCGTCACTCGACGACCTCGTGCAGCTGCGTCCGTGCGCGCCCGATCTGGGATTCTGGGCCGACGTGAAGCCGGAGCGAGTGGCGCAGGTGAAAGGTGAACGTCGCAAGCCGGTGCTCGCGTCGGGTTGCGGCGCGGTCGCCACGATGCTGGCAGACCCCGATGCGATGGCCCATTCGCCACCGCTGCGGGGTGATCCTCCAGCCCCCGAAGCGCTGCGCGCACTCTTCAAGGCGCTGTTTGCGGCGGGCGCACGCTATAACGAGACCGGCGGCATTCATGCCGCCGCGCTCACTGACGGCCATACGCTGCTCTTTCACGCGGAGGACATCGGCCGGCATAACGCGGTCGACAAGGTGATCGGTGCCGCGGTGCTCGCGCGGACACCGATCGAGAACCGCGGGCTGCTCGTGACCGGCCGGATCTCGGCCGAATTGGCTTTCAAAGCGGCACGGGCGGGACTCGCCTGGGTCGCAACGCCGAGCGTTCCGTCCACGCTCGCCGTGACCATCGCCGAGCGCTCCGGGATGGTGCTCGTCGGCCGCGCGGTCAGCGGCACGCCGCACGTGCACAAGCGCGGGTCATGACACCCGCCGAAGAAGAGGCCGTCCGCGCCCTGCTCCGCAAGGCGCGCACCATCGCCGTCGTGGGACTATCCCCCAACCCGATGCGGCCCAGCAATTCGGTCGCTCGCTATCTCCAGCGGTCGGGATACAAAATCGTTCCGGTGAATCCGGGGCATGACGCAATCCTCGGCGAGAAGAGCTACCGCACGCTCGCCGATGCGGCGCGCGATCAGACCATCGACGTGGTGGACGTGTTTCGCCGCAGCGAGCTCGCGGGTGCGGTCGTGGATGAGGCGATTCCGCTCAAGCCGCAACTGATCTGGCTGCAGCAAGGCGTCGTGGATGCGGCGGCGCAGGCGCGTGCTGCCAAGGCGGGCATCCCCTTCGTGATGGATCACTGCCTCGCTGTCGAACATCGTCACCTCGGGGTCTAGATGCGGGGAGCTGTCCTGGCCGGGGGCGCTGCCAGTCGATACGGCGGGGTCCCCAAGGGCCTGCTGTCGGTCGGCGGAGCCCGCATTCTCGACCGCGTCGTCGAGGGTGTACTGGCAGTGACCGGCGCGCTTCCATTGTTGGTCGCCAACGCACCCGGTGCCTCCGCGTGGCGCCCTGATCTGAAGACCATTCCAGACGCACGGCCGGGTTTCGGCAGCCTGGGCGGGATCTATACGGCTGTCACCGCAGCAACCGGGCCAGTGCTGTGCGTCGCCTGGGACATGCCATTCGTTCCCGACGAGTTGCTGCGGGCATTGGTCGATGGCGCCGCGGCCGGCAACTACGACGCCTTTCTTCCGGAGAGCTCCGGCCGGCGCGGCCTGGAGCCGCTGTGCGCGGTGTATGGCCCGGCGTGTGGCCCGGCGATCGCGCGGCGGCTCGAAACCGGGGACTTGAAAGCCATCTCCTTCCACACCGATGTCAGGGTCGGTATCCTCTCCCTCGCCCAGGTTCGGGGCTTCGGCGACCCCGACGAGCTGTTCTTTAACGTGAACACGCCGGACGAACTCGAGCGCGCGGAGGCGTTGTGGCGGCGACGCGCATGATCTCCATCATTGGCCTCAAGAACGCGGGCAAGACGACGTTTCTGGTCGCGCTCGCGGCGGAGCTCGTGCGTCGCAAGTTCCGCGTGATGACGATCAAGCACGGCTCGCACCCCGCCGACATGGATCAGAAGGGCAAGGATACCTGGCGGCACTGGCACGAGGGGAGAGTGGAGCGGGTGCTGATGGAAGCACCGGGACAGCGGGTGCTGTTCGAGCGCACCGAAATGGAATCCGACCCCATCACGCTCGCGCAGCGCTATCTCAGCGACGCCGAAATCGTGCTCGTGGAGGGATTCAAGCGCGCATCGCTTCCCAAGATCGAGGTGTATCGCGCCGTGGCGGGACCGAAACCGATATTCGATCCCGCAGTGCACGATCCTGCCGATTGGGTCGCGATGGTGACGGACGATCGTACCCTGCGCCTTCCGATCCCAGTCTTTCGGTTCAGCGACACCGCCTGGCTCGTGACGATCGCCAATCTCGCGTGGGATCGCGCGAAGATACTGCCCCCATGACGCCAGCTGAGGCCGCCAGGATCATCCTCTCAGACTGCCGGCCGCTTCCTCCCGCGCGCCGGTCGTTGCGCGAGGCGCTCGATGCGGTCCTCGCCGAGGACGTGACCAGTCCGCTCGACCTGCCACCGTGGGACAATTCCGCGATGGATGGCTATGCGGTCCGGAGTGCGGATCTGAAGGAGAGCGACACCGACCTCGACGTCATCGAGACGATCGCCGCCGGACAGTTTCCGCACAAGACCGTAGGCAAGGCGCAGGCGACCCGCATTTTCACCGGCGCGCCCCTGCCGCAAGGCGCGGACACGGTGATCCGCCAGGAGGACACCGTGCAACCATCCAACGGCCGAGTCACGATCCGCAATGCGCGCGACGCGAAGAAGAACATCCGGCGCCGCGGCGAGGACATTCGGAAAGGCGCCGTCGTCCTGCCCGCCGGCACGGCGCTCGGCCCGGCGCAGCTCGGCGTGCTGGCGTCGATCGCGTACGATGCACCGCTCGTACATCGCCGGCCTCGCGTCGCGTTCATGGGATCGGGCGATGAGATCGCCGAGCTCGAGGAGCGCGACGCGATCCTCGCGGGCACCAAGATCGCAAGCTCGAACTCCTACACGCTCGATGCCTTGATTCGCCGGTCGGCCGCGGAGCCCGTCAACCTCGGGATCGCCCGTGACAGCAAGGCGAGCCTGCGCGAACACCTGCGCGGCACCGCAGGCGCTGATCTTCTGGTCACGACCGCCGGTGTGAGCGTGGGAGAGCACGACTTCGTGCGCGACGTGCTGCAGGAGCTGGGCGGGGAGCTCAAGCTGTGGCGGATCGCCATGCGGCCCGGTGCACCGGTCGGATTCGGTCTGCTCCAAGGAGTCCCGTGGATCGGCTTGCCGGGCAACCCGGTGAGCACGATGGTGACGTTCGAGCTATTCGTGCGCCCCGCGATTCGGCGCCTGCAGGGACACGCGTTGCCGTTTCGCCGGACGGTTCCCGTCATCGTTCGCGAGCCCATCACGCTCGGTCCCAAGCTGCGACACTACCTGCGCGCAATAGTAGAGGAAGGGGAGGCGCGTTTGACAGGGCCGCAGGGCTCTGGCATTCTCACCAGTATGGCACGCGCGAACGCCCTGCTCATCGTCCCAGCCGAGCTGTCGACGGTTCCCGTGGGGACCGAGCTGCAGGCGATCATGCTCGACGACCCGCAACACGTCGCGGAACCACCCTACTGATGGCTGTCCTCGGCTCCCCCGCCGTGCGCCGCGCGCTGCGCCTAACGGGCTACATCCTCTTGACCCTTGCCGTGTACTGGGTCAACGCGGTAACGCCGGCAGCAGCGAGGCTTGGGATCTTGTACATCATCCCCGTCCTCCTCGTCACCTGGACCGAAGGGTTGGCCTGGGGAATCCTGTTCGCCGTGGTCACGACGGGATTTCGGGAGGCCATCGCCTGGGTTCAGATGCCGGCCGACACACCGATGGTGTGGCGCATCGTCAGCGGGTTGGCGTACCTCGCCGTCCTGGGGGTTGCCATGGCGGGGCTCCAGACGCTGCGACGCCGAGAGGCGCAGATGGCGCGCCTGATCATTCAGGATCCGCTCACCAATGTCCTGAACGCCCGCGCGTTCGCCGAGCGGCTCGGCCAGGAGCTGGACCGCAACCGCCGGTATCCGCGCCCACTGGCGCTGATGTACATGGATCTCGACAACTTCAAGGTCATCAACGACACCCATGGCCATCAAACGGGTGATGCCGTGCTGAAGCTCGTCGCCGACGCTATGCGCACATCGGTGCGGCAGGCCGATATCGTCGGACGACTGGGCGGCGACGAATTTGCCGTCATCATGCCGGAGACCGATGCGCACCTGGCGGACGCCGCGGCCAAGCGCCTCATCGTCGGCTTGCGCAACGTGTTCAAGGGAACGCCGAATGTGACGGCGAGCATCGGCCTGGTTTCCTGCACGGCAACGGAAGCCAGTACCGACGATCTCCTGCGGCGCGCCGATCAGGCGATGTACGATGCGAAGAAGTCGGGCAAAGATCGGGTTGTGCAGGTCGCGATTTGATCCTGCTGCTCGTCGCGCTCCTCAGCGCGCAAGACTCCAGTCCACAGCTCTCCTACCGCGTGACCGTCCCCACGGACCGGTCAGCGTATCTCGTCGAGCTCCAAATCACCAATCCGCCGAGTCGCAGCCGGCTCGTCATTCCGAACTGGGCGCCCGGCGCGTATCGACTCATGGATTCGTGGCAAAACATCCGTGAGGTCGTCGCCGTGAGTGCCGCGGGCGATTCCCTGCCCATTCAGCACGATTCGCCGATCTCCTGGGTCATCGACCCCAAGGGCGCTGCCCGGATCACGGTGCGCTACGCCGCCGGACTGCGGGATACGGATCAATGGCGACGGCCCAACAACCGCTGGTTCTTGCGGTCGAGCTCGGGAGTCGTGGATGGTCCGCGCACGTTCATGTATCTCGACGGGTGGAAGCAGGCGCCGGCCCGCGTCACGTTCCAAGTGCCTGCCGGGTGGCGCGTCGCCACGGGCCTGGTTCCGACGACCGTCGACAGCACGACGTTCGCGGCGCCAAACTACGACGTGCTCATCGATGCTCCGGTCCTGCTGGGCAAGTTCCTCACGTATCGGTTCAGCGCGGCCGGCACTCCGCATCGCGCCGTCGTCGATCTGGGCGGCGGCCGTGCGTACGCCCCGGGGATCTTCGTCGACATGTTGCAGCGCATCTCGACGACGGCGATCGGCATCTTCGGCTCGGCCCCCTACGCCGACTACACGTACATCTTTGTCGGCGGCCGCGGCGGCGGCCTCGAGCATCTCAACTCGACCACGATTGGCGTGACCACCGAGACGCTCGCCCGCAATCCGCGCGGCGCCGAAGCCGTGAGCGCGCACGAGTTCTTCCATGCCTGGAACGTCAAGCGCATCCGGCCGGTCGAGCTCGGTCCGTTTGACTACGAGCACGAGGTGCGCACGGTGAATCTCTGGTGGAGCGAGGGCGTCACCGACTATTACGCCGACGTGATTCTGGCGCGGGCCGGCCTCGACAGTCCGGACGATTTCGTCCAGGGCCTCGCCACTTCCATCGGGAATTACCGCAGCAATCCCGCACGCCTGCTGGTCTCGCCCGAGCGGTCGTCGTGGACAGTGTGGGACTCACCAGTCGTGAACAACAGCCACGTCATCTCCTATTACCTGCAGGGCGAGTTGCTCGGCTTCCTGCTCGATCTTGCGATCCGCGACTCGACCGACAACGCGAAATCGCTCGACGATGTGATGCGCTACCTGCTCGACCATTACGCGGGCGAGCGCGGCTTCACACGCGACGAGCTGGTGGCGGCGGTCCGCAGCGCGACCGGGCGCAACTTCGAGGAGTTCTGGCGGCTGTACGTGAGCGGCGCGACCGAGATTCCGTGGGACGACTACCTCCGCACCGCCGGATGGAAGGTGGTGTTCAGCGAGACACCCGACATCGACGCGCGCATCGGCTCGATCCCGCCGGCCGTGCAGGGCGGCCGCTGGCGTGCGGTCGCCACACCGGGCAGTGCCGCGGAGGCTGCAGGCGTCCGGACCGGGGACGAGCTGGTGCGGATCAACGGCCGTCCCATCATCGACGGGACCGATGTCAGCACCGCGGTGCGGGCGGTCGGCCCGGGTGCGGAGGTGGTCGTCGAGGTCGTGCGTGACGGCCGGCCATTCATGATTCGCTTCTCCGCCGGGACGTACCGTCGCGTGCGCGCGCAGCTCCGGGATGTGCCGGCGCCCACGGCGAGGATGCGGCGTATTCGCGCCGGCCTGGTTGGAGGGCTCGCGCGTTGACCGAGCGGGCGATCGAGCTGGTTCTGATCTTCACGTCGATCCTGTTCATCGTGGATCCGTTCGCGGTCATCCCCACGTTCCTGGCGATGACGGCGCGCGACTCGCCGGTGCAGCGGCGCGTGCTGGCGCGGCGCGGGGCGTGGACCTGTGCGATCACGCTCATCGCGTTCGCGCTCGGCGGCAGCCTGATCTTCAAGATCTTCGGAATCACGATCGGCGCGTTCAAGATCGCGGGCGGCGTGCTCATCGGCCTGAACGCCCTCGACATGGTCCAGGCGCGGCGCAGCCAGCAGCGCGAGACGCCGATCGAGACCGCCGAGGGCATCCAGAAAGACGACATCGGCATCATGCCGCTCGGTGTGCCGATGCTCGCGGGGCCCGGCGCGATCTCGACCGTCATGGTGCTCGCCCTCGGGACGAAATCGACCGCCGCGATGGTGACCGTCTACGTCTCGATCGTGCTGACGGCGCTGATCACCTTTTTGGTGCTGTCGGCGGCCTCGATCGTGGAGCGGCGGCTCGGCCAGACGGGGATGCGGATCCTGACCCGCCTCATGGGCTTGGTCCTCGCCGCGATCGCCGTCCAGTTCATCATCGACGGCATCAAGCTGAGTTTTCGGGATTTCCATCCGATGGGCTAGTCCAACCGGTTGATTGTGTCGCGGAAGATGGATTCCTACTCTTCGCCCCCATGAGCTTTGCCCAGTCGCTGTAACGCGTGACCGCCCCCGCCAGTAGCACCCTTTTGACTGACGCCCCGACCGGCCGGCATTTCGCCCAGTTTCACCGCTATACCGAAGGTCAAGATCGTCGTCGCGACACGCTCACCGAGTCGGCGCTCGTATTCGTCGAAGCGGGCTTGCGACGCGGGGACAGCGTGGTGGTGATCGCGGGGTCCGATCAGCGGGACCGGCTGTTCGAACGCCTGGCCACGGGCAAATTCCGTCCACAATCGCTGCGCAATCCGAGACAGCTGACCGTAGTGGACGGCGAGCAGATCACGGCCCAATTCGTTGCGGATGGCTTGCCGGAATGGGAACCGTTTCGGAAGGCGCTGGCGCCAATCCTGTCGCGCTTGCAGCCCAACGGCCACGGTACTCGGGTCTATACCGAGATGGCGAATGCATTGTGGCAAGCTGGGAACACGGGTGCCGCGATCCGCGTCGAGGACTTCTGGAATGTGTTGGCGATCACCTACTCGTTTTCCCTCTACTGCGCCTACACGATGGACACGCAGTCCGAGCATTCGTATGCCGGCCCGCTCGAGGAGCTAGGCCGTACCCACTCCGACATCCTGGGCACGCCGGAAGACGAGCAATTTGGCATCGCGCTCGATCAGGCCAGCAAGGAGATCTTCGGAATCTCACTCACACAGATGACTGGCGTATCCAAGCAGGACGGAGCTCGGCGGTTTCCGAGCGGGCTGCGGACGATGCTCTGGGTCAAACGCAATCTGCCGATGTCAACCGCGCAGCTTGCCGAGCGCGCGCGCCACTACTTCAGGGACAACCACCCGTAGCGCTACATGCGCTTGTACTTCGGTCCGCTGCCGCCCTCCCGTGGCGTCCACCGCGGTCCAAGTACGTCCGTCGCCTTACAGTCCACGCAGTTCGGGGCGTTGATACGGAGACCGCCCTCCCCCGCTTCGTAGACGCCCGCCGGACAGACGTGCGAGTAAAACCGGGCGACCTCCACCGGGACATCGGGAGGAGCAACCAGATGGCTCGGGATCGTGTCTCGCGTGGAGTTTCCCGACTTGAATACGGCATCGACCTTGCTGACCCCGAGCGGCGACTCGTCTGACCCCGGGCGCGGACCCGGGGAAGACCGGCGCACGACCTCTGCGTCCGCGTGCATCCGATATTTCCCGTTGGGAAACCGGCCGCCCGTCAGCGCCATAAGCGCCGCCTGGATTCCGCCGAGATAGAAGCCGTCGCGGAACGCGAGCCGCATGTTCCGCGTGCGGTAGAGATCAGCAGCGATGTAGGACGCGTTCACGAGGCGATCGTACTCCGACAGCGCAGCGCCGCTCTTGAGATTCTGGAAGATGGCCCGGGCGGCGAACATCCCCGATTGCATCGCGTAATGAATCCCTTTGAGCGACGGCACATCCACAAACCCCGCCGCGTCGCCCAGCAGCACGACACCGGCGCCCGCGCGCCGCTCGGGGAGAGAGTAGAAACCGCCTTCGGGAATCGTTTTCGCCCCCCACTCGATCATCTCGCCGCCGGTCAGCAGCTCGCGGAGCAGCGGATGTTGCTTCAAGCGCTGCAGCAGGACATGCACGTCGAGCGCGGCGTCGCGATAATCGAGCCCGACCACGAGCCCCAGCGCGACGAGATTCGGTTCGAGCGGGTACACGAAGCTGCCGCCGAATGCATCGCTCGGTAGCGGCCATCCCAGCGTGTGGATCACACGATCGAGCGGCTGCTTCGTCTCCCACAGCTCCTTCACGCCGAGGGCAAAGATCTGCGGATTCTCCGACGGGACGCGCTGCCACTGGCACCACGCCTGCGCCAGCAGGCCCCTCGTCCCCTCGGCGAGCGCCGTGACTCTGGCGACAAGATCGTTGGGCGGCGTACCACCGGACGTCGGCTTGCCGTCGCGATCGAGTCCCGCGGCCGCGGTGCGGACACCCGCGACTGTCGCGTCGCGCACGAGTAGCTGCGCCGCCGGGAAGCCCGTGAACAGATTGACGCCGAGCTCTTCGGCCTTGGCGCCGAGCCAACGCACGATCTCGCACAGCGACGCGACGTAGTAGCCGCGATTGTGCATCGTCGGCGGCGTCGGCAGGCGCAGCTTGCCGCCCCTCGTGAGGAGGTAGACCGCTTCCTTCGTCACCGGTCCACGGAAGGGGAAATCGCTGTCCTTGAGATCGGGGAAGAGCTCGCGCAATGCGCGTGGGTTGACTACGGCGCCGGAGAGCGAGTGCTCCCCGAGGGCTTCCGCCTTGTCCAGGACTCCGATGTTGAGCTCAGTGCCGTCGACCTTGGCGAGCTTGGCGAGCTCGATCGCGCACGTGAGTCCGGCAGGCCCCGCGCCGACGATGAGCACGTCGAGTTCCGTGCGATCGCCGGCCCCCTCAGCGCCCTCCTGGAGAATCAGTTTGTCGAGTGGTAACGCGGGCTGATACTGAGCCGGGACGATCTTATCCATGCAGCTTGCGGATCTCTTCGGTGAGCTTGGGGACGATCTCGAACAGATCGCCCACAACGCCGTAGTCGGCCACTTTGAAGATCGGCGCGTCTTTGTCCTTGTTGATGGCGACGATCACCTTCGACGTCCGCATGCCGGCGAGATGCTGGATCGCCCCGGAAATCCCGACGGCGATGTAGAGCGACGGACTCACGGTCTTCCCCGTTTGCCCCACCTGATCGGCGTGCGCCCGCCACCCCGCATCCACGACCGCGCGCGACGCGCCGACCGCGGCCTGGCCCCCAAACGCGCGCGCGAGCTCCTCGAGCACCTTGAAGTTGGCCGGCTCCTTGAGGCCGCGGCCGCCAGAGATGATCACCTGCGCCTCGGCGACGTCAAGCGTACCCGCGGGCGCGGCTTTGATCTCTCGCACGACCACGCGACCTGCGGGGATAGTGACGGCGACCGTTTCCGCGGCGCCCGCCTTAGGGCGCTCCACCGGCGTGAAGACGTTGGGCCGCAGCGAGAGCACAGCGGGCTGCGACGCAACTTTTACCTTGAGCAGCGCCTTGCCCGCATACACCGGCCGCGTTACGACCACGCCGCCGCCATCCGCCGCGAGATCTGTGAGATCTGCGGCCACGGCTACGCCGAGCTTCGCCGCGACGCGCGGGGCGAGGTCCTTGCCGGTGGCACTCGCCGCGAAGACGATGGTGCGATACCTGCCCTGCTTCGCACGGTCGGCGAGCGCCTGCGCGCAGGCCTCAGGGGCATACTTGGCGAAGGCTGGGTTCGTCAGAGTGACGATCCTGTCGGCGCCGTACTTGCCGACCTGGTCGGCGCCCTGCACCGCTCCTGCCGCGCATACCACGGCTTCGACACCGTCACCGAGCCGCTGCGCGGCCGTCACCACCTCATGGGAAATCTTGCGCAGCACGCCATCGCGCTGTTCCAGCACGGCGAGTGTCGTCACAGGACCTTCGCCTCTTCGCGGAGCAGCCGCACCAGCTCGCCGACGGCGCCGGCTCCCTCACCCACGATCTTGCCTGCTTTGCGATCGGGCGGCGGAGTGAGCGCGACGACCTCGAGAGAGCCCGCTGCCGGCTGCACCGGTTTCACCTCGAGCGGCTTCTTCTTCGCCGCCATGATGCCCTTGAGCGCGGGATAGCGCGGTTCGTTGAGTCCTTTGTCCGCGGTGAGCACGGCGGGAAGCGGAAAATCCACGACTTCGATGCCGCCTTCGATCTCGCGCTCGGCGACACCCTTCGTCCCCTCGATGTCGAGATGCGATACGGCGGTGACACACGGGAGGCCGAGCAGCTCGGCGACGAGCGACCCGACTTGGGTGTTGTAGTCGTCGATCGCCATGCGGCCAAACAGGATCAGGTCCCACGTCGTGCTTTTCAGCTCGGCCGCGATGACCTTGGCCGTCTCGAATGCGTCGGCAGGGATCTTGTCTGCTTGCAACAGGACGCCGCGATCGGCGCCCATCGCCAGGGCGGTCCGAATCGTTTCCTGGGCTGTGGCAGGACCGAGACAGATGACAGCGACTTCGCCGGCCCCCGCTTTTTCCTTGCGGCGCAGCGCCTCCTCGACTGCGAACTCGTCGTAGGGGTTCAAGACAAACTTGACCCCCGCTTCGTCGAGGCTTTTGCCGTCGGCAGCAATTTTGACGCGCGTTTCCGAATCGGGCACGCGTTTGATGCACACAGCGATTTTCATGAGGACGGAAAGCTACGCTAGCGCCGCGCCATTCGGAACACAGAGATGCCCCAACTTTCGGGATCGTCGGGGGGGTCGGCGTTCCAGTCGTCGTACGAGTGGGAGCCGTCGGAGCGATAGCGCAGGACGTAGTTGCCCGCGGGCAGGCTGATCACGCCGTCGAAGACGCGGTTCTTTTCCGAGCCGCCGGCGGGCTCGGTTTCGTCGTACTTCATTTTCCACACGGTCTGGCCGGCTGCGTCCTCGATCCAGCCGTAGTCGTACATCTCGCCGTCGCGGCCTTCACCGATCACCAGGACGCGCAGGCGCGTCGCCTCGGTGAGACGCAGGGGCGTACGCGCGTCTTCGTCGTCGCCCATGTGCGTGAGCTGCGCCAGGGTCGTGTTGGTCCCCCCGCCCCGGGTCCGCATGAACGGTCCGATATCGGCGGGATTCAGCCGACCGCTCGCCGGGAAGATGCTGACGCCCCAGTAGCGTTCTTCGGCCGGTGGGGCGCCGTTCCAGTCGTTGTAGGAGTGCGAGTCATCGCTGTGGTAGTAGACGAGGTAGTTGCCGGCATCGAGATGGATCGTTCCGTCGAACAGACGGTTCTTCTCGGCACCGCCGGCGTGCTCCGTATCCTCGTAGCGCATCACCCAGACCCGCTTGTGCTGCTCCTCGTCGACGATCCACGCGTAGTCGTGCATCTTGTCGCTGCCACCCTCGCCCAGCGCGTAGATGTGCACATCCATCGGACGCCGCAGCGCGAAGCCTGACGACCGCATCTCGTCGTCATGGATCCCCACCATCGAGACGATGGTCTGGCCCTGCGGCACGGGTTCGTACTCGAATGGTTTGACGGACGCGCGCGCGGCACGATCGGCGACGCGCAGCGTCATTCCCCAGAACTCGGGGTCGGTCGCCGGCACGTTGTTCCACTCATCAGGACCGTGGGTGTCGTCGCACACGAAGTAGGCGACGTAGTGGCCCGGCTTGAGCTGGAGGGTCTCGTGCGCCATGCGATTCTTCGCCGCGCCCCCGGCCGGATCGGTTCCGGCGTAGGTCATCGTCCAGACGCGCTTACGCGTGTCGGCGCTCATGATCCAGCCGTAATCGAAGTCGCCGTCGCGCCGCAGCTCACCGATGGCGTAAATCTCGACGCTGGTGGGTCGGGTGAGCTCGAAACCCTTCCGGATGGAGCTGTTGCGATCGGGGACGAGCGTCGCGATCGCGGATGCGGTGAACGCCGCATGCCCGGCGGTGATCTCGTCTTGAGAAGCAATCCGGCCCGCACCTTCGATGGTGAGACCGAACTGCTTGTACAGCTCAGTCTCGACGTAGGGACCGCCATACTTCACGCGCCGGCCCAGCCGGATGATCTCCTTCAGGCTGATATTGATGTTGCCGTTCCACGAGACGGACGAAGCGGGATACGATGCGTAGTGCGCCTGGTACGTGCCGGCCGGGAGGTGCACGGTGCCGGAGAACCGGCGCAGGCCGTTGGATTCGCGCCGCGTGTCCACCGCGCGTATGTCCCAGACGACCGCGCGGGTGCGCGCATCGAGGATCCAGGCAGCGGCCGGCCACGTCGTCTGTTCGTCGTCCTGCCAATTGTCGTCGTCGCGGCTGCGCAGCCGGTCCGGCCACGGCTCGGCGCCGACGGCGGACACCTTGAGGTCCTGCGGCGCCGCAAGCACGAACACGCTCACCCGATGGTCGCGGGGGGTGAGGTTCTGAATGTCCACCAATTGCGTTTGCGCGAGGATGAGTAACAGCGCGAGATGCATGGCTGATATGACGAGACGCGGCCTGAGGGGGTTTCTAGTTGAAAGCGCTCAGGCCGGTGATCTCCTGTCCCAGAATCAGGGTGTGGACGTCATGCGTCCCCTCGTAGGTGTACACCGATTCGAGGTTTGCGAGGTGCCGCATCGCTTGATACTCGGCCAGGATGCCGTTCGCCCCGAGGAGGCGCCGGGCTTCGCGCGCGATATCGGTCGCCATGTTCACGTTGTTACGCTTGGCGAGTGAGACTTGCTGGGGCGTGGACTTGCCATCGTCTTTCAGGCGGCCCAGCTGAAGGCAGAGCAGTTGGGCTTTGGTGATTTCCGTGAGCATATCGGCCAGGCGCGCCTGCTGCAGCTGGAATCCGCCGATCGGCTTGCCGAACATCACGCGCTGCTTGGCGTAACTCACCGCTTCGTCGTAGCACGCCATCGCAGCGCCCACGGCGCCCCAGGCGATGCCGTACCGTGCCGCCGTGAGGCACATGAGCGGTGACTTGAGCCCGCCCGACTTGGGAAGGATCGCGTCCTTCGGCACATGCACGTCCTGAAGCACCAGCTCGCTCGTGTCGCTTGCCCGCAGCGAGAGCTTCCCCTTCTGGTCCTTGGCCGAGAACCCTTTCGTGTCGGTCGGCACGATGAAGCCGCGGATGGAGTCAGCATCGTCGATCTTGCCCGTCTTGGCCCAGATGATCGCGGCCTGTGCCGTTGAGCCGTTCGTGATCCACATCTTGGCGCCGTTGAGGACCCAGCCGTCCTTTGTTTCCTTCGCGACGGTGATCATGCCGGCCGGATTCGAGCCGTAGTCGGGCTCCGTCAGGCCGAAACAGCCGATCACTTTGCCGCTCGCCATCCGCGGCAGCCATTCCTTCTTCTGTTCTTCTGATCCGAACGCGTAGATCGGATACATCACGAGCGCGCCCTGCACCGAGGCGAAGGACCGGACCCCGGAGTCGCCGCGCTCCAGCTCCTGCATGATGAGCCCGTAGGCGACGTTGTTCAGACCGGCACAGCCATACTCTTCGGGGAGGTTCGCGCCGAACAGACCGAGCTCGGCCATACCGGGGATCAGCTGCTTGGGAAATTTTCCGGCGACGTAGGCTTCGCCGATGACGGGCATCAGATGCTCGTCCACCCATTGGCGAACCGTGTCACGAATCGCCCTTTCCTCTTCGCTGAGGAGGCCGTCGATGTTGTAGAAATCAACGCCGCTAAACTTCGGGGGCATGCAGTCCTCGGTATGGGGTGGTGAGCCCGGGCCATGGCCCGGGGCTACCAAAACTAACCCTAGGAGTGAGCTACGGGGACCGGCTTTTCTTCCGAAGCTGCGGGCTTGCTTTGAGACCGGGCAAAAGCCGCCGTATCCGACGGCTGGAACCGTTGCTTGGCCGAATCCCATCGGAAGAAGGTCACCTGAACGGCTGCGGGATCAATCGTGACGAAGTTGAAGGAGACGGGCCGCCCACCGCGCGCCCGCGTCGAGAGGGTGCCGGCGGTCGACACCGCGACGCGGCCGTCGAGCTGCTCGGCGCCTTCCTCGTGGTCGTGCCCGCAGAGCACGACGTCGGCGCCCGCCTCGACGATGCGGCGCTGCGCGCGGCGCCAGCGCGCCAGGCCCATGCGCTGCGACAGCTCGCCGCGCAGCAGGTTGTGATGCATCACGAGCACGCGCGGGAGTCCCGGATCGGCCATGGCGAAGACCGACTGAACCCGCTGCATCTCGCTCTTGGGAAGGTGACCCTTCACGCCGATGTCGCGCACCCGAGCGGTGAGCGAACCCCACGCGACGCCGTGGGCCGTCAGCACGGACGCGATTACGGCGCCGCCGGGGATCGTGAGCGTCGGCGTCAGGTCGGCACCGAAGTAGCTGCGATACTTCTGGTAGACCGCGTCCTTGCCGAACGGAATGAACGGCCGGTGCCACCATTGCACGTCGTGGTTGCCGGGAATCACCAGCACGGGCGCCGTCTCCCGGCATAGGTTCGCAAAGGCGCGGCCGCGCTGGAATTCGCCGTGGCGCGCGCGCTGCGAGAGATCGCCGCCGATGACGATGGCGTCGGGCCGCAGATCGGGCAGCAAACGCTCCAGCGCCTCGACCACCAGCACGTTGGCCAGCCCGCCGAAATGCATATCCCCGATATGAGCGATCTGAATCGTCATTGCTCGATCTGCACCGTGTAGGTCAACGTCGCTTCGCCACCCGCGGGCACCGCAACGCGGAAGCGGGACTCGGTCGACGACAGCTTCTCCGGGGGAACACTGCTTTCAATGATCTTCCAGCTGCCGAAGTGCGCCTCGCGCACGTCCACGTTGACCGCCTCGGCCTTCGCGTTCGTGATCGTCACGCGATACGCTGCGGTGACGCGCTGGCGATTCGGCATGCCGCGGCGAATCGGCGGCAGCTGCTCTTGATTCCAGTCGGTCTGCACTCGCTCGGCGGTAATGTCGAACGCATCGCCGGATTGCAGCCGCAAATCCCGTCCCGGTGCGGTGTGGTCGTTCGACGCTTCGCCGATGAGCTGCACCCGCCCGCTCGAGTCGGCCTGATAGAGCTGGACGGTACCGGCGGGCAGCGGGCGATCGCCGAACGACGTCTTGGCGGCGCGTTTGATCGTGTACCAGACCTGCACCGGCGCGCGGTTGGGCTCGGGGTTCTGCGGCATCCATCCGCGCCACGGCAAGACGCCAGGAACGATGAGCTCCTGAACCACTGGCGCGGAGCTGCGCGGGAAGAGCGCGGTGGTCACGGGGACGTTGGGTTCGATTGTCAGACGACCGGGAAGCTGATAGACGTGGGTCTCACCGACACCCTCTTCCGCTACTTCGAGCCTGTCCTGTGCAGCTGCCAGCTGTCCTCTCGCAATCCATCGCACCCCCCCTTCTTCCGTCGGCGCGGCGGGCGTGCGCGTGCGCCGTATAGCCCCTGCGACAAGTTGGACCTCCGCACTATCGGCACGAAGGGACTGCGAGGTTACGGTTGCTGTTCCCGTCACCTGCGCCCGCGCTCCTGTTAGAATCACCTGGTAAAGGGCCTCCCACGTCGCGCCTTGCGCTACGTAGGCGATGTCAGTGCGCTGCCGCGCCCGCGAGGCGTCGAGCACGACCTGCCCTTCGGGGCTCGTTCTGACAAGCTCGGTAGGGAACAACGGTTCACCGGGCAAGCCGAGCAGCAATCGACCGTCTGACAGTTTGAACTGCGGCGGGTTCGCTCGTACGACTGTCGCGCGAATCGTGTCGCCCTTTGAGCGCACGAATGAGAGCGTCTGCCCGACGGCGTTAGCCAGGGCATCGGTCGGCGTGCTCGGGTAGCGGACTGTCGCTGAACTCACAGAGACGGAACTATCGGGAGAGAACAGCGTCGCCGGATCGAGTGCCTCGAGCCGCAGCGTGAGCGAGTTCCGTCCCTGCTGCAGCGCCTGCGGCAAGGTACGCCGCACGACCACTCGACCGTCTCTATAAATGGAAAGTGATGTCTGGGCAGCAAGCGGAGTCCCAAACAGCACGAGCAGTGCGGATAACGGATACCGAATAGCGAAGAGCGTCATTTTATCCACTCCAGTGTTACGCGTTTTGCTATGAGAAACGTCAACACGTACCACAGGAGCACACTCACGGCGCCCACCAGCCGGGCCGTCCGCTCCACAGGCAGTGCCAAGGCCACATACACCGCAAGCGGCACGGTCGTGCCGATGGCCACGAATCGCGCGACCCTTGTCGCCCGGCGCGCGAGCAGCCGCGCGCAGTTGGCGCACAGGCCACCGATCGCGATGCCCGGCGTCTCCGTGCCGCATTTGGCGCACGGGTGGCTAGGCCCTAACCCGCTTAACCACGGCGCGGGCGAATTCGGCCGTAGCAGCACGTCCCCCCAAATCCGGTGTGCGGATCTTGTCCTGTACGATGGTTGCCTCGAGGGCGCAACGCAGCCGCTTGCCG
>WNEZ01003105.1_pt1 | contig 33332 bp, 34 predicted proteins | sample 5400521 | NCBI WGS metagenome assembly WNEZ01 (sample SAMN13153339, study PRJNA577476) | soil metagenome | isolation source: 120 cm saprolite under Douglas fir tree site 2 hole 1 replicate 1 | place: USA:California | collected 2015-04-18 | reverse complement strand
TCGATGTTCGCGAAGCTCCAAAAGTCTTTGTAACCATGGAAGGGATAATTCATCGAGATGACCGGGTAGGGATGGGGTTTCATTACGGCCTGGTGACCAACTTAGCGGAACGGCGGCAACACGTGCAGACGTTGCTTACCGGGGTTCTAAAAGCGGACATAGAACAGCGCAGCAAGGCGGGTCTGCAAGCCACCTCTCCAAACTTTTCTCTGTTGATGAGCCAGGTCAAACGCGACAACGGCCAACTGGCGCTCGAGTATGATCTCTTTGATGAAGCGCGGCATAACCTGGAAGACGCCGTCGCGATTCGCTCGACGGACCCCACAGCGCATCTTTATTTAGGGAACGTCTACAAGCTTACCGCGCGAACTTCAGCAGAAGAGCAGAAGGCGATCGATCACTATACGCAGGCGATTCGCCTGGATACGGGCCGGTCTGCATATGCGCTGCCCCATCTCGAGCACGCCCTTTCGCTGCTGAAACAAAATGATCAGACGGTATACCCCGAGGCGCAAAAGGAAATCAAGACGTACATCGAGCTCTACAAAGTAAACAACGGCGGACGAGTTCCGAACAACTTATTGATTCTTTATGACTATCTTTCGCTCACGGGTGACAATACCTGGTCGCAACCTCCAGTACTCAATGTGTCGCAAACTCAATTGGCAGTGAACCAATCCGTGGAGACGGTCAAGCCCCAAGGAAGGAAGCCTGAAGTCAAGAAGACTGAAGTGAGGAAGCCGAACTAAAGAAGCGATGAGACTTGTAGCGGCACTTTTGATTATTGCTCTCGCGGTCGGAGCGCTGCCGAACCCGACCGCGACGACATCAAGCGGCACGTTTCTCCTAGAGGTGCCGGAGATGAAGCTTGAGGTTAGTGAAAATGCGGCCGCAGTAATACCTCATTCATTCGTCAGCCAGCTCGAGTTGCGTGTTCTGCGAAGTTCTCAGGAAATTCCGCCAGGCAAGATCACTGCGCGGATCAACGGTGAAGCAGCCAATATCATCATGTCGACCCGGTCCGTCGAATCGGTGATCGTGTGTGATTTCGATCTTTACTTCCGCCCGGGCTTTCTCCTGCACGCAGGCCGTAACACGATTGAAGCCTCCGCCGAATCCATTTATGGACGACATTCTTATGCGACATTTTTCCTGGACGTCCGGGACGAGCCGGAATCGCTCCGCGAGGTTCAACGGGAGACGACTGTTAAGAGGCAGGAAGAAAAACCTCCTTTGATCCATCTCATCAATCCACAGGGACCCATCGAAAATTTAAGCCAGCTCCAGCTGCGAGGGTACGTGGACGGAGGAGTTGCCCCGATTACCGTGCAGGTTCAAGGTGAGGCCGTCCGGTTGAATGCTGGCATGCCCCCATCGGGAGGACGTGGTATCGAAATCAAAGCGGAGACGGCTGCATACAATTTCAGCACTCAAGTAAAGATCTCGGGCAAGCAAGAGTCCATCGAAGTGACGGCTTCGGATGCACACAACAATCGCTCGCGTTGGCTCATCCCCGTAGTCCACAGAATCCATACGAACGGGCAGCGCTATGCTGTCGTGATTGGAGTCTCACGCTATCGAGACACTCGAATCCAAAGCCTGGAGTTTGCAGATCGCGACGCCGAAGCGATTCGAGATTTTCTGCTTGATCCGAGAGGGGGAGGAATAGCTCTAAAGAATATGCTTTACCTGGAAAACGAAAAGGCCACCTTTAGCAACATGCGGTCTGCCTTGTTTGAATTCTTGAAAAAACCGGGGCCCGATGATTTGGCGATAGTTTATTTTGCGGGTCATGGCGCACCCGACCCCAAGCGCGAGGACAATTATTACCTTCTAGGTTATGACACAACATATGACAGCATAGCGGGAACCGCGCTGCCGATGTGGGATTTACAAGCTTCCTTCGAACGCACGCTGCAAGCCAGTGTGGTCACCCTGGTGGACGCTTGTCACAGCGGAGCCGTCGGATTGACGCTGACCAACATATCAAATCAGAGGTGGCTCACGCTTGGCTATGGCCAGAACCGCGCCATCATCACGGCCAGTGATATCAATGAATTTTCTCGTGAAGACCGCAAATGGGGCGGTGGACATGGAGTGTTTACGTATTTTTTGTTGAAGGGTCTTCAGGGCGGAGCTGATGTCAGCCACAACCATCAAATCTCAGTTGGCGCACTATTCGATTTTGTCAAGAATCAGGTGGTGGCGGAAACGAGCGGTGGTCAAACTCCTACCGCACTTGCCGGTTTGGCGCGGGGGCTCGTGCTGACGCAGAGCGCGCCAAGGGCGGCCGCTGACAGGCTGGGGCGGCCTCAATCTGTCTCTGGCGGTGCAGCACCATGAGAGTACAAAAACCGTTCGTGGGGATCGTTCTGCTTGGTCTTTTTCTGGTCGCTTGCACGGCTGCGGGCGCCGCGGACGACGCTTCGAAAAAGAAAGAACGGGCACACTCACATTTAATTGAAGCGCGCCGTCTAGCGGCTGATTACAAAATTGACAAAGCCGCAGACAAGGCTCGAGAGGCGCTGAAAGATGACCCGGCAATTGCGGAAGCGCATGTGTATCTGGGCGTTGAGCGCTTCCGCGCAAACGACCTGAAAGCGGCAGAGGCAGAGCTCAACCGGGCCCTTGAACTGGACGGTTACCAAGCCGCGGCACATTGCGAGTTAGGTTATGTTCTCTATCAACAGGGACAGCTCGAACCGGCAACAGATCATTGGACCTTGGCCACTCGGCTCGACCCTACCTCGCCGCGTGTGCTCGCCGGCGTATCACTGTCGCAATTCAAGCACGGTCAGGAAGAAGATGCACTCAAGACGTTTGACAAGGTGCTGATGTACGACCGACGGTTCGCGGACGCGAAATTCCTGGAGAGCGAAAAGGGTCCCAAATGGTCCGGTCGACTGCTTCAAGATTTCGAACTATTGCTAGCCAAAGTACCCAAACCGAACTACCCATAATCAACGATCGCGGTTGCGCGCTGGAAATATGAGGTGAACGGCAGTGTATTTGTATCAGAGGGAGAGAATTCAATCTTGATCGGTACCGTCTGCTTGGACGATCATTCTGGCGAATCGATAAGAACTACAAAGGCCGGCCCTGCCTCTTTGTCCAGCTGCATCGCCAAGGTGTTGGCGCTCTCCAGCGTGGGTTGCAGACCTACCAAAACGCGCCAGGTCTGATCCCGGTCGCGAAAAACCAGTTTCGCAGTCCCATATTTCCGCTCCATCTGCGCTCGAAGGTCCTCTGCTTCCGACCGCTGCGAAAACGGTCCGATCTGAACGGCAAACATTTCCGCTGCGCGCGTGGGCGGAGTGCTAATCACCTTCAGACGAACATTTGCTATGCCTGGCATGGAAATGGCCTGAGCCGCGGCATGGGAGAGATCGATGATGCGGTCATGGACAAAGGGCCCTCGGTCATTGATGCGCACCTGTACGGTCTGCTTATTGGTCAGGTTTTCGACGTGAACCACGGTCCCCAAAGCAAACGTCCGGTGCGCGGCGGTCATTTTCTCCATATCGTAGATTTCTCCGCTGGCCGTGGGCCGACCGTGGAAGGGATGGCCGTACCAGCTCGCAATACCAACCTGCACCGCCCCCGGGGACACACCAGAGTTCCCAGACTTCTTCGTGCAGCCAGTCAAACAGATAGCGGGCGCCAGCACCAGACAGAGGAAGCTATTTGTCATATTAAACACCACGAAGGGTAAGCTCTGTATTTTGTTGCACGGGTACCAAATTATACCGCCGAGGAGCTATTCCGAGCACATGTAACGAATGCCGCCCCTGACGCACTATAAGAGTGTCAGGGAATTAAGCATATGACTCTTTCTCACAGTTTGCTATTGTGCCAAAAAACAAGTTGGTTTAAGATACGCGACACGTTTGCGGCATTTTCGCGGACCCGTGGGTTACACGTTTTGCCTTGCGCGGCCAAGGTTTTTGTTCGCTGTGGCAAGAGGCCAATCCCCGGCTCGCAAGCTGGAGGTAGTTCACTCCCGTCAGCCAAACCCAATTTACTACCATGCTCGAAAGCCTCGATGAGCGGAGGGCTCCATGCCAAGCTCTAGTTACTTCACATCCGAAAGAAGGAATTTCCGAGTGAGAGGATCCTATAGTTTGCGCCTTGCGAGAAGCTTTGGACTGGGTGAAGGCTGTTTTTGGGGGAAGCGGGCAAAGCACGTCTTCCTGACTTTCGCGGCGGTCGTGGGAACTTTGAGTTCGGTTGGCTGCGCAAAAAAGGTTCTCGTTCCCAATCTTGTGAACCAAGACTTGGATCCCGCCGGGAAGACTCTTGCAGCTGTGCCGCTCAAGCTTGGCACAGTCGGCGGCTCTCAGGGTACTGGTGCTTATGTTGTGTCGCAAAACCCGGCTGCGGGTCAGCAGGTTGCTGCCAACTCCAAGGTAGATCTGGTAGTGAAACTGCCGGTGCAAGTTCCTTCTTTGATCGGCAGCAGCGTCACCGATGCGGTAAGCGTGCTGCAGGGTCTTGAGTTGAAGGTGGCGTTCGTCCAGCAACATTCGAGCAATCCGTTTGCGAAAACCAAGGTTGCGTCACAAAATCCGACCGCCGGCTCCCTCGTACACGACGGCGGGCTGGTGACGCTGACGGTGTCGACCGCAGCCAACGTCGAAGCACTGGTTGGATTGGCAGCGCAGGAAGCTGCGTATTCGAAATTGAAACCGGAGTACCAAAAAATTCTGAATTTGTTCCTTGGCGATCCAGGTGTCTCCAGGAGCATGGCTGATCAGGACATGCCGAACAGCCCAAGCGCTCCCAGCCCTTCCAGCACTCCCCCAAGTAGAGATTAAGATACTGTGTTGAAAGGTGAGACCAAGAGTTGGGAAGAGGTAGACAGGTCACTCGCGAATGGTAGAGGAATTCGATAGTCGACTGAAGGACTGGGTTGGCCGCGCAATCCAGGGAGTCGAGTTGTCGCTCGCCGCCCCCGATGCTGTAAAGACTGGCCGCGGTGTTGGGCTGTATCTGCTGGAGCTTATACAATCGCCACCACCGAGCACTAGCAGACGGCCGCCCTTGCAACTCACTGTGAGATACCTGATTACCGCCTGGTCGGATAAGCCGGAAGATGCCCATCAGATCCTGGTGGAATTGATGTTTGCCGCGATGGATAACAAGGATTTTCAAGTGGAACTGGAACCGATTCCGTTGAGCGTGTGGACGGCCTTCGGCGTCGTTCCGCAGCCGTCGTTCGTTCTACGTATGCCCTTGCGACGAGAGCGTCCAGAACGGGAGACGAAACTCGTGCTTGAGCCACTGAAAGTCCATTCGTCGCCAATGATGGCGTTTCATGGCTTGTTACTAGGACCTGGAGATATGCCGCTCTCCGATTGCCGAGTCGAAGTTCCGGCCTTGGGGCTTTCCGCGAGCACCGATCACAAGGGAAGGTTCTATTTTCCAGGTGTGCCTGCGGAGGGACCAAAGAAATTACTCATCAAGGCAAAGGGGCGCGAACTACCCGTCAACAGCGAAGAGAACCACCCGGATAGCAGAACACCGCTCGTAGTACATCTCAGTCTCACGGAGGAATGAAATGCCAGAGTATCTATCTCCCGGCGTCTACGTCGAGGAAGTACCAGGCCAGCATACGATTACAGCTGTCGCCACCAGCACGGCTGCTTTCGTGGGTCAAGCTCCGGATGCCCGCGCACACCTAAACGAAGCAGTGGCCATTACCAGTTGGACAGAGTTTCGCAAGGAGTTCGCAGCCGCGGACAACTCACGCAGCACCTGGCTTTCCCATGCCGTCTACGGTTTCTTCGCAAATGGCGGGGGCCGGTGCTTCGTCGTGAACATGCCTGATAGCGATGCCATCGCTGGCGGCGTGCAGCCGCGGGGCGGGCTGGCATTGTTGGAGGAGAATGATGAAATTTCTATAGTTGTCGCCCCAGGCCGGTCCGACGCCGCATCTCACGCGGCGTTGCTGGCACATTGCGAAAAAATGGGAAATCGCGTTGCCATATGTGATCCACCTCTGGACGTTCCAAATACCGAACTCTTGAAAGTTGTGGAGACGGCCGCCATTCCGGCGAAGGGCAAGGACAAGGATAAAGGCGCAGGAGGCGCGAGCGCGGACGCCGGTCCGAAGGCCGGAGGAGGATTGCGTCCGCCTACTGCAGCAAGTGGCTTGGCTACGTTCTATTTTCCTTGGCTCTACGTGGCGGACCCCTTGAATCCGAAGGGGGATCTGGTGGCCGTTCCGCCATCCTGTATGGCGCCGGGAATGTGGGCGAAAACGGACGTGACAAGAGGAGTGCACAAAGCGCCTGCCAATATGATCCCCGCTGGCGCTCTTAATCTCACCTACAGAGTGACAAGCGCAGAACAGGCAGGCTTAAACAGCATGGGAGTTAACTGCTTTCGCTGGTTCCCGACCGAAGGCATCGTTCTCTGGGGCGCACGCACTCTGGCGGATCCAGATAACCAATGGCGGTATATCAATGTCCGCCGGTTGGTCATTATGATCGAAGAATCCATCAAGCGCGCGACCGGCTGGGTGGTCTTCGAACCGAACGACCGGACCCTCTGGAAAACCATTAGAAGCGAAATCACCGGGTTTCTCACGACTGTCTGGAGAGATGGCGCGCTGTTCGGCGCCACCGCGGGGGAGGCTTTCTTCGTAAAGTGCGATGAAGAAACCAACTCACAAGAAACCATCGACATGGGGCAGGTGATCACGGTCGTCGGACTCTGCCCGGTGAAACCGGCGGAATTCGTCATCATCAGGATTACCCAATTTGAGGGCGGATCGGAAGTCACAACTCTCTAGGCTCGAGCTAAAGATGTAAGGAGGCGTTCATGCCAGAAGCAGCTGCAAAAGCACCGAAGACGCAGTCACCAAATGCACCGGGGACCTTTGTCGATCCTTACCGTGGCTTCAATTTCAAGCTCATCATTTTGGGCATCACGGAAGCTCACTTCACGCAGTGCAGCGGCATCGAGATAAGAGTCGACCCTATCTCGTACTCCGAGGGAGGGAGTTCTGTCGTGCACCAGATTCCCGGCAAGCCACACTTTGAACCCGTCACACTGTCCTACGGCTTCACCGAATCAAAGGATTTGTGGAAGTGGGTGATGAGCGCTGTGAATCAGCCGGTGCAGCGCAAGAACGTTCAAATCCTAATACTGGACGTCGACGGGATGACCGAGAAAGCGCGGTTTACTCTTTTCAACGCTTGGGCATCCGAATGGAGCGGGGCGGCGCTGAATGCGATGAGCAGCGAAGTGATCATAAACAAAATTACCTTTTCCTATGAACATTGTGAACTACAGTGAGCTACAGTGAGCTACCACCTGGACAGGTAAACGAGTCCTGGCTGAAAACCCTGGCGCGCAAGCTACGGGACTGGTTGAACGGCTTCCTGGCGGAGCCTGACCGGTCTGCGGTCGACGAAGGGCAGGGGCCCAGCGCAACGTTATCGCCCTCTGTTTCAGCGGCTCGGAATTCACAAGACCGGCAGGGAGCAGAGCAGGGCTCTGGCATTGGGGATCCGACCGAAGTCCCCCCAGAGGGTTTAGGCGAAGACGCGGGCCCGCCGGAAGCATGGCTGGCACTTGTGCGGGAGCGGGCTCCAGAGCTACTCCTCCCAATCGAAGAAGGGGAAACGCCGTTGCGAGAAGCATTCTCGGCAGTGAGGGAAGAAAGTAATCCGGTGGAGGAAAGACTCTCTGCGCCATTCCGTAACCGAAGGTGTGGAATCGCGGGGCGTTACTAGGCCGCTTGCGGCGGAACACCAATCAGGGAAAACCGCTGAGCGGAACGCCCCGGCTGGGACGGCTCGCTGGAGCGAACAGATAAGACGAAAAATTCAGGGCGTACTGCACCCAGCTCCAGCAAGAGCATCTTTGTCGAAAGCGGAGGTCGTTGAGAAAGAGGAAAGGAAGCCGCACATGCATCAGGAAAATCCGGTTTCACCTTCTCCAATCCCTATGCTCTCTAGCGCACGACGGGCCAAGCTTCCATCCCCGAGAAGCACACATCAGGTCCGACTGCATAGCGCTCACGAGACCGCTTCTACTTCCCATGGAGCAGAAGTCATACGCTCCAACACGAAAGTGGATGGTAGTCCGTGCGAGCCGTCCGTGACGTTCTACAGACCGGAGCAGTCATTCGGCGAAGTTAAGCGCGGCCGCGACCAATCTCAAAAGAACGCGCTTGCGTCGATAACGAATCCAAAGAGGTGGCCGCCGTTTCCCAACACTGCTGGAAATGCTTCGGCTCCAAGACATGAAAGCGTCCGTGGCCGGACCGATCAGGGCAAATTCGGCAGGGAAGTGTTGCCGACAGCTCCATCGACGCCTGATTCAGCGGCGCTTAACTCGCCCCATTCGCCGAAATCCGAGCAAGATGATCCGTGGCCGGAATTGCCAGAAGATCAGCCGGTCTCTACCACGAATGGTTTGGAATTTCTGCGAAGCTCGGAACGCCTCGAGGCGCTTGACCGGGAGCAAAGGGGAGGCCGTTGATGGAGCGAGTCGCTTTCTTGCTCGATAAGACGGGTGAGCGTCTCCCGTGCTTATTGAACCCAGCCAGCGTCATTGTTCGGCGGCGGGCAGGTGTCCAGTCTCGGGAATCGAATTTTGGTCCTTTGACAGGTGCTGGCCTGAAGGACGACCCCGTTCTGTACACGGGCGGAGGCATGACCGAGATTCTGCTCGATCTCCTGTTCGACGTTACGATTCTTGGTTCCACGCTTAAAACAGATGATGTGCGCGATCTGACTCGGCCGCTGACCGCATTGGCAGAAGGCAGCGAGGGGGATGACGGCTACGGACAGGTTCCGCTGGTTCGCTTCGTCTGGGGAAAGACGTGGAATGTGCTTGGCGTAGTGGCAGCGGTGGCCGAGCGATTCGAAAGCTTCACTCCCAGCGGTGCTCCGCAGCGATCGTGGCTGCGTATGCGCTTTTTGCGAACCGGAGATTCCGCAGCCGCGGACAATGAGCCTTTGGGCAACGATTTGCCGCTGGAAGATTTGCCCGATGAGGTCAATGTTGCGCCCGAGGAACTTCGTTTCCACCAAATCAAAGGAGCTGGCGAAGACGGAGAGCGACTGGATGAGGTTGCTGCCTCTCACTACGGAAATCCAGCATGGTGGAGGCTGATCGCGGCTTTCAACAACATTGACGATCCTTGGAGGGTTTCCGCGGGCGCTCGTCTAATGATTCCGCCGGATTCGTCCGTGGGAGGCAAAGCATGAGTGTGGTCGCTAGCCTGCCGCGCGTAGATGTTGAATTGGACGGTGAGCCGCTCGCTGAAAGCGCGGTTGCCACCTTGGAGGAGGTGCGGGTCCAGCACCGGCTTTCGCAGCCGAGTGTTTGTGAGCTCACGTTTTTTGTCACGCGCGATCCCATCGCTGCTCTGCAGAATCTTCGCCCCGGTTCCGGTATACGCCTGACCTTGCCTTTGAGTTCCAGTTGTTTGTTCCAAGGCGAAATCACCTCGCTGGAATACAGTTACGAGGCGGCACATGGACAGACTCTCCGAGTACGCTGCTACGACAAACTGCATCGCCTGCGGAAACGTCAGCCTGTGCGCGCCCATGTCCAGGTGACGGTGGCAGCTCTGGCGCGTGAACTGATCGCGGATCTCGGATTGACGCTGGACGCCGATGAAGATGGCCCAATGTCGCAATGCCTCATTCAACACAGACAATCCGACCTGGAGTTGCTTGCGGAAGTGGCGCAGCGATTCGGTCTTTACCTGACACTTCGGGGAGACGTTCTGCACTTGATTGGATTGGAAGGGATGGGCGATAGCGTCGGGCTAGAACTAGGGAAGAATCTCTTGGAAGTTCGGCTGGAAGTCAATGCGGAACCAGCTTGCCGCTCGGTACTTGCAAAGGGATGGGACGCTTCAAGAGTTGAGCCGCACGAGAGCCGTGCCAATAACGCGCGCACCGGACGGGAAGTCGACGCGGAAGCGCCCCCGGATCGGTTCGGAACCAGCGGCGAGCGCACGCTGACGGACGAGGTGCTTCCGAACGATCATCACGCATCGGCAGTTGCTCAGGCAGAGCTGGACTTGCGCAGCGCGCGCGAAGTCACCTTGTCGGGAGTAGCAGAAGGCGCCCCCAATCTGTTGCCGGGCACGCCCGTGGACGTTTCGGGAATCGCCAGCGAACTCACGGGCCGGTATGTCCTGACGTCGGTGACGCATTTGGTCAACCGGCGCACTGGATTCGTTTCCGAAATCTCCACGGTCCCTCCGGTGTTCGAGAGGGGCCCGAGGGCGGCCACCGCCGCGTGGGGCATCGTGACCAGTGTGGATGACCCCAGCAAGTTGGGCCGAGTGCGCGTTTCATTACCCACGCTCGGAAAGGTTGAAACCGATTGGATGGAAGTGATGGCAGCAGGCGCAGGCAGCGGCAAAGGTTTCGTTTTCCTGCCCGACGTGGAGGACAAAGTACTGGTTTTGTTTTTGGGCGGAGAAATTACGCAGGGCATTGTGCTGGGCGGGTTGTACGGCACTGACGGTGCGGCTGATTATGGAGTGGAAAACGGATCCATTCGGCGCTTCATACTCTCGACTCCGAGTGGACAGATCATAAAACTCGACGACAGCGGGAAATCGATTCGGCTGGAAAACAAGGGCGGTAGTTTCCTGGAATTCTCGCCGGAAAAGGCTCACCTCCATAGCGTGGTCGACCTGGAGATCGAGGCACCAGGACGCGGAGTTGTGATTAAAGGGAAGACCATCGATTTCAGGCAGGCTTGATGCTGGTACTGACCGAAGACGCAGGAGTGTATTGCACGCACGTGCTCGGTAAGGTCTCGATCGCGGCGACGCAGTCGCTCGTAACGGTCGAGGGGCGAAGCGTCCTGTTAGAGCCAGACCCGGTGGGACGAGGGATTTCGCTTTGTCCGAACGTTGTGCCGTTCAAACCGTGCTTGACAACCTTAGTCGTGCAAACAGGCTATTCCTTGTTCATTCGTGTTGAAAACCGCAGGCTTTGTCTGGACACCGTTACCGGTTTTACCGACGGAACCCCACCGGGTGCGGCTATGTACGTGGTGAGAGATGCGGGGCAAAAGTTTGTTTCGGAGATGCCATGAGTGCGCCGCGCTATCGGGCTATGCGATTTACGAATCCCGAATTTGACGACCGAGGGGAAAGCGCGGGCCTCAGCGTCTCGAACAGAGGCGGTATCGACATGGTGGAAGGAAGAGCATCGGTACGCCAGGCAATCCTGATGCTGCTCGCGACGCGTCCGGGAGAACGAGTAATGCGCCCCCATTATGGGTGCAATTTGCATCGACTGGTTTTTTCGCCGAATGATGAAACGACGGGCGGCTTAGCCATTCACTATGTGCGCCGCGCCATCGAGCGCTGGGAGCCACGCATAGATGTGATTCATCTGGATGCCACACGATCGGAGGCGGTGCCTGGCTTGCTGGAGATTTCCTTGGAGTACCGCGTGCGCGCCACGCTGCAAACCGAGCGACTGGCGTACGCCTTCGACTTGACGGGGGAACGCACCTGATGGCGCTCGAAGCCCCCAACTTGGACGATCGAACCTTTGCCCAATTGGTCGAAGCGGCTCGCAATCGGATTATAGCGACGTGTCCGGAATGGAGCGATCTCTCAGCCAGCGATCCCGGCATGGCGCTGGTCGAAGTGTTCGCCTTCATCAGCGAAACGATGATCTACCGGCTCAACCGCGTGCCGGAAAAAGCCTACATCGCATTCCTCCGACTGCTCGGCGTGAATCTGTTACCTCCGGAGGCGGCGGGGGTCACCTTGCAGTTCAAGTTGGCAAAGCCTGCCGATAAACCCGTCGAGATTCCGCGCGGTACCCGCGTGACTGTGTCCCGCCAAGACAGCGGCGGCGAGCCACCGGTGTTCGTGGTCGCACGCACTGCCTTGATTCTTGCGGGGAAGACAGAAGTCGAAGCTCTCGCGCATCACTGCGAACTTGTCGAAGCCGAACTGGCGGGCAAGGGCACAGGAATTGGAGGTCTTTCCATCAACGTCAAACGCCCACCCATCGTGGCGCCAACCGGAGACGAACTGGATCTTGTGGTTGGAGTCGAAGCGAGTCCTGCGGAATTGGGTGAGCGCGCGGCGGCGCGCGAGTTTGGCGGCAAGTCCTATCGGATCTGGCGGGAGGTAGAGAACTTTAGCGAACTCGGTCCAGACCCTTTCGTTTATATCGTGGATCGCGCCACTGGGACCATCACGTTCGCTCCCTTGGTACGAACGCGGGAAGAGACCGGATCTCTGAAGGAGTCTCCGGAAGCGTTAGCAGCTGTACCCGCAACTGGTCGGGAGATTCGAGTTTGGTACCGGTGCGGAGGGGGGGCAAAAGGCAACGTGGCGCCGAACATGCTAACGGTACTGAAAGACGCCATCCCTGGCGTCTCCGTGAACAACCCGGGCGCCGCGGTAGGCGGACGGTCCGCGGAGACCGTCGACAACGCGCTGCTACGTGGTCCGCTGGAATTGACTTGTAGCGAAGCGGTCCGGGGCTGCGAGCCGCGCCCGCGCGTTCACCAAAGCTGCCCTGTGGATGTACGCTGCACCAGGAACTGTCGAAGTTGTTCTCGTCCCATCCCCTGCGGATGAGAAGCAGCAGGGGGCCATTACCGTCGTGCAGCTGCAAACACTGCAGACCGACGAATCACTGGAACAAATTCAGAAGGCCTTGGACGAACGCCGGCCGCTCGGCTCTACCTGTGTCGTGAATTGGGCGCGATATAAAACGGTGAAGGTCAATGCGCGAGTCGTGGCCCGCGCGGAGGAAGATGCGGCCGCGCTCAAAAAGCGTGTGTTGGACCGCCTCTACGACACAATTAATCCTCTACCGACCAAAACTCAGGAGGGCTGGCGATTTGGGCAGGCACTCCGAACGTCCAACCTGTACGATGCGGCCCTCGCTGAGCCGGGTGTCATTTACGTCGACAAGGTGCAGTTTATTGTCGAGGAGGTGCCGGAGAGTGAAGTCCAGTGTTTGGCGGCTGATCCTTTCCAGCCGAACACCTGGTACGCGGGCAGCCAGTCGGTGCTGTATCGCTCGATGGATGATGGCGAAGGGTGGGCGGCAGCCGGCCAGTTTTCTGGACAGGTCGTGTATTCCGTCCAGGCACATCCCGCGGTGCCCGGCTTGATCGCTGTTAGCACTCGCGACCCAGGTGGCGCGGAGGCATCGCGAGTTCATGTGTCTTGGGATTGCGGTGAGAGCTGGCAAGAGAAGGCCGTGATGGGCTTCACTGTTGAAGATATGGCCTGGGCGTTTCGTGGGGGGGCGCCTTTGCTGTTCCTGGCGACTTCGGTAGGTTTGTTCGAACTTTCGATGCAAGCGGGTGCGGCGCCTGTGCAGGTGTTCGTTGGTCCTGACGATCAGCAGATTGGCTACTACGCCGTGGCTGTTGCGAACTCGAAAGGCGGAGTGAGTGTGGCTGTCGCTGCTCGAAAAATGGGCGGAATTTTCTTATCCAGCGAGGGGGGAAAGGGAAACACGTTCCGCAACATCGGGATGGCAGGGGAGGATGTCCGCGTGCTCGCCGTACAGTATGACGGCGATCGGTCGTTTTTGTGGGCCGGTTTGGCCACTCCGCGTCCCGATGATCCCGGGAAGGGTTGTTTTTGCTGGGAACTATTAGGCGCTCAGGATCCGCCCGAAAAATGGCAAACTTTCAACAAGAACTGGCTGGGTGGCAGTTGTGTGGAATTGGCCTTCCAGGGAAACAAGATTCTGGCGGCGACCTATGATGGCGCAGTCCTATGGCTGGAGGGACGCAGACCTCAAGAGCCGTGGCACGCGCCAGAAGTCGCGTGCGGCTTGCCCCTGGCCAGCCGCGAACATCCATTTCAGCGTGTGGATGCTCTGGCCGCGGATTCGAAGCGCGGAGTGGTTCTGGCGGGCGGAAAAACAGGGGTGTATCGAAGCCGGGATGGCGGGCAACGTTATTGGTCCTGCTCCAGAAAAGTCTTTGCCGACAAAGTGACGCTTCCCGCCAACTGGTTGTTCTGTTCGGGCGAGCACGAAATTGAGGTCGTAACCGAAGATGATAAAGGAACGGATTGAGAGACTTTTGCCGTCGGTGTTTCAGAATACCGCACTGCCCGGGAATCCACTGTTCGCGATCCTCGATGTCATGGAAACGATGCACGCGCCGTCCGAGGCTGCCCTGGATCATCTCCACGAGAATTTCGATCCCAACCGCGCTCCGGATGCCTTCGTGTCTTATCTGGCAAGTTGGGTCGATCTTGAGGTGCTATTCGATGTTCCCCGCACGAAGAGTCCCTCATCAACCCCGTCTTTATCGACCGGACTGGGCCGGTTACGGGAACTGACGGCGGCCGCCGCGATGCTGTCGCATTGGCGTGGGACCCGTAAGGGGCTCTGCCTGTTTCTCGAGACTGCCACAGGCGTAAAGGGATTTGAGGTGGACGAGCAGGTTCGCGGGAGTGATGGGAAAATCAAACCCTTTCATCTGCGAATCACTGTCCCGGGGGGCGTTGCAGGGCATCGTAGCCTGATTGAGCGCATCGTCGAGTTAGAGAAGCCGGCCGCTGTGACTCACGAAATAGTGTTTAAGTCACAATGAGAGAAGTGATGATGGAAAAGACAACCAATTTCATCGGTGATATGAGGCAGTGTTCAACGATGATGATCCGACCGACATACTACCGCAAAGGCGCACAGGGTGCGCAGATAGTGTCGTAGCAGCCGGCCTGGAGGCGCAGTCTAATTAGAAGGAGGAACGGCGATGGCCATATTCTTTAACGTAGACCTACCGAGTGGCATGTCGAGCGTAAAACTCGACAGCCAGGGCCGTGCAACCGTGCAGTACACGGTAAAGAATGTTAGTCAGCGTTCGCTTGACGGACGCGCGGTCCTGGTATCACTCCCCGAAACCAAACCCCCCAACGGAGTTGTCGAAAAAGGCTGGGTGAAGATTGACGGCAAGGCCGACAGGCACTTCGACGTGGATAAGGAGGAAACCTACACCGTTAAGATTCAGGTGCCTCCAAAGAGTCCCTCAGGCAATTATTCATTTCGCTTGGACGCTGTTTGGGTGGACCAAACGGACCGGGGCGATGCCGGAGGGGGCGTTGCCTTCACGGTTGCCGCGCCGAGCGCCACAACAAGCCACTTCCCGCTTTGGATAATTCCAGTCGTACTGCTCGTGGTAATTGCTCTCGGAGTTGGCTTGTGGCTGGCACTAAGGCCCAAGCCCAGCAGCGGTACCACTACAACTACAACTACAACTAGCAGTAGCAGTGGACTCACGGTGCCAGACCTCCACGGCAAAACTCTCAGCGAAGCCGACGACATTCTGAAGCGGGTAGATCTGGTGCTTGATCAAAACAACCTGCAAACAGTCGAGAGCAAACCGGAAGACTCAGACAAGGTCATTGACCAAAAACCGGCGGCGTTGCAAAACGCCCCCAAGGGAACGCCGATACAAGTGACAGTGGGAGCGCAGATGGTTGCTGTCCCACAGTTGATTGGTGTCCCCTACAACCAGGTTCTGGGCATGCTGGCTGAAAAGAAGCTCTTGGTCGGACAAACAACAGTAACCGCAAATCCCAGTTTCACAAGTGCCATAGTGTGGGGCCAGACTCCCCCTGCACAACAAGTGGTAAAAAGCGGAACGACTGTCAATCTGACGGTGACGCCACAGATGGTGCCCGTACCAAATGTCATCGGGCAGACTCTAGGGAATGCCATATACATTCTGAATCGCGGGAATTTGACCGTGACGCCATCGTTTAGCGGTGATAACACCAAGGTGGTTATCTCGCAGAATCCTCCTGGAGGTGCAGCGGTCCCCGTGGGCAGCCCGGTGACCCTTGCATTTCCCTTCATCCCCTGCTGGGGAGGGGTTAACTGCATTTACACAGGCGTCTTAGCCCAGACGAGGATCAACCAGCAACTGAGGATCGCCATCAGGGAGCTAGAGCAACAAAAAGAACCACCTCCTAAGCAAAAGGAGCCGCCTCCTAAGTAGGTGCGCGGGGCGTACAACCTGGCTTGAAAACATCTGCTATGGCCCGTGGTATCTTGTCAGGCAAGGAGCGCCACGGTGAGCGTCGCAGTGGGCCCCGCGCGGGCGAGGGTCGCAAGGGTTGCAGACGAATTATGAGGCAACCGTGTGAGTGAGGAGACGCCGAATGACGGGAACGAAGGTCTTGTTGATTGTTTTGATTCTGATTGCAGTAGTGTTCGTCGTGATTGTCTTCTGGGGCCATGGGACGAATTCAAGTCAGCTAATACCAATATCATCAGAAAATCATCCCGATCCCGAGAATGACGAGAAAAACTTCAACTCTCCACAGCACCCACACCCCAAGTTTTTGGACACATTCAATGGGCTGCTGGCTCCGTTCGGCCCTAAGCTTCAAGCGAAGCACTTGCAACCTCCGCTCACGACGTTTGATCTGGCTTCAATTCCTCACTACTCAGAGAGCATCTTGCCTGACAGCAATCACAAATTCCGCCAAGCCAAGTTCGCCGTTCGACCGAACAAGCTGTGCGCGCACGTGGTGTTCAATGCGTCGGACCCAGTGCCTCCGAATATGGCAAAAACGCAGGATTCAGACAAAGCTAATGGTGACAACAAGACCTCAAGCGAATTCACCTTCACAATCTTTGAAGGAGGGGGAACGCTGACCATTGACCGCGTTCCTTCTTACGCCGGCGGTTCCTGCAAAGTGCAGCTCCGGTAAGTAATATAGCTGGCTACACGATCAATTTGATCACGGACAGAATTCCACCAATCAGATAGACGACTGCCCAAATGATAGCCAGGATGCACACAATGATGGCCGCGATGTCGTCGGTAATGCTGACTAGAAAACCCGGAACTAGGCCGTGCAGGAAAGCAATGAGCAGGTTCGCCACAAACGAAGTAATAATAATGAGGACGAAGCCTTTGAGCTTGAGGAATCCCTGATGGGCCAGCACCAGGCAGACGGCGAAGATGATTTTCAGCGTCATGAGCAAGCTGAGTGCCACCCGTGCTCCGTCAGCGTCGAAGTGCGCCCAAATGGCAAAGTACGCGATTGTGCCAAAGATTGGAGACATGAGCAGGCTGACCATCAGAATCAAGAGCGTGATGTCGGCAAAGATAACTACGATGCAACCCAGTATCAAAAGAATGGAAAACACCAGAGTGACGATGCCCTGAACCTTGGTCTGCACTCGCTCCGAAATCAACTGAAGGCCGATGAACAGCGCCGCGAAGAAAACCAACCCATCCAGAAAAGCCATGGCGGGAATGGCCTTGCCCGTAGGTGAAACACCGAGCGTATTTGCCGCGGTGTGCGGGCCGAGCACGGCAATGGAGCCGAGCTCGACAAAGACCGCCAGAAAAATGACGATGATAGCGACGACCAAGAAGGGCTTGCGAATGCTGTCAAGCATTGATGAAAGCCTCCCTCCGTCAGGTTTCAAATCAATCCGAAACCGGACCTTCTTCTGCAGCGCCGGTCATTGATACGCCAGCAACTGATATCAAGTGCCGCGCCGGAACGCCTATGCATCGGCCAGCCAATTCGTAAATACCCTTCCCTGTTCGGGAAAGTAGAGGCGGCAAAAGAAGTCATAAACTACGAGAACTAGGAGGGCGCTCAGAACATGCCAAACAGCATGAGCCTGAAGCGTCCCCTCATGCCTGGAACATAGCCACTTGTCCTGCCCGTCGGAAATCCCGTCGGAGAGCCGAACCACTAGTGCCGTGATCCCAACGACGACCATGAGACCGAATTCAAGCCAGTGATCCCAATGCCAGGGGGGCAGCTCTGGTGGCCATACGAATCGTAATAGTAAGCTTATAAGTTTCCACAAATAGACGAGAAACATTACGATGGCCAAGATAAATGCCAAACCCAAGGTCGCCCGAGTAGAGTCAGGATGAATGCATCGGATTGCTATTCCCAAACCAACCGTTGAGAGTGCTGCCCCAAGAGTGACCAAGACTTTGTAATCAAGGTAGGGGTGTCCGGTGGCGCTCACCCAGTCGCGTGCCAACGGTTCTGAGGATCCGGCTCGCGGCGCGTCGTACACCCAGACAAACACACTTTGAGAAGCCCAGACAATTAGACTCAGGAGGAGGACATAGATCCATGCGACATCCATGAATTGCGTGCTGTCCGTCAACTTGCCGTGATACAAGGCGCTAAAGAGAAACTCGAAAGCCAAGTTAAGGCCAACGAACGCTCCAAGCAGGTTCCGGCTTCGATACAGGATGACGACCCCAACTAGCAAATACGCCCAGTTCGACCAAGTATTCTGCGGTTCGAGAACCACTGCGTTCGGATCTTTGTCTGTGGTCAGCGGCTCGCACTGGTCCTCGCGCTGCTCGGGAGGATGAGGATTTCTGTGGAGGCCGTTGCCAAGCACCAATCCCAAGAACGCGACGATAAAGAATGCCGCAATCACCGCCACGGTTAGTATTCGTGCGCGACCACTCAAAGGGGGCATCGCCCATCACTCCTCAACGGGAGGCATGTTTGCGTCGACTATCGAACATGAAATCGCACTGTTTTGAAATCATCGACTCAGGGCAATGACTACGCCGTGGGCGGTGTCAAGGCGCGAATCAAACTATAGACGAATAGCACGCTCGCGGCGACGATGCTCATGGCCATCATCCCCGCAAATCCTCCGACGAAAATCAGCACCACGCTGGCGACGTAGATCAACGACAAGAAGAACCAGAGAATCCATTTTCCCCACTTGATGGTATCTTCACCGACAGAAGTTGAACCTGCCGAATACGACCAGTCTTCGAAACAAATCCTGAAATAAGCCTGCTCAGCAAGTCCCTGCAGCCTTCCGGTGCACAGTCGGAACAACACGTTGAGCAACCAGCTCAAGCCATATACCGGCAAGTACAACAAACCGAACAGGCGTGCCTGCCAGACATGCATTTCTTCATGCGAACTCCATTTACCTCCGATCACAGTTCCGATCGTCGTGGCACCATAAACTCTGCCACTTGGGTCACGTGGGTTTTTCTCATAGACAAAGGTGCCCGAGCGGCGGCTCTTGACGCCACGCCGCTGTAGACCGCCCCTATCAATCCGCAGGCACTTGCCGCTCCCAAGGCAGTCGCATTACCCACGTTGAACCCAAAGTGCAGGGTCAAGTACAAACTGCCGAAGGGAATCCCCAGCCCCGCGACCACGCCAAGTATCACGCGCAACGCCAACATAAGATCTCCTTCCTAAATAACTCCATCGTTTCTTACGTTCGAACCTGCAAAGCGGATCCTGCGGATCATCTGAGCACTTAACGCACACTACCGCCTAAGCGTGCAATCAAACGCACACCGGCTCCCAACACTTCAATCCCTAAATGCCCGACAATTCTGTTGACGAACCAGCGCCTTTTCGCTCAGCTTGACACGATCCCGTCGGAGTCCGCAGGAGGAACTAGATAACTGACGACGAATGACAGTACAGTCGATATTGCGACGGCGACAGCGCCCGGGACGATTATTTTCCCGAGCGACAATCCCCAGACCACGATAGTCGTAACAGCTCCAGGGAGAAGTGCAACCCAGACCTTTCGAGCCGGTTTAGCAGATGCCATTTGTGTCATGGGGGGACCTCCTTAGTGGCAACACTCAATCACGCTTCCGCAGCGCTAGCAAGGAATTTCTTGAAGCCGGCTGGGGATTGGCATTCGTGGCGCCAGCCGCTTAACGAATAAAAATTGTTACGAGAATAGCCGCAGCCACAAGCCCCGCAATAATCAGCCACGCCCACAACGGAATGTTTTTGGCGACCCCTCCCAGCGTATCGGAGTCCGCCTCACCGCTGCTCGTAGCACCGGAAATCCATGCGAGAGCCGAGCCAAGTGCACCAGCCACCCCTATCGGAATGGTCTTGTAGCTCTGAGTAGCTGCGCCCCCAACGATGGCCACCAGACTGGCGGCGATCATGAGAACGAATCCCAGCCAGTTCGGCAAGTTACCCTTCAGAATTGCCTTCAGGATGGTTATCAGAAGCGCGACGGCTATCACAACAACCATGAAGATAATATCGCCAGTTTTCATGTCAGTTTCCTCTCCATCATGCTGTTGCCTCAGGACGCGAGTGCAACGACGCGCGCCTTTCCGGCCAGGCTTGCTTGTCCAGTCCGACTCCATGTGAGGGAAGGCAGACGACGCACCGAAATGCGCCTAAACAGACCTGGCCGCTCTCATTCCTGGGTCAGCGGACCAACAGCTCCTGGAACTTTCTTGACGGCACCCATCCAAGCCGGAGGGCTGGAGAGATGTCATTTTCCAGATAGTGTACTGCGCGGGGAAATCGTTTCAGGGGAAGAAATGTTCTACTGCTTGGATAGTATCGCGAGCTAGTGCGCCGGCTCACGTTCGATTTACCACCCGCGCGAACAATGTGGATGAAGTCACCTTCAGCAGAGCGCCAAGAGCGATTCCTTCGTTGGCTTCATAAGTACCTGCCTGGCCGTCGAGCCGCGGCATGTCTTTGCGTCCGGCATGGTGCAGTGCAACCACCTTCCAGTCAGTCGGGCCGAAGACTGGACTGCCAGAGGATCCTCCCTCGGACGGCGTCCGGTAATGAACCAGGCGCTCGTTTGCGGCGAGCAGGTGATTGTCTTGGAGCGAGAATTCCAGGTCGCGTCCGCCTGGATGGCCAATGATATAGATGCGTTGGGGCGGATTGGCAACCTCGAGAACTTTCGCTTCGAGGGGCAGAGCGCTTGCGCCGGTCTGTATGTTCGGTAATTCCAGGAAAGTGGCATCAAGTTCGTTGACTGGCGAGTGGAACACAACCTGGCCTGCGGGGATCTTCCAGTCCTGGATTTGGAAGTGTACGGTGGCATCTTCGGGGCGTAAGGAGTCAGGGTACCGATCAGGACTAGCCGGACCAATTACGTGCGCGTTGGTGAGCAAGAGTAGTCCGGTTCGCCCCGGAAAGAAGTCCGCGGAATTCACCAGCCAGCCGGTCCCGAAGCCTTTGCCGTTCGTTTCGATGCGCGCAATCGATTTGGCGCTCTCCAGTCCGTCGGTGTACCACTTCAAAGAAACGGAGCGATCGCTCCCAAACACCTTCTCCAGGTTCGAGCGGACATTCGAGGCAGATAACTGCAGCGAGCCCCCCGCCTTCTTAAGCAGTGCGGCGCGAAGTATGGGCAGGATCGTGCCGCCAGGCTCTTGATCGTCGCGGAGCCTCCATACTTCTTCCAATTGGCGCAGGGTAGAGGCAATTTCGAAAGCATCAGCGTCCTTACATTCCGCATACATCTTGGCGCGCTTGATCGCTTCAGGAAATTGACCTAACGCGAGGTAAACTTCCAGGAAAGTCGCAAGCTCAAAGGCTGGAAGCTCCCCGGTCTTCGACTGATTTTCCCGGTTCTGGAGATTTTTCAAAATGTCCATGGCGACCTTCTCTGGCGCCGCTGGGGATTGTAGTTTGACGCTATCAGTCTCGGCGCGTCGCAGACAGGCGACGACGTTTATGCCATGCCAGTAGTTCTCCGTGGGGTCCAACACATAGCTGAGCCAGTAGGAGTCGACTGCGTTTTGCAATCGGGCTACGTTCCTGGAGTTGGCGGGCGCGTCGGCATTCACATAGATCTGTTTGCCGATTCGCCCCAGCAGTCCTTGCGCCTCCTCTTGCTCAAAAGGAGGAACCGAGGTGTCAGCGATCACGGCACGCAGCACATGTTCGGCCGCATGAAAAATGCCTTGATCGATAAGTGCCTGGGCATATCGCCGGCGGACCTGGTGTCCCGTGAAGCCTGCCTGCAGGAACGCGTCGCCGACGCGAGTCATCTGACCGAAGCGGCGCTTCCGTTGCAAGCGTGAAAGCACGCGACGGGCAAACGGCTCCTCAAAACTCTTGGGGTTGCGTGCGAGTCGGTCAATCAGATCAGTGAGCAGTTGCTGAACCGTGCTCCAATCGAACGTGTCCAAAGCTCCGCTGAGCTGTCGTTCACCTTCATCCGCATCCTGCCAAACACTTCCGGTTGCCGTCCGACCCGGAGCGGTGCTAGGGGCCGCGGCCGCATGATCCAGCTTCGAGGTCTCGGCCGCGTTGCCCAGTTTCAGGTCCTGAGGTCCGCGGATTTCCTCCGGTGCGCGCGCGGCGGCTTCCAATGTGGTTCGTTTCACCGCAGGATCGAAATCGCGCAAGTTTCCAAAATTCAGGCCAGTTCTTTTCTCGATCAGCTCGATCGAGACTTGATAGGTGCGGAATTCGCCATAAACAAATTCCAGGCCCTCAATCATGTCCTCTTGGCTAAGCAGGTAAGCCGTCGCGGAGAGCTTGCCATCGTCGCGGACCATCACCACAACCTTCCAAAACTCCTTTGGAAGTTGCAGCCCATGAAAGATGGCATCGTCACCCGCAAGCACGGGTCCGTTAAAAACCGTCACCTTTAGGTCTTCACGTTGCAAGTTGGCGTAAATATAGTCTTCGAGATCGTTCCACGTCTTGCGGTTGAGATTTTTGTGCTGCGGACATGAATTGGGATAGTGAAACGTATCCAGTTCGGCTTGATTCGCGTCCTCGCCCCACACGGGGTCGACACGCCTCACCATATGGCCACGATCCAACGGCGTCCCCGCGTAATAGCTCCCGCCGACCTGGACGTCCGCGGAGACACGCGGGTCGAGTTGCCATGGATCGCCGGCGCGATGCTTCTCCACAAGGCGATGCCCATTGATATTCACCACGGCATAGAGACTCAGGTGGCGGTCGGTAGACAGCGCAACGCTGAAGTTCGTGTAGGGGAGAAGATCGATCTGCTTATCGGTCAGTGGAAGCGGAACGGAGACGCCCAGGAAATTGGAATCGTAGCCTTTACGGTTTGCGTAATCCTCCGGCTTGAGCTTTGCTCGCTCGAAAAAATCCTCCTGAACCGATTCGAGTTCCGCGCTCCTTACAAAGTTGGCATTAGGCGGCATAAGATCGCGGATCAGCGCCGCAGGCAGAGTCCGACCGCGGTGCAAATCAAAACCCAGCAGCGAGCCGTTTTCCAGGGAGACTACAGCCGCTCCGGGCGTCGAGCTCTTGGCGTCATGATTTAGTTGGTAGGATTGAGCAGCACTGGTAAGCCATCCGGGGGACAAATTGACCCGTCGCTCCCCGTCGACACTTAGCGCTGCGACAAGTGGGCTTGCCGGATTGGTCTGAGCGAGCGTGAAAAAGGTTGCGAGTTCGACGGGCAATCGAAAAACCGCCAGTTCCTTGGGAGGCCCAACCTGTTCGATGGGGCAGTCGTCGGCCGCCAATCGGAGCTTCAAGCCTTCGGAGGGCAGCCCGTCCGAGGGTGCAATCACGAGATCGCGGGCCACCGCGACTGCAACCGACTGGAATCCCGCGGAGCCGATCACCGGGAAAACGCACTGCGTAGCACGCTTTAGATCCTCGGCCGCAAGGGCGAGGCGGCGATTCCAGAAGGCGCTGGGCATCGGCGGCAAGATGTCGTGGTCCCAGGGTAATTGCGGACGGTCCAGCACCTGGAGCAGCCACGCGACGGCAGCGTTGGCTCGAGTACCAGGATTTGGCGGGCAGCGATAAGCGGCCAGGCAGGGTGGAATCTGAAAGCTTTGCAGTGCAATGACGAGCAGCGGAGTGTGAGACTCCGAGATGATCTGGAGATCGCTATCGAACCAAGGACTCTTATTGGACGACATTACAACAATGGCGGCCGTTGCTTTGGAAAACGTAGCCGGGTCCGGAACTCGGAGGATTTCAAATCCACCCTTCTCCAACCGATCCTGGATGTCGTCAGTGAGATTCTCGTCCTCTTTAGCGCCTGTCAGTAACAGAGTGCGGCCGCTCCCCGCGGCCACCTCCTGGAAGCGCAAGTAATGGCGTAACGACGTAGTTTCGCCGCTGCGCATACTTACTTCGGCGTAGATCATGAATTCGCCCCACCCGCCGGAACGGAGCGCAAAACGGGCAGCGCGATCCGTCACGCGCTGCCGTGAGTCCGGAAACGTGGGGTGAAGGATGTAAACCACCGCCTCGACTTGGTCGAGATCTGAATCTGGACCATCCAGCCAGACTTCCCAGGCCCACCAGCCCGCTCCCTGCTGGTTGCTTCGTTGGTTTATCGAGAGGTCCATGACATGGTCACTTCTCGTATGCTCTTAGCTCTGCCGGGATGGTAGATGGATCCGTCGCAGAAAAGTACAGAGCGCGAGTCCCGTCGTTGACTTCAATCTCGATGTTTACATTTTCGCGAATTCCGCTGGCAGGGAAGCCAATGCCATTAAAGGACGCACCGGGCGCCACCGTCATCCAGTCGGTGATCGCTTGGAAATCCTGAGTCAATCGGTAGCGGCAGGAATAACCCTGGCGCGCAGCGAGTCGCGCAACCATTTCCGGCAGAAGCCGCACCAGTACTCGCCGCCCTGCCTCCCTTCGCCAGCCGCCAAGGGTGGTCGACAACTTCAAAAACCCATCCAGCGGATTGGCCCGATCGAGTTTGACGTATTCTTTGTTACGGGGATCTGCCCAAGGGAAACCGTTCTCTACGACTGCAATCACCCGCTTTTGGTTGTCGCAGGCGTGGTCATACTCTGTCCGGATCCACGTATGGTCCGTCGGATCATGAGGGAGAAGGAGCAAGGAAACCAGGGAGTCAGTCGACCGGATCCGCTGGCTAACTTCCGCCCAGAGCTGCGCGCCCCCCAGGTCTTCGCCATCTATCGGTGTTAGCTGATGTGACTTGACGAGCCGCTTCACATCAGCAGCGACTTGCCGGTCGGAGTCGCGGAATTTATAGGAGACGAACGAATTCTCCATGACACCAAACAATACACCAGGGCGGCAATACGTTCAACGGTATCATCCGAAGTAATACGCTCTCTCGACGAATCACAATCGCTCCGCGCTATCCATTCGCTCTGCTTGGAGTAAAGCTGTTTTGCTAACGAAGAACGAAGATTACCGGGAAGCTGGCCGAAGCGTCGCGGTGATACCGACCGTTAGATATGTAATAGCCTTGATAGTGTCCTTGGAGGCAGACTCGACTTCGAGTCCGGAAGTACCCTTGGGGACGATAAGTCCGTCCTTGATTGTCAGCTTGCTCTGTTCTTTTGCAAATTCCAACAGCTTGTCGCTTGGCATGATGACATACATGCCTTTCTTCAACCGCACCTTCGAACCTTCGAATGAATCGCGTGCCCGCTTGGTAGCATAGAAGTAGACGTCTGGGCTCTGAAACAGCCACTCGGTTCGCTCGTCTTTGGTTAAGGTTGCAACCAAGGAGTCCACCGTCGTCAGAGCAGTAATCGCAATTGCCGGGAGACCTAACCCAAAGATTGGAGTTAACAGGCCCCGGGCGCGGCGGATCACATCGAAAATTCGCATCCACGCGCTCTTGCGATGCTGCAGAAAAAAGTTCCACGTCAAATGCCCGCTTCCATTGGGCAGCGGAACGGACTGCAGCTTGCCCCATGTCGCACCCGGATCGAACGTCATTTCCTTGAGGGCAGGAAGCTTCTTGTTCTCCGGCAGAAAACCAGCGATGGCTGTCCACGCCAGTCTCTCCCCGAGTGACCGCATAGGAACAGCCTGCTGCACATCGATGCGAAGAGATCCACCCTCAAGATTCACAAATCGTTGCTGGTCGGCCAGCGATGGGCGAACATGATCGACGTTGACAAGAAGGTCCAAATCGCCGGCGTCTGGCAGTCGATCATCCCCAATATCACTTCCCGCGACAAATCCGTGAAGTTCATCGTAATAGACAAATGAGGCCCGCGGAGCATTTCCAAGCGATCGGCTTCCGCTGGCGGCGAAGTCCGGGTTGCGGATGTTCTGAGTCCAGAAGTCGAAGGTTGATTGATCGGCAGGACCAGTCTGGGAGCCGGAATCCTGTGGCACTGCGCGCTCTTGGGATTTACACAAGTCTGCCATTGACAGGATGGCAGAACTGCCAGCGAGCGGAAGAAGCGACAAGATGTCTCGTCGGTTAATCAACACACCGCGCGAAAGCTAGCACGCGGGACCATGTGTGTCAAGCAAAGTGCTTTCACGCTCAGTGCGCGTGTCTCGAGAAGAAAAGTTTCTCTTGTTAGGAACAACCCGCACGGCATTTGGCTATCGCTTAAGGGATTTTCGCGGCTAGCGGCTTGGCTCCCGCGCCGCTAGACACTCCTCAGCAATTGGGATACCATTTTTGCAGTTGCTTAATCATAGGCAGTACATGGCACGGAACTCTCGCGTTTTCGTTCTGTTCCTGCTCTTTGGACTTCCGGCGAGCGATGCCCCCAACGGGCGACCCGAGCTTGAGCCCGACGTCTGCACGATTCCACTAACACAAGTCTTAAGAATCCCAATCAGCACGCTCGGTGCGCCAACGACTGCGGAATCTCTGAACGTCGCGCCTGCTACTCTCTTGGTCTCGACAGGAGCCGCGGACGAGCCTCCGTGGGGGCCGAGCGGCTTTGATGTTTTTGATGATGGAAGCCTGTTGATCGCAGACCCTCTTCGAATCCGCGTTTCCTTCTTTGACGCTCATGGCGAGTTTCGCAAGGCGTGGAAGATTGGTTTTGCTGCAGACAGTTTGACAGTGACTGCAAAAGGTGTGGTTCTAGTTCGCGAAGCGACTACAGGACAGCTTCATGCTTTTGACCGGGAAGGCAAAGCGCTTCCAACGGAAGAGGGCACCCTGCCGGAGCAGGCGGAAGCTCGCGTGCTGAACACCAAGAATGGCACTATCAGGCGGCCGGCCGCGGGCAACTCCAAAGGCGGCCTGCTCGAGGTCAAATTCGACAGGCCCGGTTTAACTCTAGTTTCTCTCGAGGCCCTTGCAATTGATCAAAAGGGGGACACCTACGTTGCGTTGGAAACCAGTGCAAACGGCGATGCGGCCGAGGGCATAAACGTGAACAAATACGTCAGAAGGTATTCTTCAGATGGCAAGCTGCTCTGTGAGATTGCGGATATTCCGCTGGGTTATTATATTTCGCCAGTTGATGAACTTCGCGTTCACAAAGGCTTGGTCTACCAACTGCAGACCACAAGTTCTGAAGTGAGAATCAACGTGTGGGATACGAACCAACTTTGCTCTCGCTCCTCACATTGAGCCGACGTTCGGCCGTGCTTGCTCGTCTGCCGCTGCTCTTTGTGTGTGCTTGGCTGATTTCCGGCTTACACACTCAGGCACAAATAGAGGTGATTGCGCATTTGCCACATGCGACGCGAGCGGAAATAGTGGCCAGGGCGGAGAAACTGGCCAAGCATACTTGGGTGTGCAGCGCGCCCAATCTTCGTGCTTCTTGCAGCAGGAAGTACCTCAGCGACTGGAAGTCCGGGCAGCGTGTGACGGGGATTCCGTATTGTTGGGGCGGTATCGACGGTCCCGAAGCGTTCGATCGCAAACTAGCCGACGGATTGGCCGCTGGGGCGCACAGCCGTTTCGGTGTGTTGAAGTGCGCGGCGGGGATTGATTGCTCAGGCTTCGTCATGCTCAGTTGGGGTCTCGCGAGTTCCGGGCATGCCTACAGCACGAGCAACCTGCGAGAAATTGCCGGGAAACTGAAGTCCAACGTGTTCGAGGACTTGAAGCCCGGTGATGTCCTGAACAAGCCAGGGTCTCATGTGGTTCTGTTTACTGGCTACAATCCCGATGGAACCATTTCTGTTTGCGAGGCATCGAGCAGTCAGGACAGGGTTGTCTGTCGCAAGTCAACATGGTCAAGGTTTAAAGGTTACATAGCCCTGCAGTATAAGGGAATAGACGATTAGCCGTCCAAGAATAGGAACGTCCCATGATGAAGACAAAGCAAAGCTTGTTGTTGTTGCCGGTAGTCCTGTCCATGTTCTTCTGCAGTGGGAAAACGAGCCGCCTGTCGGAAAAACTCGCGAACAATACGATGCAGCCCCAAGTGGCAACAGCTCTGTTGACTTCCTGGTCTCCGGCCCCCCCTCCTCAAACTCCTGCCAAGTGGGCTCTTCTTGTGGGTATTAACAAGTACAAGTCTGACAAGATTTCGGAGCTCGCAGGGTCGCTCAACGACGTGGAAGAAATGAAGGAGCTCCTGATTGGGAAGTTCGAGTTTCCGCCCGAAAACATTATGGTTCTCAAAGACTCCCAAGCGACGCACGCTGCCATCATTAACGCCATTCAGACGCACCTCATCGCCAGGGCCCAGTCCGGCGATATTGCCCTCATCCATTACAGCGGTCACGGTTCGCAATGCAAGGATGTCACGGGCAAGATGATCAGCGGTTATGATGAAACCATCGTGCCCTGGGACTCTCGCATTGGCAACGTTTTCGATATTAGCGGTGCCGAGCTGCATCCTCTTCTTCTTCAACTGTCTAAGAAAACCAAGAACGTGACATTCATCCTGGATAGTTGCCACTCGGGCACGCTCGTGCGAGGTGCGCGGGCGCGCTGGACCGCTGCCGACAAGCGCACTCCGCCACCACTACCTGACTATACCGTTGCCGCAACGCGCGAGGTCGGCACCGCCAATGAGGAAGCGTCCCCGAAATTCGTCTCCATCGCCGCAGCGACCTCAAGGGAGAGCGCCTTCGAGCACTTTGTTGAGGGTAAGGACCATGGCGCGCTCACGTATTTTTTGACCCGGCAGCTACGCACCGCGAAAGCAGGAGCCACCTACCGTGACGTCATGGACAGTGTGGCCGGCGACGTAACGGCTAACTACCCGAGCCAGCATGTATCTCTCGAGGGCGCGGAAGCCGATCAGTACGTGTTTGGGGACGGCAGCAGCCTGGCGCGGGCTTACGTAACGGCATCGCCGTCGTTGATCTCGCCGCGCAGAGTGACGCTCAGCGTGGGGCAAGTGCAGGGAGCAACAGAAAAATCTGTGTATGAGATCTACGCGCCCGGCAGCAAGAAATTTGCGCCACCGGAAAAGCCCGTGGGTAAAGTCCGGATTGAGAAGGTGAGCGCGTTCACTTCCGAAGCGACGTATATCTCCCCCGGCTCGATCGCCCCTGCCTCACGAGCCGTGGAGCGAGAGCACCAGTATGGGAAATTGCGCATGCGTGTCTTCCTCGATGGCGTGCAGAGTTCGCCGACGCTGCAATCGATTAGGGCTGAATTGGAAAAGCTCCCGAACGTGGAACTTGCAGACAGGCCCTCGGCGTCCAACATGCAGTTGAGGGATGCGGGGGGGAGAATACAAACCCTCGGCGCCGACTCCACAACACTTTCGACGCCGGTGAATGTGAGCGACCCTGAAGTGGTTGGCCGAGTTGTAGACCAGGTCAAGGGTTGGACCAAATGGTTCAACGTCCTTTCGATACGCAGCCTCCATTCCGAAATTGAATTGCAGTTCGCAATTGCGGGAAGCCAGACGCGCGATCCGATGGCCCGTGTGGGAAGGCCGGACATGGGTGTCTGGGAGGGCGAAACCATGGACGCTACTCTTACGAACAACTCGGCCAAAGACGTCTATGTTGCTATCCTCGATCTTTCCAGTGATGGCAAGGTGTCTCTGGTTTACCCAGCGGAACAAGGCGCAATGGAGGTACTGAAACCGGGCCAAAAGCTTTCCAGAACGTTCACCACATTCATTTCAGGAAAGCGCTCGTCAGAAACCGACATCTTAAAGGCGTTTGCCAGCTATAAGCCAATTGACCTCCGGCCTCTCACGCAAGGGACGGTTCGAGGCGGAGACATCCAGCCCGAAGCATCGGACCCACTCCAGGCGCTGCTTAACGATGCTTCTGGCGTAACGCGCGGAATCGCGCCGGTGTTGGCGCAGCCGGCGCCTGGTGAGTGGGCAACCGTCGAACGCGTGCTGCTAGTGAAGCATAGGTAGGAACCTGGTTTGCGGATTCTCGATCGTGTCGCAGTTAGGCCGATGAGTAAGTGTCCTCACGCCAGTAGAAGTAAAGCAACACAGCCATCACTCCCGCCAGTGGATGCCACAGGAGGCCGTGCGGCTGAAAAGCGCTTTGGGGATCACATAATGGTCCTCCCGTTTGTGACAACGCCCAGAAGATTGTCGCCGAAATTATGGCAACAACAGCCAGCACCCAGAGCAGAATGGTGAGCGGTTTTCCTTGCATTACCTTTCCGCTGCGCACCCAGATCATAACTTCAAACACTAAATAGGCCGCGACCAGAATAAGGATAAGAATCAACGATTGGAATTTCCACTGCCATGCTTCGCCCACGATCGTAAACAACACCACAGTGCCCACGTACCCCAACCAAAAGAACAACTCTGAATCCCACAAACGGCGGATGGTGTAAAAGACTAGGAACGCGGCAAACACGAACATGGACAACATGTCCGTCACCCCGCCCCACTCTTTCAGGGACCCGTGGAACCACATGCTACCAAGCCCGAGGAACAGGACGGCGAAGATATATAGGTCCGGGACCAGAGAGTCGGAACGCCGGATGAGATTGGTAGAGTCACCGGATTTGCGGTCAGAATAGACGACCAGCGCAACCACCAGCGAGGTTACAATCGAATAAAGATTGAACCAGGTGTTCACCGGCTGGCGAACACCGGGTGCGCCCTTCACTACGTCGCTTGAGTTGAACGCCTCGCAGTAGCACGAATTCGGTTTGTCATGAACACAGTTGTTCTCGGCGCCCGGCCATCCAGCCGCAACGAAAATCAGAAACGCGCCGAGAACTAGGACGATCCCGGCACCCCAGACAATGAATCCTCTGTGGGCTCCCATATGAATCCTCCGTTTGTAGCCACCAGGCTATTAAGCTCTTAATGCAGTCTTCAAAGGGGTGTCGTAACGGAGAGTGTATCATTCCTGCTTTGTACTTGTGTTCTCGTTGTACAAAGCCAGCGTCGGATTAGTCGACAATTATTGCGCTCCGATGCGCGCTCCAGCTTCCTCTTTCTTGCCAAAACCTGGACGGGATCAGCAACAGTTGAGATGGAATTCGGAAATCATTTACTTCTGCATTCCAAGGATGGCGATCATGAAGAGCACCCCGGGAATGAGCAGGGCGTCGACAACCAGCACCCAAATTACTGCCGTTGCCCACCTTGGGCAAGGATTCAGTAGGTCCACCGGTGGTGTCGTCGCCAGCAGAAGGTAAACTTGTGCGAACAGCGAATGCGGCAATGACAGTTTCTATGACCAACGCGATTCCTAGCGGCGCGAGAAATGGCACCCCAGCCCTTTATGATGAGCCAATCGACGATGCTCATCACGGCGATGGCGGCTCCAGCGACGTAAAGCCGAGCAGGCGAGGCAGTTTCTTGTGAAGCGCGGCAACATTTCAGCCACAATAGGCGCGTAGGCGCTTTTGTCACTGTGTTGAGCGGGTACAATAGTTGAACAAATTCCTGGTTTTCCTACTCCTCCGTTCCGATTTGGTGAAGCGCCATCATACCCTTAGATGGCGCTGGACATCCTTCCGGCAAGGCTACCTGGCTCAGGAGGTATCTTTCGAGAATTCGGCACAGAATGAAAATCTGAGCGTGCTCTAGTCATCCTGCTTTCGAACGGCATGCTTTAGGGCTTGCTCTGCTGCCGCGCTGGCCTGGGGCTCGGCTGCTTTGCTGCTGGTACAACCGCCGAGCCGCCAGCCTGACTGGTTCCACTCGCCTTTTGAAGAGCTGACGTAAAATCGGGCACTTTGGAAACATCGAAGCCAACCGCAATTTTGTTCAAAGCTTTCAGTTGCCTATCCACGTTCCGAATGAAGTCCTTGCGTTCGATATTGGTCTCGTCACTGGCACCACCCGTCGTGGCGTAGGTACACATCTCGTTTGTTAGCGCCACGTATTCTAAATACGAGCGAGTGTTTTCGTCAATGTTGCGTTGCTGCTGGAATAGACTCGGAAAAGCAGCACAAAACGTTGCCGACACCGTCGCAATCAGGAAGAGGTTTCTCGCATATGGATTAGAAGATTTCCAACCATCCATGGCAATAAACAACAGCATGATTGCAGCGAGGGCTGCCAGACCCCCACTCATTAGAATCGTCGTGTAAAATGTCACATAGAACATCTTCAGGACAGATAGATGGTGGTTCATCCTAGTCCGTATTTCCTGGTATTGGCCCCGCAGTCTGCCCCTCTCTTCATCCGCGGTAAGGCGAGCCGTTGATTCTCCAGCCGCCGCAGCCGTCCCGGCACTTTGGGGTCCGGTCCCCACACCACGCGGCAGGGGAAACAGCTCTGAACTGCCGTCTCCATTACAACTAATTGACGAGAGATCCTTCTCCCATCGGTCGGCATATTCCCTGGCCAATCCTTCGCACACCTCCACAGCGACAAATACTACTGTGATGAAGCCAACGATCAGTAGCCCGTGAAGAAGGACAGCATGGAGACCGGGGTTGGTTTCGACAAAGGTTTTTATTTTCTGCCACATAGGGGAGAAAGCTGCCTGTCAGTTGAGAAGGAACATATAGAAGACGGGTTTGTAATTGTCAATACCATACTTCTTGCTTTAGATCGCTTTCAATTCGGGCGAGTAGGCGGTCGACCGTCCGGTTAATGCCTTCTTTTCTTTTTCTTACCTCGATTCCACGCCGCAGTACCGGGGACAGCCCGTACTTGGGACATCTTGTTATCGATGTAGAGCAGAAGGCTCGTGGCAGTTACTTGGTGGTCTTGCTGGCTTTTCATGGCCTCTCCCTCCAGGCCTTTTAGGACCACATAGGTGAAGACCCCGTGGCCCAATTCTGGCAGCTCAACCGCTTGCCGATCTTTGGTGGAAGCAGCGACGACGTATATGCCCGAGGAGCGCGCCAGTTGTTCCAGGGCCTTGCGGTCTTCAATTCCGCGAAAGACGGCAATCGCGGAACCGGCATAGCAGGCATCCAATAACAGCAACATCTCTTGCGAACGGATATTCTTTATACTCTCGGCGAGAATTGTAGCCGAGACACCCTTGCGGATGACTTCCTGGTCGTCCTCCGGGCGAGTGAGTTCGTAAGTAAGGAAATACCAGTCGTTGGCCCGCATGTCGCCGTGCCCCGCGAGAACCACCACGTCCTCAGGCGGCAAGCTGAAAAGGTTGCGAAACGTTTTCCTTTCACTTGACACTATCGAATTAGAGGGTTAGAACCTCAGAAAAGACTCCTTTAGAGTAGGGGAAGTTTATCTGCGCGGCGGGTCCTATGCGCAAGAGTCCAGCCCGAAAACGATTCGCAGTCATGGTGCTGCTAGCCCCATTATTGGGCAGCCTACCGGCGTATGCCCAAAAACCACAGCAGCAGGACCGCGGCGTGAAGGACGTTGCCCTAGCGCAACGGTCAACCGTATCGCTCGGTCCCTACTACGCGCTGGTGATCGGAAACAACAACTATCGGTACCTGCGTAAGCTTGAGACTCCCATCAATGACGCAAACGCCTTCGCCAAGCTGCTCCAGGATCGCTACGGGTTCGCACCACCTAAAGTTTTGCTG
>WNEZ01001261.1_pt1 | contig 33422 bp, 26 predicted proteins | sample 5400521 | NCBI WGS metagenome assembly WNEZ01 (sample SAMN13153339, study PRJNA577476) | soil metagenome | isolation source: 120 cm saprolite under Douglas fir tree site 2 hole 1 replicate 1 | place: USA:California | collected 2015-04-18 | reverse complement strand
GGCTTCGGCTTGGGCAACGCCTCGGGCCTCAACGAGGGCCGCGGTATCAACTCCGTGACGTGATAACTCACGCTCGGGATCAGCGTATCGGATGTCATGATCCCGACAAGGATCAGAAGCAGAATCAGGCCCGTGAGAAGTCCGTAGCTGGTGGCAAAAGTCCGCCAATCCCACTTCTTTTCAGGCAGCAGGCCGAGTTGAAAACCGCGATCGTACGTAGGCATCCATTGACTCCAAAAGGGGGCCCGAAGCTGGGGAGAGGCTCGGGGTTGGAGTCTTCACCTTATGGGAGATTGGGCACGGGGTAAACGTGTCGCTTGCGCGTGTCCTTTGGTAACCACCTTGTGGGATTCAGACCGATGGACGATTACTTTGGTGCCGCCGCCCGGTGCCGGGCAAAAAAGTAGAAAATCGGAACGCCCGCCAGAATCGCCAGGCATCCGCCGGCCGAACTCTTCAGATTGTCGGTGAACGTGTAGTAGAGAAGGGCCGCGGAAACCAGGACAAACACGGCCGGAACCACCGGATATCCCCAGACACGATAAGGCCGCTCGAGGTTTGGTTCTCGTCGCCGGAAAACGAACACCGTGCTGCCTGCGATCATGTAGAACATCCACTCGGCGAAAATCGCCAGCGAAAAGAATTGCCGGAAACTGCCTCCCAACAAGAGCAGAGCGATCGCCAGCCCGCACTGGACAATGATCGCCACCCACGGCGTGCGGAAGAGCGGATGAACCTCGGCAATCGTCCTGAAAAAATATCCATCGCGCGCCATGGCAAACGGCACGCGCGCTCCGCTCATGATGGTGCCGTTTAAAGTCACCAGCATCGAAACCGCCATGCCCGCCGACACCAGGCTGGCGCCCGCACGCCCCAGCACCAGCGCCACCGCGTCCGAGGCAGGACGCTCCGAGCCCGCCACCGCCGCTGCCGGCAGCACATACTGCACCGCCGCGTTGACCAGAATGTAGAGCGCGCCTACCGTTGCCACGCCCCAAATCAGCGATAGCGGAATGTTGCGCTGCGGATTTCGTATCTCCCCTGCCACCATGTTCAGATCGTTCCAACCGTCATAAGCCCAGAGCGCGGCCACAAGCGCGGCAAAAAATCCAGCCACGCCGCCTTTCGCTCCAGCGAACTCGGTCGCGAAATTCGCCCACGTTCCTCGGCTATAAGAAAAGCCCACCGCCACGATTCCGAGGATGATCGCAACCTTCAGCAGAGTGAACACAAACTGAAAGTCTCCCGCCCGGCGGACGCCAATGTAGTTCAGCCACGAAACTAGAACCGTGGCTCCGATGGCCACCAGTTGCCCGTAATTCACGGTGAACGGATGGGAAATGCACGCGTGCGAGAAAAAAGAGAAGACCGGAAAAGTTCCGAGGATCCGCACCAGGCCTGTAGTTATCGTCGCAATCGAAGCCGGCTTGGCGATCAGAAACCATGTCCACGCATATAGAAATCCCGCAAGCGGCCCGTAGGCATCGCGAACATACACATACTCGCCGCCTGCCTGCGGCTTCATAGCGCCCAGTTCGGCATAAGTAAGCGCGCCGAAAAAGGAGAGCATCCCCCCGACTACCCAAGCGAGGTACACAACTCGCGCCGACCCCACCGCCTGCATCATCTCGGATGGAACCAGGAAAATTCCGCTCCCGATGATCGTTCCAACTACTATGGCGCCGGCATGAGACAAACCAAGGTCGCGAGCCAACTCCGATTTGGATGTATTGGTCGTGTTCATTCTGGATTCACGAGTTGCCAGATTCTACCGGGAAAGCTGGCACCGTCCGCAAAAAGTTCGCCATCGCTATTGGGGTCCCCCGTGTGCTCCTCTGAGTCCCCTCTGGTTTAAGGTTCTGACGCAGGTGAAAATGCCCAGCTGAACACGTACCCGGTTCCAAACGTCACGCAGGTCCCGATCGCAACCCACCAGGTGAAAGCCACCCGCGACCATCCCCACAAATACAACTCCACCGCCAATCCGCAAATCATGCCAAGCATCGCCCCCCGCTGATTCGCGCGCCTGGTCAACACTCCCAGCAGAAATACTCCGAGTAATGCCCCGTAAGCAACCGACGCGATTTGCAGCCCGACTTCCACGACGCGCCCTACCCGATGGAGTGCCAGTACCGCCAGCCCGAACAACACCAACGCCCACCCGACGGTTGCCAGTCGCGCCAGCCACAGCTGCCCCGCCTCGCCAACCTGCGGGTCGGAAGCTGAACGACTGCCAGAACGGAAGCGAAGATAGAAATCCATAACCGAACTCGACGCAAGCGAGTTCAGCGCCGCGCTCAAGTTCGACATTGCCGCCGCCAGAACAGCCGCGATCAACAGCCCCGCAATGCCATGCGGCATCCGAGTCACAATGAACGTCGGATAGATCCTGTCCGCCCGCCCAAAGGCAGCCGACGGAACCTGGTAGTAGGCAAACAGCATCACACCCACAAAAAGAAACAACCCAAACTGAAAAAAGACCGCGACGCCGCTCGACAGCAACGCTAGCACCGACTGCCGTTGATTCCGCGCCGCCAGCAATCTCTGCACGATGAGCTGGTCCGTACCATGGCTGGCCGTCGTCAAAAATGCGCCACCAATAATCCCCGCCCAAAGCGTGTAAGGTTTCGCAAAATTAAAATACGGCCAGCGCGCCGAGATCGCGGGATCGAAAAAGTGAAGATCGAACATCTGGAATTTGTGCAGCCCACCCGCAATCGCCTCGACCGATCCCCATCCTCCGGGCACAAGATGCAGAATCGTCACCAGTCCTACCAGTGTCCCGCCGACATAAATAAAGGTCTGCACCACGTCGGTCCAGATCACCGCCGCGAGGCCCCCCTCAAACGTATAGATCAAAGTCAGCAGCGTGATGATCGCAATCGAAGCGATTTCGTCCGTGCCCAGCGCAATCGATACCACGATCGACACGGCATATACCCGCACTCCTTCCGCCGCCGCTCTCGTCAACAAAAACAGGGCCGCCGTCACCGTGCGCAGTTCCGGACCAAACCGCCGCTCAATCAGCTGATAGGCCGTATACAGCTCGCCGCGAAAATACTGCGGCAGCAGTACAAGACTAATAATGACGCGCCCGATCACATATCCCATCACCACTTGCAGAAAGGTAAAATTCGAATCGTAGGCGAGGCCGGGAATACTGATGATGGTCAGCGTGCTGGTCTCCGCCGCTACAATCGACAGCGAAATCGCCCACCAGGGAATATTGCGGTCGGCGAGAAAGTAGTCGCGCATGGTTCGCTGCCGCTTGCGAAACCGCAGCCCGAACAGCGTAATCCCCGCCAGGTACGCCGCAATAATCAGCAGGTCGATCCGATTCAACCCCAAGCGATTCCTTCCGGTCCTAGTGTAGAGACGCGGCTAGCCGCGTCTCCGGCGGTCGGCAACAGTTTCGCAGCATTGTACAAGCATGTTCCGCCGCCCGGGCCCGCCAAAACTAATCAGGACGAACCTGTGTTAGAACTAGCCCGATGGCCTACTATCTCGGAATCGACGGCGGCGGTACTAAAACCCGCTGCGTTCTCGGCGACGAAACAATGGTGCTGGCGACCGCGATGTCCGGCGGAAGTAACATCGTTCGCCTCGGCGAAACACAGGCAAGGGAAGCGCTGCACACCGCCGTCCGCCAGGTTTGCGCCACCGCCAATATTTCTTCCGCTCAGATTAGCGCCATCTGTATCGGCGCCGCCGGCGCTGCCCGGCCCGAGATCGCCGCGAAGATTCGCAGCATCCTCGCCGAGATGACTCCCGGCCTCGCTCTCACCAACATCGAAGTTGTTGGCGATACTGTCATTGCCCTCGAAGCGGCTTTCGGCGCGGGTCCCGGCGTGATCGCGATCGCCGGCACCGGATCTATCGCCTACGGCCGCGACGCTAACGGTCACACCGCGCGCGCCGGAGGCTGGGGGTTCGCCGTCTCCGACGAAGGCTCCGGCCACTGGATCGGCCGCCGCGCCATCTCCGCCATCCTGAGCGCCCACGATCAAGGGCTCGAAACCGCGCTTACGGCCATGATCCTCCAAGCCTGGAAGCTCAACACTCGCGACGAACTTGTGCGGCAAGCCAACTCCACTCCGCCACCCGATTTTCCGCGCCTGTTTCCGATCGTCGTTCGCGCCGCGGACGAGGGCGACTCCATCGCTCGCGATCTGTTAGTCGACGCCGGAGCCAAGTTGGCTAGCCTCGCGACCATCGTTGTCCGCCGTCTCGCGCCCAATACTCCAGCTACCATGCTCCCGGTATCAATGCCTCCAGTAGCGATGCTCCCTGTAGCAATGACGGGCAGTGTCTTTCGTCAGTCTCCAGACGTGCGCCAGGTTTTCTACAATACGCTGCAGGCAAGCTTTCCGGGCCTTGATGTCCGGCAAGATATAGTTGATCCGATCGAAGGCGCGCTAGCGAGAGCACGCGCAGTTCGAAAGTAGAGACGGGGCTCGCCCGTCTGACGCAGGCTGACCGGCGATGTCAGACAGGAAAATGTCCGAAGACGAAAACGCGCCGCCCTCAACCGCATCGGCAACGCCGGCCACGCTCGCGCCCGCCGATCTGCTTCGCACCGCCGCCGACACCGCCCTCACCGAGGACTTCGCCCTAGCCCTTCTCAAGCGTGCCGACCTGCCTCCTGAAGTCATCGAGCAACTCGCCAAGAACACTAACGCACTCAAGAGCGGCAAGGTAAAGATCGCGCTGGCCAGCCATTCGAAGACACCGCGCCATCTATCCGTGCCGCTCGCGCGCCAGTTCTACACTCTCGATTTGATGAAAGTTGCGCTCTCGCCCACCGTGCCCGCTGACGTAAAAGTTGCTGTCGACGATGTTCTCATCTCACGTCTCAAAACTGTCACCATCGGTGAACGTCTGACGCTGGCCCGCCGCGCCTCAGGCAGAGTAGCCGCAGCTCTCCTGCTGGATGTGGAAACTATCGGTACCAAGATCACTGATGCAAGAACCGTAGCTCGCGAGACCCGAGTCATGCTGGCCGCGCTCGAAAACCCGCGTCTCACCGAAGCCCTCGTCATTAACTCCGTGCTCCGTACCGCCGCCAGCGCGGCCTTGGTGCATGCGGTTGCGCAGCACGCGAAGTGGTCCTGCCGCAGAGAAATCCGCGCCGCCCTTCTGCGAACCGAGCATCTCTCGTTAGCCCGCGCCCTGGAATTCAGCCACGAAATCCCCGGCCCGCTGTTGCACGAGTTACTTACCGCTTCGCGTCTCCCTGCCCAAATCAAAGACCAACTCCTCCGCGAGAGCCAGGCAAGCTGTCCTCCTGCAAGCGGTTGAGAGAAGTCTGATTTTGGTTGGAGCAATGAAGCGCGCGGAAGCCCTAAAACTTTCTAAGAATTTGTCATCCCGAGCGACGCGAGGGATCTACAGCTGTCACAGTCGAGGGACTCCGCGGAGAGCCCGGAAGGTTCGCATCCGGTGCCTGCGGACCAGGCGCGCCCTCTTGCGGCTTCGTCTCCCCACGTAGCAATCCCACAATCTTCTCGTACAACTTCGATCGCGTCACGTACCGTTCGTTGGCACTTGTGATATACCGAATCTGCATCTCCACTCCCGACGCGGTTGGCCGCAGATGAATCGCGGGGGCTGCGGTCAGCGATTTCCGATACCCTGCGGACTTCTGCCATTCCTTCTCGGCCTGCGCAGCGCTCGCCCGCGTCTCTTCCTCCACCAGTCGCTGGATCGCTTCCACCAGGGGATAAGGATTTGCCCCCTGCCCAACCTCGACCTGCAGTTCGTCCCACAACCACTGCCCGGTAGTCGAAAAATTAAAGTAGTGTCCCTCGATGGCAAAGCTGTTCACGAACGCGACCTTGCGTCCCGTCGGATGCCCGGTATCGGTCCAATTGCCGGTTTCGAGCAGCACCGTGCGCAGCAATCCGATCTCGATCACTTCGCCCACGACGCCGTTAATCTCGACCCAATCGCCGACCCGAATCCCGTTCTTTCCCATCAGCACGAACCAGCCAAAAAATCCGACGATAAAATCCTTTAGCGCCACCGTCAGCCCGGCGCCCGCTAATCCGAGGATGGTTGGCATCTGGTTCGGGACCCCAAGAATCACGAACGCAATCACTAGAACGCCCACCGCTTGCAAACTAAATCGAACCACTCCACGGAGGGTGAGAAGGTGCTTTTTCTCCGGGGCCGCCTGCCTGAAAAGCCGATTCACCAGAAGACTAGCGAAATACACCAGGACGACGATCAGCAAAATCCAAAGTACAGATCGCACCATACCGTGCAGGACTGCGCGCTGCTGGTCGCGCGTCACATCAAGCCAGTTGCCGTAGATTTCCTGCAACTCCTTCTGGTCTCGAATGCGCTTATCGAAGTCGGAGAGCAGCTTCTGGTCGTCGGAAAAATGTTTAAGGGAATTGACGGCGGTCGCGGTTGTTTCCTTCGAAACCGCGCCGGCCGCAGCCCCTTTGCGAAGCTCGGCCGCCTGCTGCTTCGTCTCTTCTTTTTGGGGCTTTTGCTCGCGAACGCGGCGTTGCAGACCGTCGTGTTGCGCCAGCAGGTCGTTTCCCATCTCCTCCGCCAGGCGCCGCGCCGACTCGATGTGCGCGCGCTTGTCTCGCAGCCACATCCAGGCACGCACCTGGCCCACAAGAGTGCTGGCGCCAAGATCAACGGCCGCAGCCGCCGAAGCGCCGGTTGGGTTCTGACTCTGGTGTTGCTCCAACTCGTGCTCCCCCGCCTCATGTTGATCCCGCTGCCTCTGAACCGCAGTCTCCTGATCGCCTCCCGCCCGGATCAATTCCTGCTGAGCGTCTTCGACTTCGTCTTCATCCAGAGCTTGTTCCGCATCCAGCAGATCCTTCCGGTCCTGTAGTGCGTCCTTTTCGACGGGCTTGGCTGAAGAGATCTGCGCCTTGAGTTGCTCGACTCGGGATTGCACGTCCGCCAGAGCCGCCTGTGCCTGCTGCAGTTTCAGGTATAGATCCCGGTTCTTGGGATCCTGATCGGATCGCTGTTCTGCGGCTTGGCGCAGTTCGTCTGCAAATGCCAGGTCCACTTCGTGGTCGGCGATTCGCACCGCTTCCTCAGCCAATCGTTGTTCTTCTGGACTAATTGCCAGAGCAACGAGCGCGCGCGCAGTCGGCAGCGGCCGTTCGTCTACCAAGGGAGTTTGGGCGGCATTTGAGGCCGCGTTCTTGGCACGAGGACGACTGGTCTCTCGCGTGGCATAGTAGGCGGCGACGGTCCCAAGTACCAGCGCCAGCAACGCTAAAGTGATCCCCCATTGCAGCCATTTCATTTTAGTACTCCACGGCACCCAATTCGCGATAAACACATTTTAGAAAAAGTGTAGCAGCCAAAACGCTCGTGTGGCGCGGGCGCCCCCGCCCGCGTGCCGTGCAGCGAGTAAAGCCACCGGCGTTAGAGGACGCGCAGATTCCGAGCACGACCCCGATCAGGTCGACTCAAGCACACCCTCGCGACGCCCGACCTCTCCCCATGGTAACTTTATCGCCGACGATACCCAAATCCGCCGCCGCTGCGGCCCGAGAATTTTCGATGAACAAAATCACCGTAGCCCTTCTCCTTCTGCTCCTTTTCGCCGCCTCTTCCTTCGCCAAGAAAGAACAATCCGCCAAGGGTGAAAACCTCTTGCTCCAACTCGAAGCCAATTTCGCCGCGGATGTCGTAAAGCACGGCCACGACGCCTTCCTCACCTATTTCGCCGAAGATGGCGTCGAAATTGTCGACGGCGGCGGCATCAACGACAAGGATGCCATGCGCAAACAACCCCCCTGGCCTGAAGGCACGACCCTCACCTGGACGCCCGTCCACGCCGAAATGGCGGCTTCCGGCGATCTCGGCTACACCTACGGCAATTACGTCTACACCGCCAAAAATAAGGAGGGTAAGCTCGTTGCCAATTACGGTAAGTACACCTCGATCTGGAAAAAGCAGAAGGACGGCGAGTGGAAGGTGGTCGTTGACATGGGAAACTCCAGTCCCGATCCGAAAACCGGGAAGTGAGACCGGGTCCTCACAGGCGCTGAGCTACAGTCATTGAGGGACAGTCATCGCGCGCCGATCTTCGACTGAATATCCGCCATCAGGTCCGCCGTCGTCGTCACCTCGATCCCGTAACGTTCCCCGCCGCGCACGATGGGACCGCCAATGGCATCCAACTCGAGCTGTCGTCCGGCGGCGAGATCTTTCTGCATGGAGCTGCGCATAGCCGGTGGCATGCTTTCGAAAACCGCCCGAATATGCGCCGCGTCAACTTCCGCGCCGCTCGCATTCGCCACGGCGCACGCGTCCGCGACGGCAGAGCTCAATTTCTGTTTCCACGCACTATCCGCAAGAATCTGTCCAACATTCATGCCGGATGCCGAGGTGGCCAGCGCAAATGGCGCAAGAAAGCAGAGCTTGCTCCACAGCAGAGTTTGCTCGTTCGGAATGAACTGGCAGGTGAATCCAAGATTGCCCAAGCGTGCGATGATGGCTCCCAACACGGGCTCGCCGCTGCTGGCGATATTGAGGCGAACAAATGGGGAGCGCTGGATGAATCGTCCCGGAGCAATCCTCTCCGCTTCCACCGCGATCGTTGCCGGGACCACGCGGTTCTCTCCAAATCGCGCCCGCAGAGCCGCGATGTGATCCACTCCGTTCAGCAATGGAACCACGGAGCCCGGCGCTACCTGCACAGATTCCAGCGCATTTTGCAGTTGATAAGTCTTGGTTGCGACCCAGAGAACATCAACCGGATCCCTCAATTCGGCGACGGCTTTCGCCGGCGCAGTAATGGAGGCAGAGCCCGATGGGCGTTCCAGCGACAAGTTGCGAGGATAGCTCGCCAACTTTTCCGGTCGAACCAACATTGTGAAGTCTTCGCCAAGCGATGCCAGCGCGGTGCCGACCAAGCCTCCGATAGCTCCTGCTCCCAAAATTGCATGTTTCATGCCAACACTCCCCGGAAAACTATACGACACGTCGGTCTCGGGCTGCGTCGCGTCGCGCAAGAATCCGTGGCATCATAGATGCTTGAATGAATTCGTGGGATTATCGAAGTAAGTATGGTCTACCTCAAGAGCGCAATCGCGGGAATTTTGATGGTGGCGGCTACGGCCCTTGTCCTTTATGTGACACTGACGCTATTGCTGATCATTCCGGTCCTAAGCCGGGGCGAAGGTTTTGATCTTCCCCGCTGGCACGTACGTTCCGGATCTCTAGCTTTCTGGATACCCGTAGTTATCGTCTTCGCAGCCGGCTTCCTATGGGAGTTTCACAGGGCTTCAAACTAGTCTGTGCCAACTTCGACCCGCCTTTACGCTGCGACCAAAAATCTGTCACACTGACCACTGATCCCCATGGGCAAGATTCACGTCCTCGCCGAGAGAGTTGCCAACCAGATCGCTGCCGGCGAAGTGGTTGAGCGTCCCGCGTCGGTGGTGAAGGAGTTGCTGGAGAACGCGCTGGACGCCGGTTCCACGCGCATTCGCATTCAGGTTGAAGCGGGCGGGAAGAAGCTGATCCAGATTACCGACAATGGCTGCGGCATGGTGCGCGACGATGCCATGCTGGCCTTCGAGCGCCACGCTACCTCGAAAATAAAGGACACCGACGACCTGCTGAGCATTTCGACGCTCGGATTTCGCGGCGAAGCGCTGCCTTCTATCGCATCGGTAGCCCGGCTGCATCTGGAAACCCGCGCCGAAGACGAAGCCGCCGGAACGGTCCTGGAAATCAACGGCGGCAAGATCATCCGCGTGGAAGAGGCGGGGCTGCCGTTGGGAACTTCGATCACGATTCGTGATCTCTTCTTTAATACTCCGGCGCGCAAGAAATTTCTAAGATCGGAATCGACCGAGCTATCTCATATCGCTTCGTTGGTAACCCACTACGCACTGGCGCATCCGGAAAAGCATTTCGAGTTGCACTCGGCGACGAATGCATTGCTGGTGGCGCCGCCGGTAGCCGGCCATCGTGAGCGCGTGTACCAGGTGTTTGGACGCGAGACTCTCGACCAATTGATTCCACTTGCGGCAATGCAACCACTGGAGCGTATCGGCCTGCCGCAGCCCCCTCCGTGGCGAAGGGTCGCGGACACTCTTGTTCGCGAGACCTCATCCTCCAAGTCAGCGGAGGGAGGACCGGTTGGTCAGCCCGCAGCGGACACGCGGACAGGAGTGTCCGCGCCACACGACTTTGGCGAAGTGCGGCTGCACGGCTTTGTTTCCAAGCCGGAAATTCAAAAGCTCAATCGCAATTCGATTTTCATCTTCGTGAATGGACGGCTGATTCGCGACCGTCTCATTCAGCATGGAATTATCGAGGCGTATCGCAACATTCTGCCGCCGACGGTGTATCCGGTAGTTCTGCTTTTTATTGAGATGCCGACTGCCGAAGTGGATGTGAATGTGCATCCGTCGAAGACCGAGGTGCGTTTCCGGCAGCAGACGGTGATTCACGATTTCGTGCGCGAGTCGGTACGGGCGGCGCTCATGAAGGCTCGGCCTGTCCCGCAGTTTTTAACGGAGATTGGCGCCCAGCCAACGGCGAGGCCTGCCCTCACCAGTCACGGCGTCACCGATCCCAGCCTCACTAATCCTTCGTTCAGCCAGGACGCGAACAGCAGCGATGGTTTGCAGGGTGCGCCGTGGCGCGACTTATCCGAACCCGCAGCTGCGGGCGGGTTCGCGCTGCAGGCGCCCACAATCCCGGCGACAACTGCGCACCTCGAATTCGAGGGCGGCATCGCGGTCGAGGCAAACGCCGCGGTATCCCTGTCACGAGACCCTGAAGCCACGATTGCTCATCAGGCGAGCGCTCAGCAGACAATTCCCGATCACGGGTGCGCGCCGCCGATTCCACAGGAGCCGCATGCCGCGCCGACTCTCGAGTCATTGCGAACACTGCGACCTCTCGGCCAGATTCGAAATTCATTCATTCTTGCGGTCAATGAAGATGGACTCTGGATCATCGATCAACACGTCGCCCACGAACGCGTTCTGTTCGAGCGGGTCCTGCGGCAACGCGCGGCGCAGCAAGTAGAGAGCCAGCGTTTGCTGATGCCTCTGGTCATCGAACTGACTCCAGCCCAGCAAGCGATCTTCAGCGACATTGCCGAAGAACTAGGGCGCAATGGTTTTGAGGCGGAGCCCTTCGGCGCGCGAAGCGTCGCGGTAAAGGTCGCGCCGGCGGGCGTGGACGCCGCGCAGATCGAGCACATGCTGAACGAAATCTTCGAGCAGCTCACGCGCGAAGACCAGGCCATCAATCTGGAAGCGGTGCGGACGCGCATCGCCGCATCGATCGCGTGCCACGCCGCGATCAAAGTCAATATGCCACTCGAAAAAAACAAGATGGAGTGGCTGTTAGCGGAGCTAGCGAAAACCGAGCATCCCATGACCTGCCCGCACGGCAGGCCGGTGGTGCTGCGTTATTCCATGCAGGATATTCAGAAGGCATTCAAGCGAATCTGAAGCAGCGTTTAGCGCTTAGCATTTAGTTCGACACTGACGCCTGAGAGCTAAACGCTAAATGCTAAGGGCTAAATGCTGCTTTTTCTGTGTTCTAATCGAAAACATGACCGACCCGGAACTTCTGCGAGCTCGCATGCAAAGGTGGCGCCTCGACGGCCAGCCCGTGCGCACTCTTGATGACGCGCGCGCCTTCCTCGAGTCGGTGGGATTTTGTCTGATGTATCCGATGCGGCCCGCGGTTCTAGTGCCGACTTTCATGGGAGCGTGGGTGGGTGCGGATGACAAGTTGCCTACGCGGCAGCACGCCTATAACGATCCGCGAGCGAAAGAAGCGACCGAACTAATGGTGCGCGCGCTGCGCGATAGAGCAGCTTACGAAGCTCCGCTGATTGACGAGAACAACGCGTTCCTGCTGGCACCCTCCGTGTTTCCGTACTTTTATTCGCTCGTGGGCGAGCGCAATCCAAAGCAGCCGCCTACGATCGGGCCGCGGTCTCCATATTCGCCGTTGGCCTGCGACGCTTTCGAAATCATCCGGCGCCGTGGACCGATTTCAAAAACGAAACTGGGCGAGATGCTGGGCGGGGCGGTTTCAAACGCCGGCCTCGATCGCGCGTTGAGCGAACTGTGGGCCAAGCTGCGCATAACGCGCGTAGATTACACGGAGGAGGAAGGTTCGGTGTGGGACGAATTGTCGCGCTGGGCGCCAGAGACGAGGGGGAGGTCGAGAACTTCCTGGCAAACTTCGTTCCCCGTACGCGGGTGAAGGAAGCAATCCATGCCTTGCTTTCGGCGCGCGAATTGAGCTTTGTGCATGTCGGGAGTAAATCGCTGCTGCAGGTGACTCCGCCGAAGCAGGCATACGTCCCCAAGTCCCGTGCAGAACGCCTTCGCGAGCGGAGTTCCACGTAGATCATGTGGGGACGGGCGTCCTCGCCCGTCCAAGCCGAGCAAAGCTCGGCATCGCTCTTGGTTGGCAGCGACTCTTGTTATGGGCGAGCTACAAAGCGAAGCCACGCCGCGCACCTGTAGTTTTCGGCGCTGCCCGTGTAGAATCGCACATTCCCACGATGACTGATCCATCCCAACGCAAACTCATCATCGCCATCGACGGCCCTGCCGGAGCGGGCAAGAGCACCATCGCTTCCCGCCTGGCGCGCAAACTCGGCTACGTGAACCTGGAAAGCGGTGCGATGTATCGAGTGTTGGCGCTCAGGGCGATCGAGGGGGACGCGTCATTTGATGACGAGGATGCGCTGCTGAAGATGGCGCAGGATTCGCGCATTACTCTTGAGCGCTCCATCGGCGGTCATCGCGTCCTTCTCAATGGAAAAGACGTTTCCGCGCGCATCCGCGAGCGCGATGTGACCGAGGCGGCGTCGCGCGTTTCAGTTCATCCCAAGGTACGAGAGTGGATGGTGGCGCGGCAGCGCGAAATGGGCATCGGCGGCGGCGTAGTGATGGAGGGCCGCGACATTGGGACAAAAGTTTTCCCTGATGCCGACTTAAAGATTTTTCTTGACGCTGATCCCGTGATTCGCGAGCAGCGGCGGCTGGACCAGCAGCAGGTGAAAGGCGCGCCGGCGCAGGCAATGGCTACCGAACTTCGCGAGCGCGACCGGCGCGACCGCACGCGTGCGGCTTCTCCGCTGGTGGCCGCGGAAGATGCCGTGGTGCTTGACTCGACAAACATGAGCGAGGACGAAGTCCTCAATCGAATCGAGGAATTGGTGGAGCAGCGACGGGCGGCGAGAAGCTAACGAAGTCTCCATGCTCACGTAGAGACGGCCGCCCTCGGCCGTCCAGCCGAGCGAAGCTCAGAGGCGATCTCAACCGGTCGATTCTCGCTAACTCTGTTGCCTGTCCCCCGTCGAATATGCGAGGCCTGCTTATGACCCTTGCCCGCGGGGCTGTATTAATCGCTGTATTATTGTTCCCTTCGATTGCGACAAACTCCCAGTCGTCATCGAAGCCTTCGTCCCAACACTCATCCCAAACAACCGCCGGCGGCTGGCCTACGGCTTCCCCTGCCGAGAGCGGACTCTCCGACGCCCGGCTGCGCTCGCTCGATGCAGCCGTTCGTTCCGGGGAGTTCAAGAAGATTGGAAGCGTGTTGATAGCCCGGCATGGCAGGCTGACTTATGAAGGCTACTTTGACGGCAACGGGGACGGCGACGCCGCCACTCTGCGCGACACACGGTCGGCGACCAAGAGCATCACCGATGTGCTGATCGGAATTGCTATCGACGAGCACAAGCTCAGCGGAGTGAACACCAGGGTTCTGGGACTGCTGTCCGAGCACGCTCGCCGCATTCAAAATCCCGATCCGCGCAAGTCGGCGATCACGGTGGAAGATTTTTTGACCATGAGTTCTCCGCTGGAGTGCGACGACTGGAACGACGCTTCTCGTGGCAACGAAGAGCGCATGTATCTGGTGGAAGATTGGGCCCAATTCATTCTCGATCTACCAATTCGCGGCCGCATGCATGCGGGCGAGCAAGTGGAAGCGCCTCCCTACGGACGCTACTTCAGCTATTGCACGGGAGGAGCGTTCACGCTGAGTGAAGTACTCGAGAAAGCAACCGGTACGCGCACGGATCGTTATGCGCTCGAGAAGCTGTTTCGGCCGCTCGGCATCACGAATGTGGAGTGGTTCTACTCCCCGATGAACATTCCGCAGACCGGCGGAGGACTGCGGCTGACCAGCCGCGACCTGCTGAAAATCGCGCAACTATATCTCGACGGCGGACAGTGGCAAGGGAAGCGCATCGTGAGTGAAGAGTGGGTGCGCAGCTCGACGCGGCCGCATGCGCGCATCGACGATGCGACTGAATACGGTTATCTGTGGTGGTTAAAGTCCTTTAAGTCGGGCGAGAAAAGTTATCCCGCATTTTTTATGTCGGGCAACGGGGGAAATAAGGTGGTAGCGATTCCCGCGCTCGATATGACTGTCGTGATCACCAGCACAAACTACAACACCCACGGAATGCACGAACAGACAGAGAAGATACTGACAGACTATGTGCTGGCGGCAATAGAGTAAGGAGAACGAGGGAAAAAACTGCCCGGTCCACGCCTACGCCTTCTTCCGCCCCTTCGGAGCACGCGTCTCCACCCACTTCGAACCATTCAAGAACGCAGCCCAGCGCAGTTCCTCAACCGGATTCTGACCGCTCAGCGCCTTACTCACCGCCATCTCCGCCACCGCGTCGACTATCCATTCAAAATTCTGCTGACCCACCGACGTAACCTCTGCATCCGGAGCCGGATTCATGAAGTCAATCGCATAGGGGATGCCGTCCTCCACCGCAAACTCCACGGTGTTCAGGTCATAGCCCAGCGCGCGGCACAACGCCAGCGCATCTTTCTCGATTCGCTCCTTTAAGTTCGTACCCGGTTGCGGGTTCCCCTTGACATAGCGTTCATGGTGCGGAGCTCTCGGATCGTACCTCATGATGTGCACTTTCTCCTGCCCCACAACGTAACAGCGGTAATAATCCTCAAACTCCACGCCATGCTGCAACGTCATACACAGATCGCCCGTCCGGTTGTAGTTGTGGAAGAACTCCTCCGGAGAATGCACCCTATAGACGTGTTTCCAGCCGCCGCCAGAATAAGGCTTCAAGAACGCGGGAAACCCAACATAGGAAAACACCTCTTCCCAATTCAACGGAAAAATCAAATTCCGCATGGATTTATCGGTCGTATCCGGTGGATGCTCGTGATGCGGCAAAATCACGGTCGGTGGAATCGCCACGCCCATCTTGTGCGCCAGCGCATAATTAAAAAACTTGTCGTCCGCCGTCCACCAGAACGGATTGTTAATCACAATCGTCCCCTGCAGCATCGCGTTCTTCAAATAAGCCCGATAGAAAGGAATGTCCTGAGAAATCCGATCGATGATGACGTCGTATTTCTTCGGCTCATCCATTCGGATGCCGCCAACCTTCACAAATTCGGCCGTAACGCCCTCGGCCTTCACGGAGTTGATCTTCTCGACCAATGCCGGTGGAAACGTATTCTCCATCCCAAAAAGAATTCCGATTTTCTTGTTTGCCATAAGTCAGAACCTCTTTCAAAATCTTGCTGGTGGAGCGCCGGGCGTCCCCTCCCGCCGCCAACCGGTTCGACGGGCGAGACGCCCCATCTCTCCACTAAAAATACTTTCCCGCCATCCGCTGCCAAAGCGGCCAATCATGCTTGCTGTTATCGCCGTAGATATCCAACCAATGCGGAATCCCCTTGCCCTGCAGAATCCCCGCCATCTTCACATTCGCGTCCAGGCACATATCCCAATCGGACGTTCCCAGCACAATCTTCATTTGCCGGTACCGGCTTAGGAACCATTCATCGCCGGAGTTCACCAGGTAATCCGTCGGATTATTGAAGTAGACATTGTCATCGTAATAGCCGTCGAGGAAGCTCTTGATGTCGAACGATCCACTCATGGTCACGCAAGACGAAACCATATCCGGATGCCGCAAGGAAAAATTCAACGCATGATAACCGCCGAAACTGCATCCCGTCACCGCGATTTGCGGAGACCAGTTTTTCCACTTCAAATACGGCAGAAACTCGTTGATCACATAGCGTTCGTACTGCACGTGCCGCCCAATCCTCGCTCCCGGATGAGCGCCCTTGTTGTACCAACTCTCGCCATCGACGCTATCTACGCAGAATACCTGGATCGCGCCCCCATCCAGCTTCCCGGCCAGCGCGCCGATCATTCCTGCGTCTTCATACTCAAAAAAACGTCCTCTGGATGTCGGAAAAACAACGATAGGTTGCCCGGCGTGCCCGAATACCAGCGACTCCATGTCACGCCCCAATTCGTGGCTATATTGTTTGTTGTATTCGCGGTTCATGCGCGCGAGGATTGTAACCGAACCGCCCGATCTTCGGCATCTACCGTCTTACCAAGGTCTAGAATGAAGTCAAAATAAAGTTCAGAGACGCCCGCAGGAGTCGAACCGCGGCGAGCTAGCGCCCGGACGGTTTCCCCCGCGGATTGATTCCAAAATGCTTCAGCTTCGATTGCAGCGTTGTCCGCTTCAACCCCAACCGCATCGCTGCCCCTTTTGGCCCGCCAATCTGTCCGTGGCTCTCCCGCAAAGCGCGGAGAATGTGCTCGCGTTCCGTCGCCTCCAGCGTTTCATCCACGCGTTTCTCCTCCGCGCCGATCGGAGCCAATTCACTCAACGGTGCCACCAGCACCGAACCTTGCGTCAGAATCACCGACCGCTCGATAAAGTTCTCCAACTCGCGCACATTCCCCGGCCACTCCCACTCCATCAGCGCATCCATGGTTTTCCTTGGGATGCTCGTAATCGACTTGTTCATCCGCTGCGAGCACTTCTGCACAAAATGTTCCACCAGCAAGTGGATGTCCTCCCGCCGTTCCCGTAGCGGTGGCAGGCGGATCGGGAACACGTTCAACCGGTAATATAAATCGCTCCGAAACTCGCTCTGCCGTACGACATCAGCCAAATCGCGATTGGTCGCAGCAATCAAACGAAAATCCACCTTCAGCGTTTGCGTTCCGCCCAGTCGCTCGAACTCCTGATCCTGCAAAACCCGCAGCAGCTTCGGCTGCAACGCCAGCGAAATCTCCCCGATCTCGTCGAGAAAAAGCGTGCCCTTGTCGGCCAGTTCGAGGCGTCCTATTTTTCGGCTTACGGCTCCAGTGAATGCGCCCTTCTCGTTACCGAATAATTCGCTCTCCAGCAGCCCCGACGGAATCGCCGCGCAATTCAATTTGATGAAACTGTTGTCGACGCGCTGGCTCAGGCGGTGGATCGCCCGGGCCACCAGTTCCTTACCTGTTCCCGTTTCACCCAGCAGCAGCACGGTAGCGTCGCTGGCCGCCACTTTTCCCACCTGCTCCATGACGGCTTGCAGGGCCTTGCTCTGCCCGATGATTTCCCCGAACCCAAGTTCTGTATCGATTTCCTGCTCCAGATAAAGTTTTTCTTCCGTAAGCTTTTTCTTGGCTTCGCGTAATTGTTCCTCGCTCTGCCGCAAGGCTTCCTCGGTGCGCTTGCGCTGCTCTTCCGCCTGCCTCCGTTCGGTGATGTCCTGCACCAGAGCCATGTGCCATCGCCGTTTCTCTCCTTTACTCCACATCGGCACCACCAGAATCTTCACCCAGCGTACCGATCCATCCGGGCGAAGATACCTTTTGTCCATCTCGTAATTGGCCAGCTTTTCCTCGGCGAGTTGCTGCAGGTATTCATTGCCGTGCCCAACATCGTCGGGATGAGTCATGCTCCCCACGTCAATCCGCAGCAGCTCTTCTTCGGTGCGTCCTGCGATTTCGCAGAACTTAGGATTGGCTTGCAGGAATCGCCCGGTGTGCGAATCGACCAGAGTAATGCCAACCGGAGATCGCTCGTACACCGTGCGGAATTGCATTTCGCTTTCCCGTAACGCTTTCTCCGCCTGCTTCAGTTCTGTCAAGTCGATCGATGCCCCTACCGCTCCCCGAGGCTCGCCGTTCTCATCCAGCAGCGGAACCGCATTCACCACGGTCTCCCGCTCGGCGCCATCCTCAAATACCATCGTCAATGCGCGTCCATACACCGGCTCCCCCGTAGCTGCCGCCTGCTGCATCGGCAATAAATCCGCTGGAATCTCCACTCCATCTTGCATCACGCGGAACCCGGGCTGCTCCTCGGGCGGCGCGCTTTTCGAAAAGTTTTTGCCCTCCGCGATACGCAGCTGTTCATATGCCGACCGATTGCCCGTAATCCGTCTGCACTCGGCGTCATGCGAGATGTAAACCGGTACCGGCACCGCTTCCAGCACCGTCTCCAACTCCTTCGCTCTGGCCCGCTCTCGCCCTTCACTCTCCTGTAACGCCTCCTCCGCCCGCTTCCGCTCCGTGATGTCGCGCAGAACGCACACGGCGTGACTGGTCCCTGTCGCACCTTCTAACGGAAAATACGTGGCCGATACGTCCCTCTCCCCTATCGCGGGATATCTATACCTGATTTCGTAGCTGACGACCTTTCCGCGCAAACATTCATCCAGTTTGTGTTTTACCGCCGACTCAAACACCTCTGGGTTCAATACTTCCGGTACCAGGCGTCCTACAACTTGTTCTTTCGTCGCGCCCCGATAGGTGAGGTATGCCCGGTTCGCGATCACGTACCGATACTCCCGGTCCACCACCGCGACTTGTTCTTCAAGATTCTCTACTACTCTTCCGAACTCTCGCAGCCTCTCCTCTGCTCGTTTCTGTGGTGTTATTTCGCGCGACACGGCCACGATATATTCCCGGTCCAGTTGTACGTGTCGTAAATTCACCTCCACCTGAAGCGTCGTTCCATCTTTCCGTCGATGCGATCCTTCCATGCTTGCGCATCCCACGTCGCTCGACTGCTGTCGCAGCCACGCGCGCAAACTTTCGTCGTAGTCCGGATCGATGTCAAAAACCGTCATGGACAAGAGCTCTTCCCGGCTGTACCCCAGTTCCACGCACGCCTTCTTATTCACATCGAGGAAACGGAGGGTCTCGGTGTCGATTACCTCAATGGCATCCTTAGATTGGTCCAGCAGCGCCCGGAACAGCGTCAGCTCGTGGAGCATCCGCTCCCGCTCCCGCGCCGTCTTCACCAGTTCTTCGTTGGTCGCGCGCAGGGCCTTCTCCGCGCGCACCCGTTCCGTGACGTCGTGCGCAATCCCTCGCACAATCGGCGCTGCCACTCCCTCGGTTCGCAGCGTGTTGTGATACTCCCATATCCGCTGCTCTCCCGATCGCGTCAAGACCGCCAGCAGGCCGCGAGATTCTCCCGTGCGCTCGATTTCTCGCAGATAGACATCGAACTGATCCCGGAATTGCGGATCGATAAAATCCCGCATCGGTTTCTGCAGCATTTCTTCTACGCTGTAACCCAGCAGACGCGCTGGACCGGGATTGACCGACAGGAATCGGCCTTGAAGGTCGTGGACGCACAGCAGGTCTTGGCTGTGCTCGACGAGATCGCGATACCAGTCTTCGTTTTCTTCCAGAGCCCGCCGGATCGGGTCCCACTCGACTGGCAACTCTTCCGGAAAGTGGCGCTTAGCAGGGTGCAATGCCATGGCTCACCCAATGGGCGAGCCGCTTGGATCGTATACCTGTGATCGGCCAGATCGAATTCCAGCGACTGCCCCAATATTAATTCTCAGAGGCCTTTCGAAAGACTTTCCTTAGGACGGCCCCCATTAACTTGTCCGAGTCAGCAAACTGCCCTCGGTCTTAGCGGAGAGTCTAGCAGAAGATCGCTTTCGTTACACTTAGTAAGTGCTGATTTGTCCAATAGCTCAAGAGTGCTATAGCCGCGGCAAGGATTCTCTCCAGTGTTTGTCGTACCGCCGCTTCAGCAAACTCCGTATTGCTCTTCACCCCAGCAGCGAGTATTCCCCGCCTGCGTCTTCCATCTCAACCATGTCTTTCAGTTCTGGATAATGTTTCACCAGCGTCTCCGGGGCGCGAACTTTCTTTCCGTCCAGCAAATGCCTTAACTCCAGCGCATTCACTGCGGCCTTCGCTTGAAAGTGATTGTTCGCAATCACGAACGTCGATTCGGCGCGGCGCGTAATGCTCTCGACCTTTTCTTTCCACTTCTCCAGTTCCGCGGGCTTGTAGAGATAGTTGTAACGGTCGTTGCGGTTATCGCTGTCAAACCCGCCCTCAAACCAATGTTCATAGTTGCGGCCATGAAGGCGGACGTATCCGACGCCCGACGTGACATGCTCGGTCGGCCCTAGCGAACGCCCCAGCAGCGGCTGATCGATGTTGCAGAAACCGACATTGTGGCGCATGAATTCGGCGATCGTCTCCGGATTATCCCAACTCTCGTGCCGCACTTCGACCACCCGCGGATACTCGATGAACTGCCGAAGTAACTGCTCCAGGTATTCGCGGTTTAGACTCGTGTTCTTGAACGAGACGGGGAACTGAATGAGCAGCGCGCCGAGCCTGCCTTCCGAGGCCAGCGAGTCGAGACCTTCTCGGGCAAGTTGTTCGTCCCGGTCATTCGGCCGGATGCTGGCCGCCGACGTTGGTTCCATCACCGCCAGTGGAGAATGTGTGAACGACCGGTGCAGTTTCGCGGTAAAAAGAAAATTAGGATTGACCGCCGCTGCCTTTCGCGACCACAGACGCCCCAGCTCCGGCCGTATGTGTCCATAAAACGAAGTATTGATTTCGATGACGTCGAAGAATCGCGCCAGAAATTCGACCGGATGCACCTTCTTCCGCGTCACTTCCGGCGGATACAAAATCCCGTCCCAGTCTTTATACGACCAGCCGGCAGTACCGATGCGGATTCGCGGAGCGTGTCCCATACAGGCGGGCCAGGTGCTGAAGGATCAGATGCTCGCAGGTTAGCACACCGTGTGGCAGGCCCGTGTGGCGCGGGCGCCCTCGCCCGCGGCCTTTGACTCTCTCTGGCGCGGACACTCCTGTCCGCATGCCGCGAGCAAGATTGTCGATGCGTTAGACTCTCAATTGAGTCCGCATGGATGCGATCAAGCGCCAAGTCGAAGCACATGGGTATGCACTAATTCACGGCGGTGTATCCGAAGAGACCATCCAAGCTCTAGAGACGGCTCTCGACGCCGATCGGCATGGAATTCGCAACCTCCTCTCCAACGCGATCGTTCGCGCCATCGCAAGTTCTAATGAGGTGAGGAGGTCTGTCGCATCGGTGCTGGGAGACGAGTGCTTCGCGGTGCGGGGAATCTTTTTCAACAAGAGTGCAGAAGCGAACTGGAAGGTGACGTGGCATCAGGACTGCGTGATTGCCGTTCGGGAGAAACTCCATATCGAGGGCTGGGGACCATGGTCGAGCAAAGCCAATGTCATTCATGTGCGCCCTGAGCTTGCCGTTCTGCAGCAAATGCTCGCGATTCGTATTCATCTGGATGATTGCGGCGAGGATAACGGTCCTCTCCGCGTGATTCCAGGCTCTCATCGAGACGGGTTTCTTTCCGATGCAGAGATCCAGAATCGCTCGAAACAAAATGCCGTTGCGTGTGCGGTCCTTCGCGGCGATGCCATCCTGATGCGGCCTCTGCTCCTGCATTCATCCGCTCCTGCGGTGAAGCCCTCCAATCGCCGGGTAGTCCATTTGGAGTTTGCAGCGGCTGAACTGCCGCACGGTGCAAAATGGCAGGACCGCGTCCACGCGGAGAAGTTCTTGACCAGAAAGTCAGCTTGCGGTTGTCAGTAGAGAAGAATCGCGACCCAGTAAGTCCCGTTCGGATGCGCCGCACTACGCGCATAGCAGGCGCCCACAGCAAACTGGCGAACGCCCGGGTCACGGAGTATCCGCAACGCGGCTTGCGGAAGAATCTCCGGATGGCTCTGCGTGTACGTGATAATTTTTCGGTTTTCGTAGGCGGTTGCGAGCAGGTGAGTGTTTGAAACATTCTCCCTGGCCAGCGAGCAGGCGCTTTCGTCAAGCTTCGGCGGCGTGAGTTGGACGAGTTCCGGCAGCCCCGCCTGTTGACGCATCTCGTCGATGGCCCGGCCCACTAATTTCCCGCTTTGCTGCGGGGAGTACGATGGAACCTCGTGCCCGAAATCCTGGACCACATAGAGCCGGCCATTGCTCCAGATGGCCGCGATTCCCGCGACATTGAATCCGCGATCGAGCAGGTTCTCGCGATGCGGAGGCGAGTGCATCAGAGTTTCATGCACGTCCGGAGCGCAAGGAGCGTAGGCGACATTTTCGCCGGCGCGATCGATTTTCAGTGAGGTGTTCAACGTTCCGGTCAGCGCGCTGACTTGGGCAACTCTTTCGAGAAGAGAGGGCTCGCCGGAGAACTGATGATCGAGACGCTCGCTCTCAACCATCCGCCGGGCATGCGCTCGCGCCGCTTCGCGCAGACTTTCGTCCATGCGTAACGGCGGCACGCCCGCAAGTTCGCGGCTCTTGTTTGCCGCTTCCAAAAGTTCGTTCTCGGCGGCCGAGTCCTCACCAGAGGAGGACCCGGCCGCCGAGTTCGATTGGGGGGTGGGCTGCTTACTATGGATGTCGTTGTTCCGAAAGTCGGCTGCAGGCGGAGTTGATTGTGCCGCGCACGGGCCCGGAATTACTGCCAACATCGCGAGGGAAACAGCCAAGGTCCGGAGCATGATTGTTGGTGTAACGTTTCGGTGCGGGGGTTGCCGGTAAAGTTTCGCTTTCCATCTCTCACGCTAACCTCTAGAATTCAGCTCAGCGACTTACGATGGAGACCATACTGCTGGTTACCGTGCTCGTCGGAACCCTTGTCCTGCTTGGGTTCTCGGCTATTCTGTTGCGGCGCGTTTCGGCGGCCGCGCAAGTGGATGTAAAAGCGGAAGTTGCGAGCCTGCTCGAAAGTCTTGGCACCAGCCTCGGCCAGAAGTTCAGTTCCGCGACTGCCGATATGGCCAGTAGGCTGGAGCAGACTAAGGGGGACCTGCGCCAGCAGGTCACAGACCGCATCCAGCAAGGGTTTTCAGAGATTCGGAGCTCGGTCGAGCAACAACTCTCAGCGGGAAGAGAAGAACAAAACCGGAGCTTGAGCGACGGCCGCAGCGAGATGACCAGTTCTTTGCTGCTCACTACGCAGCAACTCAAGGTCGAATTTCAAAGCCTGAATCAGCAAACCGCCCAAAGCCTCGACTCGATTCGCGATCGCGTGGACCAGAAGCTGATGGCGATCACCGAGCAGGTGCAGGTGAAGCTCGATCAGAACATTAAGGAAGGCTTTGCCCAGTTCGAAAAAGTTCAGCAGCACTTGAAGAATGCGGAAGAGCAGCTCCGCGAAGTCGGCGCTCTCGGCCACTCGATCAACGATCTCAACAACCTGCTCAAGCTTCCGCATCTGCGTGGGCAGTTCGGGGAAGCGAGCCTGGAGCGGCTGCTCGCGGACTTCCTCCCCGCGCATATGTTCGCGTTGCAGTCATCGCCGGGCGAGGGGGGAGGACGCGCCGATGCCGTCATCTATTTCCCCGATCGCAAGCTGCCGATCGACGCCAAATTTCCGCGCGAGCAAGTGATTGCGCTCTTCGAGAGCAACGACAAAGCGGAGATTGAAGCGGCGCGGGTTGCGCTGGTGCGCGTGATGAAGGCGGAAGCCAAGCGCATTCAGCAGTACATCCAGCCGGAGAATGGCACGACCGAAATTGCGCTCATGTATCTGCCGAGCGAGACGCTCTACATGGAAGTAATCCGCAACCGCGAACTGGGCGACTGGATGAATGAGCAGCATGTCTTTCCCGTCTCGCCCAACACCTTGCTGATGACGCTGCACACGATTGCGCTGGTGCACAAGTGGTACGAAGTCGCCAGCCGCTTCGAGAAGAGCCGCGCCGAACTTGCCAAGGCGCAGAAGTCATTCGACTTCTTCCAGAACCAGTTCGAAAACGTCGGGAAGAATCTGAACAAGGCACAGGAAGCATTCGAGACCGCGCAGCGGCACCTGAAAAGTTATCGCGGAAAAGTTTCCGCGCTCAGCGGGCAGGGGCAATTGGAGTTGGAAACGTCGGCGTCGAACGACAAGCCGGTGTCGTTGATTGACGAACCGAGGATTGACAAAGCCAGCGCGTAAGTTTTGCCAAGCTTCCAAGTCTTTTGTGGTATATACCGTTCATCAGGTCTCATGATCGCGATTTGTGAAGAGGAATTGCCCAATGCCGAATACGGGAATTGCCAAGCTGTTTCGCAATGGACGCAGCCAGGCCGTGCGGCTGCCTCGCGAGTTCTGTTTTGAGGGCAGTCAGGTTCGCGTGCGCCGAGTGGCGGACGGAGTGCTCCTGGAACCGCTCATCGCGGATCCCGCGCAGTGGTTTGCGGAACTGGACCGGCTTAGGCAGGGGCGCTTCCTCGGCAAAAGTAAAGAGCGTAATCAGCCGCTGATAGCTAACGCGTTCCTTTGATACGGCCGAGTTTTTCTGCAGCCTGCTAGAATTTCGGCGATGCCCAAACCATCCGCCAGCGCTCGCGCCCGCAAAATTAAGCTCATTCTCTTCGACGTCGACGGCGTTCTCACCGACGGCAAAATCTGGATATTTCCCGCGCCTTCCGGAGGTCAGCCCTCTGGAGCTCAGCAAAGTTTGCTCGAAAAGTCTGCGCAGAGCCACTCCCGAACACAGGGACAGGGCGGTTTCGGCCTCCAGAGCACGAGCCTGATCGAGGCCAAGGGCTTCAACGCCCACGACGGCACCGCTATTTCGCTAGCCCGCCTCGCGGGAATCAAGACCGGGATCATCACCAAGCGCATCTCCGAAACCGTTGCCCTGCGTGCGCGCGATCTGAAGATTGACCACGTGTACCAGGGCATTCAGGACAAGGCGTCGGTGTTCGCGCAAATTCTTGAAAAGGACGGGATCACCGCCGCCGAGGCCGCTTTCGTTGGCGACGACGTGATCGATCTGCCGGCGATGCGCAGATGCGGCCTGGCGATCGCGGTGAAGAACGCGCGCCCCGAAGTCAAAGCCGAAGCCCATTGGGCCACGTCCCATGGCGGCGGAGACGGCGCTGCCCGCGATGCCGTCGAATACATCTTGAAAGCGCAGGGCAAATGGAAGCAGGCAGTAGAAGACTACATTTCCGAGAGAAGCTAATGCTAAGTGCTAAATGCTGAAACTCACCCACCGGTCGCTTGCTTGGGGCGTGCTCGGGTTAGCAACCGGTGGGTGCTTGTTTCTCCCTACTCACCCTGTTGTTTTCAGGAGCGTTAGCCTTGAAAACCCCGCTTCGCCGGGAAAGTTTCGGAGACTCTCAGATTTTCCGGCTTTCTTCTGACCTACCATAATCACGTAGACCCGGACGCCCTCGTCCGGGCAGCGAGCGAAGTTCGTCTAATAGCGATGGATGCCGATCACTCGCTGGCAGGGCTTCTAATCCGGGATGGCCGTCGTCTTTGCCGACATCAGTTCAGCAAAACGGGGGTCCTTGCGCAGGGTGCTGAACTCGTTGTCTCTGTAAACGTTCTTGATGTCCTTGTAACCCTCTTCCATTGCCTTCTTCAGATAGTGCAAGGAACGCTCTGGCACTCCTGTCCTGGCATACAGCTTGGCGAGAACATAATCGTAGTGAGCCCGGTCTGCAGGAGAAGGAAGCTGCGCCAGAACTCCGGCGCGCGAGGTGCGCTCGAAGATGTCGGGATCAAGCTCCATCGCTTTGGAATAGTTCTGTATGGCTTTTTCGAACCGTCTCTTGCCGAAATAGGCTGCGCCCATGTTGCTGTAGTAGGAGGCTGCGTCGTTGTTCAACGAGATCGCTTTCTCGTAGTGCTTGATGGCTCCGTTGTAGTTACGCGCCTGGTAATAAATGACGCCGAGATTGTTGTAAGCGTCGGAATGTTTACGATCGGCGCGGATGGCGTGTTCGAAACTTTTCTTGGCGTCCTTGTAGCGCTGCGTCATGAGCTGGCAGATCCCGATTTTGTTGAACACGGACGCGTTCGCCGGCGCCCCTTTCAGCGCGGCCTGGTAGTAGTCGACGGCGTCGAGAAAGTTCTTCTGGGTGCGCAGTTCATCGCCTCGTCTTTCGAGTTCCTCGGGCGTCGCTCCGGGAGCGGGTGGATCGGCGCGGTGCAGCGGTGGTGGGCCGACTTCCAACTGTTCAGAATTCTGAGCCTGCAATGGGAGGACGAAAAGCGCAAAAAAGAAGAAGAGAAGTGATACAGAGCCGACGTGGATCCAGGAACGCATATACACCCCCGGGCCGAACACGATCGAACGCCAGACAATCTTTCAAACGAACTTCAGACGAGCTCTAGATTACTGCGGCGGCGCGCCGCTGTCACTACTTTTAGACGGCGGCGGCGTGGTTTTGTCATTCTTCGGGGAGGTGCTGTCCCCCTTGAACGCGCCGACAATCTTGCCAAAGAAGCTTTTCTTTTTACTGGCCTCTTCTTCCGATTGGACACCAGTGGCAGGCTGCGGGTTCCCATTCGTGGTGGGGGGAGGCAGCGCTTTCTCGGAATTTCCGCCGAACATGCGGGAGAAGAACCCCTGCACACCGCCACTCTGGTCGCAGGTGTCTCTCGGCTCGGTGCCGGCGACGAAGGCACTCGTGTAAGTGTCTGGACAGGAAGGCGTTGCCAGGCGGTTGGTGATTTTATCGAGCTGCACATCCACCACGCCTTCCGGCTGAGGGAAGGGCTTCACGTCCGAATACCGTGGCAGCGTAACCGCTTTCTTCATGAACTCGGCCCAAATGGGGGCGGCAGTCTGCGCGCCGCTCAGGCGAATGTCGCTGTAATCGTCGTATCCCACCCAGACGACGCAAAGCAGATTGCTGGTGTATCCGGCGAACCAGCCGTCGTGCGAACTGCCTGTCTTACCTGCCGCCGGGGCGGTAAATCCGCGGGAACGCACCCCGAAGGCGGTGCCGAAGTTCACGACTCCTTCCAGCATGTTGGTCATGAGGAAGGCGATGCGCGGATCGAGAACCTGCTTCTTCTCGGTCCCGAAGTTGATGATGATGTCGCCCTTGGCATTACGCACCGAATTTACGAACACGGGTGAAAGCCGCACGCCGCCGTTCGCAAAACTGGTGTAGGCGGCCGTCATGTCGACGGGCGTGGCGTCGTAGGCTCCCAGTGCCATCGCCGGTGTGGCTTTCACTGACGCGATTCCGGCGGACCGGGCCAGATCCGCCACCTTCTCGTAGCCCACTTCTTCCGCCAGTTTGACAGTCGCGTTGTTGAGCGAAAGGGCCAGCGCGTAGCGGAGCGTGACGTCGCCGTGGTACTCCTCTTTGTAGTTGCGCGGCTCATAAATCTGGTCGCCGTAGGAGAACGTCGTAGGCTGATCGGGAACTGTGGAGGCCGGCGTGATCACGGTCGCCGAGCCGTCGACCGCTGTATTCATGGCGGCCGCATACACAAACGGTTTGAAGATAGAGCCGGTGGGACGCTTGGCGAGCGCGTGATTCAGCTGGCTCGTTCCGTAATTTCGTCCGCCCACCAGCGCCTTGATTTCGCCGGTGTGAGGGTCCATGGCGATGAGCGCAATCTGCGCCTGCGGGCCGGGCGTAACGGTGGTTTCAAACTTGTTCTTCCCGATCTTCTTCTTGTGCGTGCGCATCTTTGTGACTTGATCGTCCACCAGCTTGGCGCCGGCTTCGACTGCTTGCGCGGCCGCGCGTTGCAGTCCTGGATCGAGAGTAGTGTAGATGCGGTACTCCTGGTCATTGACCTCGTGCTCATTCAGTTTGCTGATGATGGTATCGCGAACCATATCCACAAAGTACGGTGCATCGCTGGCCTCAACATTCGGCGGGGCCAGTTTCAGCGGCGCCGCCTTGGCTTTATCGGCTTGCTCGCGCGTGATGGCGTGCGTGTCAACCATGGACTCGATCACCGTATTGCGCCGTTCCAGGGCGCGCTCGGGATGACGATACGGCGAAAGATAGCTGGGCGCCTGGATCAATCCGGCGAGCAGCGCGGCTTCCGACAGGTTGATGTCCTTCAGGTCCTTGTTGAAATAAGAACGCGACCCTTCGGCGAGGCCGGAGATGGTGAACGACCCGCGCTGTCCTAAATCGACGCGGTTGGCGTAGAACTCGAAAATCTGTTGCTTCGAGAATTTCTGTTCCAACTCCACCGCGATCAGAATTTCGGTCAGCTTGCGCCTGAACGTTTTCTCCGGGCTCAGAAAGAATGCCCGCGAGAGCTGCATGGTGATGGTCGAACCACCCTGCTGATGGCGCTGATGGGTAAAGTCGACCCACGCGGCTTCGGCCAGGCGCATGAAATTGACTCCGCTGTGTTGGAAGAAGCGGCGGTCTTCGATAGACGTAACTGCCTCCACAATAATCTTGGGGATATCGTCGTACTTCACCAGTTGACGCTTGGAGCGCTGTTCGGCATCGAACAGCGAAGCCAGCATCTGGGGCTCGAGTTCATAGGCCTCCAGCTCTCCGGAGGCGCGGCTGTTGATGGCCGAAACCGCTCCGTCCGCGACGTTGATGGTGGCCGGTTCGGGACTGTGATAAGACTCGGGTCCAGGCAGAATTTCAATCGAGCCGCCATGCAGACGATAGCTGCCCAGCGGAGATTCGCCCTCTTTTTCGGAATAGCCGGCATGACGCAGTTCCGCCGCAACCTCAGAGACGGTCAACTTCGATCCGATCTTCACCACCTGGGGAGAAGCGAAAATCTTAGCCGAACTGGCGAATACCGGGCCCCGGAAACGCTGCTCGATGATGCGGTCGTACTTCACATACCAGTAGGCAAAAAAGCCGACCACCAGCAGCGACAGAGAGAGAAAAGCGAGTAGGGCAATTCGCACGACGGGATCGCGCGCGAGCAGGCTGCCTTGCCCGCGGCTTCTCCCGCGCTGGCCAGTGCTTCGAGTCGTCGGGATTTTCAGCTTAATGGCCATCAAGACAACTGTTCATCCATGAACAAGGGCAATTCTCGGTCCGAACCGAACTTGGAGCTAAGGTGTGGTTCCGATTGATTCTAAGTCACAAAGCGACCCCCACACCTACTTAGATGCGTGTCAAACGATAGACGGGGTGTGTGGCAAGGACGCATTGGTCTGGCGGTTCCGGGGATTGATCCGAGGCTGACACTGCCAGCGGAGAGCGAACAGCTAACAGCTATCCCTAGTAAATGCCTTTGTTCTTAGAAGAAGGATGGAACTCGATAGTGGTCGAGTAGCCGGGCAGATCGACGGGAACGCTGTACTCGGCGTCAATGGCCAGAGTGCCAGTACCGAACCCACCGACCCGCGAAATGTGCACCTGCTTGGGCGTTAGCGCAATATCGTAGTTGCGGGCATGCTTGATGACCTCTTCGCGTATGTCCTCTTCCGTGCGCGTGCTGTAGGTCGCTTGCAACGCTTCGGTCTTGATCTCATCCTCAAGCTCGTAGTTCGAGAAGTACGGCGGGATGAGCTTGACGCCCACTAGGCCCAACATACAGAACACGGCCACGCCTAAGATCAATTTCAGAGTTGCCATAAGAAACAATTGCCAAATCGCTGGTTGCGACTTTCCAAATCGCGAGCTCTCCGCCATGCGCTAGGGGCTGCTCTACTGGCTTGCTCTCCGGGCTAACGAACGCCCGGGACCAGTCATTGCCGTGGTGCTCGGCGCAGTTCCCGGAAATACTCGGTTATGGCAGAAATCTTAACGTCCTCGCGCTGGAGAGTCGAGCGCCGAACGACTTCCACAGTATCTTCGGTAACCTTCTTTCCCACGTTGATACGAAAGGGGATACCCACCAGGTCGGCGTCCTTGAACTTCACCCCCGGCCGTTCGTCCCGGTCGTCCAGTAAAACATCGAATCCGGACGCTTCCAGCTGCCGGGCAATGTCTTCGGAGGCGGCACGGATCGCCTCGTCCTTGGAGTTGGTCGACACCACCACTACCTCGAACGGAGCGATGGAAGGCGGCAGCCAGAAGCCGTTCTCGTCGTTACTTTGCTCGACGGCCGCCGTCAGGATGCGCTCGATGCCAATCCCGTAGCTGCCCATGATCGGCGCCACTTCCTTGCCATTGCGGTCGAGTACGCGCGCGCCCATGGATTCCGAATACTTATACCCCAGCTTGAAGATGTGTCCAATCTCGACTGCGGTATCTATTCGCAGGGGAGCGCCACAATTCGGGCAATCTTCGCCAGCGGTGACGCTTCGCAGATCGACGTAGGCCGTGGAATGAAAGGTCTTGCCGGGCGTCAGATTCTTGACGTGATAGTTCTCTTTGTTCGCGCCGCCGATCAGGTTCACGCGGCCCTCGAGCGCTTTGTCGACGAGCAGGATCGGCTTGCCCGAATCCGTCAAGTCGTTAGCCCAATCAATGCCCAGCGGCCCGAGGTATCCGGCAGGCGAGTGGAACAGATCCCGGATCTCCTCCTCCTGCATGGGACGCGCCTCTTTGCCCGCAACCGCCATCGAGAGCTTAGCCTCGTTCATCTGGTGGTCGCCGCGCATGAGCAGCACTACAGCGCGCACACGAGTTTTGCCCGTTTTCCCATCTTCTTCAGTGACCATCATCGCCAGCGTCTTGATCTTGTTCTTCGGTGACACACCCAGAAACCGCGCCACGTCTTCAATCGTTTTCTGTCCCGGAGTATGTACTTCCAGCGGCTGCCCGTCGCCCTCGGGCTTTAGATCTTCGACCGGAGCAAGTTTCGAAGTCGCCTTCTCCATATTTGCCGCATAGTTGCATTTCTCGCAGCTCACGATCAGATCCTCGCCCGCCGGAGTGCGCACCATGAATTCCTGCGACTGCGATCCACCCATCGCGCCCGAGTGCGCGTCGATCACCATGTACTTCAGCCCGCAGCGGTCGAAGATGCGGCAGTAGGTATCGTGATGCTTGAGATAAGAAACATCGAGCCCGGCCGCATCAATATCAAACGAGTACGCGTCCTTCATGATGAACTGACGCACCCGCAGCAGACCCGACTTCGGACGAGGCTCGTCACGGAATTTAGTCTGAATCTGATACCAGATCTGCGGCAGTTGCTTGTAGCTGCGCAGTTCCTTGCGCGCGATGTCGGTCATGACTTCTTCGTGAGTCATGCCGAGACATAGGTCGGCACCCTTGCGATCCTTAAGGCGAAACATGTTGTCGCCCATTGCTGCCCAGCGTCCGCTAGCTTCCCAGATTTCGCGCGGATTCAGCGCGGGCAAGTAGAACTCCTGTCCGATCTTGTCCATCTCCTCGCGAACGATGCCCATGATCTTCTGTGTAGTGCGATTGCCGAGGAACAGAAACGAATAGATCCCAGCGCCTAGTTGGCGGATGTATCCAGCGCGGACGAGCAACTTGTGGCTGGCGACCTCGGCATCAGCCGGAGCCTCGCGAAGCGTAGGAATAAAGAGTTGCGACCAACGATGCATGGTTCTGTTTTCCAATCGAGAAAGAAGTTCGATTGTAAACGATGGCACGGAAACTCTTGCGTAGGGACGGCCGTCTCGGTTTGTCCCGGCTGCGGTCGAATCGTGAACAATATTGTTGTTAATAACCATGAATTTATGTTATATTCCATGACGGAGGCTGCAAATGACAATCTCAGAATGTATTCACGATTACCTGGTCGAGCACAGACCTGCTGGATTTTGTGATGACTGCCTTCAACGCAAACTGGGGTTGGGCTCGCAGGCAGGAGGTTGCTCCCGTTACAAAGACGCTAGGACTGACGCGTGGTTTCCAACGGGAATCAGGCCACTGTCCCTACTGCTCGCGGCGGCGTAGGAAACTGGTGACACGAGCCAATTGATTGCTGCGAGGGAGGTAGGGATGAGAGCAATATCGGCGCAGGGAGTCAAGGTTGCAGATGAAGTGTGGCTAGTTGTGGCCTTTCTGCACCGTGACAACCCGGATCGCATGGACTTCGCAATTGACGAAATCATGGATCGCGCGAGACAGGCAAAGATCACGAGTGACCTAAGGCCTGGTGTCTATGCCCATGTAATTCAGCACTGCGTGGCCAACCGACCGCCAAATTCCGGGCGGTACAGGATGCTCTATGAAACCCAACCCGGCCGACGGCGGTTGTTCCGCACCGGGGACTCGTACGACTTGGCCAGAGAAGGCTCGAAGATCCACCCTTCCATCGACGACTTGCCGGAGCAATACCGGGATCTTCTCAAGTGGTATAGCAGTTGGGACGCGACCGCAGCGGCAAGGAGATTTGAGGAGGATCCCATCCTGTCGCTGGTCGGGTCAGGCAAACACATTTGGGGCGACGAACATCCCGACGACTATGTGCGCAGTCTTCGTGAAGGCTGGGAATGAGCCGAATCTTTTGGGACACGAACCTTTTTATCTATCTTTTTGAGGACTACAAAGAACTCTCCGTGAAGACCATCGCGCTGCGGCGAAAAATGCTGGAGCGTGGCGACCACCTATTGACATCTACAATGACTCTCGGGGAGATTCTCGTGGGTCCGTGGCGGCGCGGAGATCACGGGATCTGCCGCAGGTACGAAGAGCAGTTGTCCAAGGGAGCAGTCTTAGTCCCGTTCGATGTTAAAGCTGCCAAACTCTATGCCCAACTGCGATCGGAGAGATCGCTCAAGGCGCCTGATGCTATCCAGTTGGCCTGCGCTGCAAGCGCGAATGTGGATCTTTTCGTCACCAATGACGAGCGGCTTGGGAGCACGCACGTTGAAGGTATTCAGTTCATCGTGCCCTTGGACAGAGTGCCCATCTGAAACTTGCGGTCAGGCCGCAAGCGAATAGGCTGGGTGGATGGGCGACTAGGCGAGAGCCGCTCTATACAAGGCGACAAGTTTTCCCCAGGCGCGCTCGGCTTCGACCTTGTTATAGATCGGCGCGCCATCGCGGACGGGCATATCCGGCACGCACCAGCCGTGCAGGGCTGGATACACTTCGATTTCGGCTACGACCTTGGCAGAGGCAAAGGCTTCCTTCAGTTTGACTTTGGCATCCGGCTGACGCTCGTCGTCGTTCGACGCGATTCCGAAATACATACGAGCCTTGATCTTCGGTGCGAGCAGATGCGGGCTATCGGGTTTGTCGGTCACCAGGCCCCCACCATGGAATGACGCGCCCGCGCCAATACGATCGGGCAATGCTGCGGCGGTCCTCACCACCAGCGCCCCACCCATGCAATAACCCTGAGTTCCGATCTTTTTTGTCTTATTTACTTCTTTTTGCGCATCGAGGAAGGCAACGTAAGCGGTCGCATCCTTCTCGGCGTTGCCGGGCGCGTTCACTGATGCCATCAGCGGCTTGAGTTTCGCCATATCGTCCGGATTCTGGAAATTGAATTTGGAGGCATCCGTGAAAGGAGCTTTTGACACGCGATAAAAGGGATTGGGCACCAGGACGGAATATCCCTCAGCGGCGATGTTCCTGCCGATGGTGCGCATCGATGGCCGCAAACCGAATGCGTCGGGCCAGATCAATACTCCTGGATAGGATCCGGTTTTCGAGAGTGACTTCGGATGAATGAACGCGGCGTCGCAAGTTCCGTCCGGAGTCTTGATCTCGACGTCAGTCTCGACCATCTCAA
>WNEZ01000505.1_pt1 | contig 33428 bp, 27 predicted proteins | sample 5400521 | NCBI WGS metagenome assembly WNEZ01 (sample SAMN13153339, study PRJNA577476) | soil metagenome | isolation source: 120 cm saprolite under Douglas fir tree site 2 hole 1 replicate 1 | place: USA:California | collected 2015-04-18 | reverse complement strand
TTTTCCTGCTTGGCATTCTCAATCGCTGGCTGCTCGAGTGTGTCCACTTTTCCCTCGTGGACACTTAGCGATGTGCCCACATCCGGCAGCATCCTTATTTACTCTCACTTCGTCCAGACGGTTTAGACCAGTCGCTTACGTTGATCTCGAACGTTTCAAACCCTCGGATGATTGCGGGGGGACGCGCAAAACCCAGCCAAATCTCCTCTTCTACACACGCTTGAACAGACAAGAGGCGACAATGTGGCGGATTTTGGAGCGGCTCTTGCTTTGCAATGTTAGATTAACGATGTTGGGAGACGGTGACGCATTTTGGAAAATAAGTGACCAATACGGACGCGATCTAACCCTAATTAATTATATACCTTGCCATTCGATTCATAATTTCTTGCACCATTTTGATATTGTCGCCTCGGCCGGTCGGGGAGTACTTGAGGCACTCTCATGTGGCCTTCCAGCCCTGTGTGCGGGCTACGAGTACGGAGGTCCTGTCCTGCCAAATAACATCCGGCAGCATATGGAAGTAAACATCACTGGGTATCGCATGGCTGCCGACCTAGCCCGAATGCCCGAGGACATTGAGATGGCGATGTCTTTGGACCGAAAAACCTGCCGTCTCATGGCGTCGGAGCACGGTTCAGTTGATACGTTCTTGGACCGGATTGGGATAGGAGAGAAGCCACCCCATTAGGTAGGTCCTGGTAGACGCGCTAACCGGTAAAGTTGCATCCGCGAAAAGATGACTTATCGGGCCGCAAATGCAATGAAGACCCTTGCCAATACAAGGATCAGACTGGAGGCCACGCTTCAGATTATGTAGTGCTTCCTGCAAAATCGCCCGTAGTTGGCTCGCCTATTTAGGTCAGCGCCACATAACATTCAGCATCACATAAGAGGTTGAACTGGTTAGACGAGTCGGTTAGACAGTGGTGAGAGACCTCAAAGACCCTCAAAAACATTGAGAAAATGGCGGATGCTTAACGCAGGACGTTCCGCTTCCGAGGGAGTTCGGCGAACTTTCGTTCGCTTCGCTCGGCGAGCCGGGCCGGCTCTCCCCTCCTATTTGGCCTTGCACCACGCGGGGTTTTCCTTGCCTCGCCTGTTGCCAGACGAGCGGTGGGCTCTTACCCCACCGTTTCACCCTTACCAGCAAAAGCGCCTTTGAACGACGATGAGCAGGTTTCCCTGCCGCCCGTCACAGCAGCTACCCTTCGCGGCGGTTTATTTTCTGTGGCACTTTCCGTGAACCTGCAGCACAAAACATCTGCGCTGCTGCTCCCCTGGCGTTACCAGGCGCGTTGCCCATTTGTCTGCTGACGCAGACCGGTGTCCGGACTTTCCTCCCGCCCCGATTGCTCGAAGCCAGCGATCATCCAGCTCACCCGCCGCCTCTATTATATCGCGACATGGGTCCAAATTTCGCGCTTGTTGCGCTGCCCTTCGCGTCCTACAATCCCGCGCATGAATGTTCGTGAAGCGAAGGATTTCCTCGTCGATCAAGCCGCGCAGCAAGCGGCCATCGACGGGGTTCCGCTTTCAGAGCTGCGCAGTACAACGCCGAAGAATACGAGCCAAAAATCGCAGAGCTTATGCGACCCGCTCACGCTCGCCTAAAAAAAGAGAACTCCTTCTCGGCCCGTACCTGGGACGAAGCTGTTGCGGAACTCAACAAAGGCGACCACTATCTACTTGTTCTGCTGGACCATGGTCCGGGCAAATGGCAACTGCTTGGCGCCGGGTCGAGCACGGCGGTTTTTGGAACGACTTTTTGGAAAGTTCTCGGCATCGGACTTTTTGTTCTTATCCTTGGCATGGTCGTATATGTCTACCTGCTTCACCTAGGAGATTCAATGCCAGCGCGTCAGTCCAGGTCCAGGACATTCTGTTCCCTTGCTCAAGAGAGCTGCTTATACATGACCAGCGCATCGACGAAACCGTGCTCGGGGTGCTCAAACGCGCCAGGCAAACAGCCAACAATCTTAAAGCCGAGGTCGCTCCACAGTTTCACCGCTCGGCTGTTGGCGCTGACCACGAAGTTGAATTGCATGGCGCGGAAGCCGCGTTCCCTGGAACGTTGCAGAGAGTGTAGACACATCGCGCGCGCAATTCCCCGCCCCTCGGCGCCAGCCGCCGTAACATAGCCACAGTTCGCAACGTGTGCCCCGCCGCCGCGCTGATTGGCGCGAAGGAAGTAGGTTCCGAGGATTGCGCCGCCGTCATGCCACACAAATATTTCGTTTTCCGGAGTGAACCAATACTCAAGCGCTTGTGACTTACTCATTTCGCGCGGAAGGGGGTACGTTTCGCCGCGCCGAATCATCGGTTCCAGGATCGCCCAGATGGCGTCTTTGTCTTCGTCGCTGGCCAGCCGGATCGTCATGCAGAATTCCCGCAGTGGTTGGCTATTTGGCGGCAATCAGTTTCTCAAAATCTGATTCCGAGAGGATCGGGACGCCGAGTTCCTTGGCCTTGTCGTACTTCGACCCGGGGTCGGTTCCAACAACGACGTAACTAGTTTTCTTGCTGACCGAGCTCACTACTTGTCCGCCGTGCTGCTTCACAATTTCGCCGGCTTCTTCTCGCGACCGGTTCGCCAGGCCGCCCGTAAACACGAATGACTTTCCCGCCAACTTGTCGCTCTTCGCCACACGCTTTTCTGCCGTTGGCCGCACTCCAGCCTTTTCCAGTTTCTTAATCAGTTGCCGGTTCGCTGGTTCTGAAAAGAATTCCACGATGCTCGACGCCACCTTTGGCCCGACTTCCGGCACCTCGATCAATTGTTCTTCGGTGGCCGCGGCAAATTCCCGCAGCGAAGAAAAATGTTCGGACAGCAATTGCGCAGTCCGTTCTCCCACAAAAATGATGCCCAGCGCGTAGATCAGCCGCGCCAGTGAATTCTTCTTGCTGGCTGCAATCTCATCGATTAGGTTTTGTGCCGACTTCTCCGCCATCCGATCAAGTTCCGCAACGTCATCCGTTTTCAGTGAATACAGCTCCGCTACATCCTTCACCAGATTTTTCTCCACCAACTGGTCGACGATTTTGTCGCCCAACCCGTCGATATTCATCGCGTGCCGCCCGGCAAAGTGCAAAATCGATTCCCGCCGCTTCGCCGGACACGCTGCATTCACGCAGCGATACGCCACTTCCCCTTCCACGCGATGAATCTTGCTGCCGCACTCCGGGCAGGTCTTTGGCATGCGGAACGGCTTGCGGCTCTTTCCTTCTTTCACCACCTTCAAGACGTGGGGAATCACTTCGCCCGCGCGCTCCACCAACACTGCGTCGCCAATCTGCACGCCGAGCCGCTCCACTTCGTCCATGTTGTGCAGAGTGGACCGGCTCACAGTCACGCCACCAATTTGTACCGGTTCCAGCACCGCCACAGGCGTCAGCGCTCCCGTTCGCCCGACTTGCACGATAATGTCGTTCACTACCGTAGTTTCCTGCCGCGCGGGATATTTGTAAGCAATCGCCCACCGCGGCGACTTTGATGTAAAGCCGAGTTCATTCTGAATACCAACGGAATTTACCTTCACCACTACGCCATCAATTTCGTACGGCAACTTCTCGCGCCGCGTATCCCACGCCTCGCAATAGGCCACCACCTCTTCAATCCCAGCACACAATTTCCAGTCATCGGAAGCACGAAATCGCAGTTGCTTCAGCGCCAGCAAAGACTCGGAATGTTTGGGGAAAGCGGCTCTTCCGTCCAGCAGCAAATAATACGCAAAAAAATCCAGTCGTCGCCGCGCAGTGATGCTCGAATCCAGCATGCGTACCGCACCTGCTGCCGCGTTGCGGGCATTCGCAAAAATCTTTCCGCCCGTCTCTTCCTGACTGCGGTTCAGTGCCTCGAAGGACTTGCGCGTCATGACAATTTCGCCTCGCACTTCAAACGACGGCGGCACTTTCGCTTTTTTCAGCGTCTCCTTGTCAATTCGCAACGGAATCGACCGAACGGTCCGCACGTTCGGCGTCACATCTTCGCCGGTAGTTCCGTCTCCACGCGTAATCCCGCGTGCCAGCACGCCATCTTCGTAAATCAGTGCAATGCTCAGGCCATCGAACTTATGCTCCGCGATATATTCGATGGACTCCCTGCCAATCCCTTCGCGCACCCGCCGGTCAAAACTTCGCAACGCATCAAACGAAAACGCATTGTCCAGGCTCAACATCGGTCGCGTGTGGCGAACCGTTTCCAGCCCCTCACGCGGCGGCGCGCCTACACGGGATGTCGGCGAATCCGGAGTAACAATTTCCGGGTACGCTGCCTCAAGCTGCTTCAGTTTCTCCATCAGGCGGTCGTAGGCAGCGTCAGAAATTTCCGGATCGTCCAAAACGTGATACCGGTATTCGTGGTGCCGGAGCTTTTCACGCAGCTCTTCCACTTCCTTTTTCACCGATGCAGGGGCTGCCTTCGCCATATCGCGACTCCGCGTGACGTTCATCCGATTGCAAACCGTATCATATAGAATGATGCCATACGAAAAGACTGTTAAGCTTCGAATAGGATCCGCTTACTTATCAATGAACGAACTCCATAACGCTCTTCTGATCCACAATCCCAACGCCGGCGGCGGAGGCAATGCTCGCCGTAACAAACTCGATGAAGCCCGCCGCATCCTCGAATCCCGTGGCATCCGCGCCGATCTGCAGGAAACTACCGGCCCCGGCGAAGCTACCGAAATCGCAAAACGCGCCACGACGGATGGCCGTCAACTGGTAATCGCCTGCGGCGGCGACGGCACCATCAACGAAGTCGTCAACGGTCTCGCCAACTCAAAAAATGGCCACCGCGTGCCTCTGGCGTTGCTTCCCGCCGGCACCGCAAATGTTCTGGCCAAAGAATTGGAACTCTCCTGGGACATTCCAAAAGCAGCCGAACAACTCGCACGCGGCGAAGTGCGCGAGATTGCTCTCGGCCTGGCCACTCCACTCGAACAGCCAGAGAAAGCCCGCTACTTTCTTAGCGTGGCTGGAGCTGGCCCCGACGGCCGCATCACCTACGCCGTGGACCTCGAGCTAAAAGCGCGTTTCGGGATTCTCGCCTACTGGTGGCAAGGCGCTCGAGAAGTCATCAACTATAAATTTCGCCACTTCCGCGTAACCGGCGAAGGACAATCTCGTGAAGTATCCCTGGTCATCGTGGGCCGTACCAAGCATTACGGCGGCCCATTCAAAATCACGACCGAAGCTGACTTGTTCGAGGACCAATTCGAATTTCTCGGCCTGACTACCCAAAGTGGCCTCAAATATCTCAGCTACCTGCCGACTCTATGGCTGGGTGATTTGCGCAAGGAGGAAGGCGTCTATTTTTGGAAATCCGATCGGCTGGTCTGCGAAGCAATCGACAACAATCCGATCTATGCGCAAGTGGACGGCGAGCCCCTCACTCGTTTACCGGTAGAATTCCGCATCGTGCCGCGCGCACTGCGCTTACTGGTGCCGGGCGCGGCCAGCGCTGAAAAATAAACAACGTGGACCCGCTCACGCACAGTCTCGCCTGCCTCGCATTGCAGCGCGGATTTTTTCCAAAAGCCTCCTGGCGCGCCGCACTCACAATTCTTTTCGCCGGCCTCATCGCAGATGTAGATTTTCTAAGCGCCCGCTTTGGCCCGTCCGCGTATTTACGTTGGAACCGCACCACCACGCATTCCCTGGCGTTTGTAGCCCTGCTCGCAATCGCGGCTTTTCTCTTCTCCCATATGCTCCGCGATCCGCAACGCTCCTCCAGGTGGATGGGACTCTCCTGGACCGCCGTCGCCGCAGCCGCGCTTCTCCATCTGCTTATGGATTTTCTTCAGACCGACCCCGTGAGTCTGCTTTGGCCCTTCTCTCCAAAACGTCTCTCTTTTGATGTTTCCCCGTCCATAGATCCGTGGCTGATCGTAGTCCTGGCCTCGGCGATTCTCTTTCCCGAGCTGCTGCGGCTGGTCGGAGACGAAATTGGCTCGCACAGCAAACGTCCCCGCGGCCGCACCGGCGCCGTCATCGGACTTTCCGTCGCCCTCATTTATTTGGGCACCCGGACGTTATTTCATGCCAATGTAACTGCCGCGCTAGAATCGCGCACCATTTCGGGTGAAATGCCGCGACGCTTCGCAGCATTTCCAGACTCCGTTTCGCCGTTTCTCTGGCACGGCGTCGTCGAAACTGAATCGGCGCTGCATCTTTCAACCATGCGTAGCATGGGTGGAGAAGTCAGCTACGCTTCCAGCATCACCACGTTGCGCAAGCCGGAGCCGTCGCCCATCCTCAGCGCCGCGCAAACTTCGGCCGCCGCAGTGAAATTTTTGAAAACCGCACGCTTTCCCAAAGCGATTGTGGAGCAAGAATCGCAAGGCTACTCCGTGGAAATAAACGACTTGAAAGATCAAGCCATGCAAACGTCGAACCACGCCATCTTCGCAAACATCACTCTCGACAAATCCGCAAAAGTTATTTCCTCTGAATTACAATGGCAGAAAATCTCGACCCGGCCATAGCGAACGGCTTTCACAGCGAAATGGTCCACCCCCAACGGTCTTCATTTACATTCCGCTCACTGCGACAGCGTCATCCTGACGACATCCGATAAGAATGTCCGATCGAAGATTCCGACTCCGGTCGGAAAGGATCTCGCCTAAACCGCAAGCACCCACCCTTATGCTTTCCCGTCCCGCGACCGCTCCCGCAAGATCCACCGCGAAGCCAGATAACTTACCGCCACAAACACCACCAGGAAAATCACCACCTGGACTTTGTGCCGCGCCAGAAAAGGCAGGGTATCATTTCCATATTTCACGGCCAAATACCCTACGCCAAAATACCGGATCAGCCGCGCTAGAGAAATCGCCGCGACATAACTTATCAACGGCACTTCAAACACCCCTGCAGCAAATACAAAAAACTTGAACGGCGTCGGCGGCGGCAGAAGCGCCGCGACCAGCATTCCGCCAAATCCATTCCTCTCCACCCAGTGCTTAATGACTTCCGCGCGCGCTCCCGCTTTACGCCGGAAATATGCTTCGCCGCCCTTGCGCGCAATAAAATACAGCAGCACACATCCCAAGACCGATCCCAGCGAAGCCATCAGCGCATACAGTGGCATGCGCGCGGGATGCTGCATGGACAGCTCGATCAATAACAAATCATTGATTACGGGAAAAGTGAGAACCGAAGAATCCAAAAACGAAATCAGAAATAGGCCCGGCGCCCCCAGTGCCCCCGCGAACGCCACAATTTTCTGTTTCCATCCGCTAAGTTTTGCGTCCAAATCGGAGTCACCGTAGAAACCGCGCGTTCAGTGTAGCAAACGGCCGCACCCGCTTAGAAAACCGTCTGAATAGCATCCAGAATCACGTCGTATACACGGTTCAATTCGGCTTCCGAGATTACATAGGGCGGCAAAACGTAAATGACATTCCCCAGAGGCCGCAGCAGCACGCCACGTTCCAAGAAGAATTGATACAGCTTCGGCCGCATCGCCGAAAGGTACCCTGCGTCATCCGCGCGCAATTCAATCGCGCCGATGGTTCCCATCTGCCGAATATCTCCGACTGATGCAAAATCCTTCAGTTGTGCCAGCCGTTCGGAAGTAATTTCTGCGATCGCAGTAATTCGTCCAAAAACCGGTTCATCATCAAAAATCTGCAGACTCGTATTAGCTGCCGCGCACGCCAGCGCGTTCCCTGTGTAGGAATGTCCATGATAAAAAGTATGCAGCCGGTTCTCGCTGCGAAATGCTGTCTCCACGCGATCGCTGCACAACGTCACTCCCATCGGCAAAAATCCGCCGGTAATTCCCTTCGACAAACACATCAGGTCCGGAGCAATTCCCGCCAGATCACATGCAAACATTTTTCCCGTGCGTCCAAACCCCGTCAGCACCTCATCAGCAATCAATAAAGCATCGTACTTCGTACAAGCCTCACGCACCCTTTGCAGAAACTCCAGTGGGTGAATGATCATCCCGCCCGCAGCCTGCAGCAGCGGCTCGACGATCACCGCCGCGATCTTGTCTCCTCGTTCTTCAAGCAATGTCTCCAATTGCCCAACGCACTCGATATGGCAAGTCTCGCGACGCAGTCCCACCGGGCACCGATAGCAATACGCCGAGTGCACTCGATGGACCGCATACCGCATCGTGCGAAACGGATCGGTAAACGGCGAATCATCACTGACCGACATGGCGCCAGCCGTATCGCCGTGATACCCATGCTGCAGCGCAACAATTTGCCTCTTCTCCGGTCGCCCCGTGTTGCTGAAATGTTGCACCGCCAGCTTCAGGGCCACCTCGACTGCAGTCGAACCGTCATCCGAGAAAAATAAATGTGTCAGCTCCGGCGCAACCCACTTCCGCAATCGCGCTGCCAGCTCTTCCGCAGGCTCATGCGTAAACCCCGCGAGGATCACGTGTTCCATCTTCCCCGCCTGTTCCGCGATTGCCGCGGCAATCCTTGGATTCGCGTGCCCATGAATATTCACCCACCACGAAGAAACCGCGTCGATAATTTTGCGCCCGTCTTTTGCATACAGCCACACCCCCTCGGCGCGTTCGATTTCAATCGGCGCTGGATCGAGCTTAGAGTTCGTAAATGGATGCCAGATCTTGAGGGGAGAAGGCATGCAGGCCAGTTTATTGCGAGAAAGCCGCCCGGTCGAAATGATTCAGAAAAACTTGCATCAGCGCGGTACGATGCAGGTTTGGGAGTCGCGGCACTTCACCGATCACTCGCACATGCCCGAAGCGCTCGATGGTCTCGCGGTTTTCGCGATTTTGATCGCCAATCAATACCACGCCATGCACCGGCAATTCCGCGGCATGCAAAGCCGCCAGCGTCAGCAACGTGTGATTGATCGTTCCCACCGTACTGCGCGCCGCAAGAATCACCGGCAATTTCAGTTTCACCATCAGGTCCAATACAAACTGCTTTTGATTGATCGGCACCAGCACGCCGCCCGCGCCCTCCACCACCAGCCAGTCGTTCGATAAATGATTTGGCAAATTAATGCGCGCCAAATCAATTTCCACGCCCGCCCAGCGTGCCGCCAAATCCGGCGAAACGGGTGGCACAAATTTGTACACTTCATCGATGGTGCGGTCCGTTCCTATTCCCGCAAGTCGCATCACGGTCGCGCGATCCGATCCTTCGAGCGTGCCCGTTTGAATCGGTTTCCAATACATCGCGTCCAACGCAGCGCACAACAACGCAGAAAGCGTGGTCTTTCCGACGCCGGTATCGGTTCCCGTCACAAAAAAATGATGCCTCATGCCTGCCCCACCGCTTCGCTGTGCGGAGCCTCGGCCAACTGCGACAGCTGCAAAGCTCTCAAGCATTCACGCAAACGCAGTAACTCGTTTTCCGTAATCGGCGCAGTAAGCGACAGCCGCAGGCGCGCGCTGCCCACTGGAACCGTTGGCGGACGAAGTGCCCGAATCGCAAATCCTTGTTGTTGCAAGAATTGTGCGGCAGCCAGCGCGTCGTTGTTTGCACCAATAATCACTGGAATAATTTGCGAGTCTGTTCCGGATATATCCCATCCGTCGGAGCGCAGCGCCCCAGCGAACGCGCGAGCCTTGCGCAGCAGCGATTCCCGCTGATCATCCATTTGCCTTGCGAATTTTAGTGCCGCGCGAATCTGTTCCGCGAAGTACGGCGGCATCGCCGTACTGAAAATCAGCATACGCGCATGATTCACCAGATAATCGCGCAGCACTTTCGATCCGCAAACCAATCCGCCGGCGCCTGCCAGCGCTTTCCCGCAAGTACATACCACTGCTAGAACTTCATCCGTCAGCCCGGCCTGCGCAACAATTCCCGCCCCGCCCGGTCCGTGAACCGCCGTTGCGTGCGCCTCATCGACAATAAGGCTTGCCCCATACCGCGACGCCAAATTCTGCATCGCTCGCAAGTCAGCGATGTCGCCATCCATGCTGAACACCGATTCAGTCACGATAATCTTGCGACACGTTTCGCGTTCGCGTGCCCGCAATTCGTCTTGCAGTACGTTCAAATCGAGGTGCGGATAAATTACGCGCCGCGCTCCACTCAATCGAATTCCATCAATCAAGCTGGCATGATTGAGCGCATCGGAAAAAACCACGTCGTCTTTTCCCAGCACCGTCGTTAGCAACCCTACATTGGCCGCGAATCCGCTGGAAAAATAGAGCGCGGCCTCGGTTCCTGCAAAAGCCGCAAATTCCTCTTCCAGTTCGTTCCAGACCGGATCGTGGCCGGAAAGCAGTCTTGATCCCGTTCCACCGACGCGCGCGCTTCCTTCAACCACTCCCAATACAGCGCTCTTCAGCCGCTCATCTTGTGCGAGTCCGAGATAATCATTCGAGCAGAAATTAACACCTTGCAAGTGTGCAAATTCGCGCAACTGACTGCGCTCCCTCAATTCCGTCAGCGCGGCTTCCATCTCTCTTCCGATTTTCTTTTGCTGTTCAGACGGCATGCGGTTCCAACGGCTTCATTCCCAAATTCTCCAGCAATGCTTCATCTTCATCGCGCCCGGGATTTGGAGTGGTCAAAAGTTTTTCGCCGACGAATATCGAGTTGGCGCCGGCCAGGAAGCACAGTGTTACCGCTTCCTGAGACAATTGTTTGCGGCCTGCCGCTAGTCGCACGCGCGAAGTCGGCATCAGGATTCGCGCCGTCGCAATCGCCCGCACCATTTCTAGCGGATCGAGCGCCGGCATTTTCGCCAGAGGCGTTCCTTCCACCCGCACCAGCATGTTAATAGGTACGCTCTCCGGATGCGGATCGAGCGAAGCCAATTGCAGCAGCAGCCCGATACGATCTTCCTCCCGCTCACCCATTCCCAAAATCCCACCGCAACATACAGTGATTCCCGCTTTCCGCACCGCCGCCAAAGTCTTCAGACGATCGTCGTATATCCGTGTAGTGATTATCGAACCGTAAAACTCTGGAGATGTATCTAGATTGTGATTATACGCAGATAGTCCTGCATCCTTCAATTGCTCGGCTTGCCGCTCATTCAACATTCCCAGCGTGCAGCAGACTTCCAAGCCCAGTTGCGAAACGCCGCGCACCATTTCCAGAACTTTCTGAAATTCACTGCCCTCCGGGGCTTGTCGCCATGCCGCACCCATGCAAAATCGCGTGACACCTCGGCCAGCCGCTTCCCGCGCCACGGAAATCACATGCTGCGGGTCGAGCAAGCCTTCGCGTCCAACGCCCGCATCGTAGTGCGCGCTCTGCGGGCAATATCCGCAATCCTCTGGGCAGCCTCCCGTCTTGATCGAGAGCAACTGACAGGTTTGCACTCGGTCTTCGGGATGAAATTGTCTGTGCACTGTTTGCGCGCGGTACACCAGCGATGGCAATGGGGTTCTATAAATCGATGCAACTTCACCGCGTTGCCAGTCGTGCCGCAACGCTGGCGTCGCCGCTTCTGCAGCCAGGGTACTGTGATTCATTAATCTCGATTCTCCCTGAAGTATCGTCACGCATGTTACCAGAGGTTTGCCCTTCAATGACGAGGCCTTTTCGCGTGCCGCCATCCTGGGCGAGAAACTCTTCATTTTGTCGCGTCGTTTGAAAATATGCGCTCGGAATGTTATAAATCAGACCTTCGCCACGCCCTGTCTTTTGCTGCCATCTGGCAAAACTGCGGGTGTGCCGGGAAGGGGTTCCCGGCCGTGGCACGGGTCTCTTTTCCGTTCAGGATCAGGGATCCAGGGTTTGTACTTACAAACCCTGGATCGAAAAGGAGCCATCATCGAGCGCGCCTGGCATCGGCATGGAGAGTGCCTTTGCCGTACTCAAAAAGTAGGCCCGCGGCTGCGCTGATGCTCCCGCAAAAAAAGGCGAATATTCGTGAATCTTCGCCCGTGATTCGTGTGCAGCAACGCAGACTGTCCGGCTCTGCGCGCAGTTCATTATCGACTTTTATTCTGGAGGAAGCGTTCATGCGAACCTGGCTACAAAATGCCTGGTCCAACTGTAGTTCTGCAGTCTTGCAACGATCTATGAAATTTGCCACGGGAGGAATGATTTCGCTCCTCGCAGCCATTGCCGTCGTAGCTCACCCCGCCAGCGAAGCCGGAGGCGAAGCCAACCTTAAGTTGCCCGAACTTTCCTCAGTGCGTTTCTTCGGCGGCGCCATCGATGGCCACAAACTGCTGCTCTGGGGAATTCTGATCTGCATCCTCGGACTGATTTTTGGACTGACGATTTATTCGCGCTTGAAAAACATGTCGGTGCACCGCTCGATGCGTGAAGTTTCCGAACTGATTTATGAAACCTGCAAAACCTATTTAATCACTCAGGGAAAATTCATCCTGATCCTGGAAGTTTTCATCGCCGTGGTCATCGTTCTGTATTTCGGCGTGCTCCTCAAATATGACTTCGCACGCGTCGCGATTATCTTGCTCTTCAGCCTTGTCGGCATCGGCGGCAGCTACGGTGTTGCGTGGTTTGGCATCCGCGTAAATACGTTCGCCAATTCGCGTACAGCTTTCGCGGGATTGCGCGGCAAGCCTTACGCCATTTATCACACGCCGCTGCAAGCCGGAATGAGCATTGGCATGATGCTCATCAGCGTCGAGCTTTTGATGATGCTCTTTATCCTTTTGTTCATTCCGGGCGACTATGCGGGTCCATGCTTCATCGGATTTGCCATCGGTGAATCCCTCGGCGCGGCGGCGTTGCGTATCGCCGGCGGCATTTTCACCAAAATCGCTGACATCGGCTCCGATTTGATGAAAATTGTCTTCAAGATTAAGGAGGACGACGCGCGCAATCCCGGCGTCATCGCGGATTGTACCGGCGACAATGCCGGCGACTCCGTTGGTCCCAGCGCTGATGGCTTTGAAACTTATGGCGTGACCGGCGTCGCACTCATCACTTTCATCTTGCTTGCGGTAAAAGATCCCACTGTGCAAGTCCAACTTCTCGTGTGGATTTTCGTGATGCGCATCGTGATGCTCATCGCCAGCGCTGCAGCCTATTTTCTCAACGGCGTTATCGCAAAGGCCAAGTACGGCAATGCAGACGAAATGAATTACGAAGCGCCGCTCACTTCCCTGGTGTGGATCACATCCATCGTTTCGATTGCCTTCACTTATCTGATTTCATCGCAGATTATTCCAACCATTGGCGGCGATTCCACGCAATGGTGGAAACTGGCGACCATCATTTCCTGCGGCACGCTCGCCGGCGCCATTATTCCCGAGCTGGTAAAAGTTTTTACTTCTACCGAATCACGCCACGTAAAAGAAGTTGTCACTTCCGCGGAGGAAGGTGGAGCGTCGCTGGGAATTCTCTCTGGCTTCGTCGCCGGAAATTTCTCCGCCTACTATCTTGGAATGACCATGGTGGTCCTGATGGCCGCAGGCTATCTCATCACCGGCGTTCCGAACGCAGCGGGCATGACTCTGACAAATCTCATGATCGCCGCGCCGGTCTTTGCGTTTGGCCTGGTGGCATTCGGATTTCTTGGCATGGGTCCGGTCACGATCGCTGTCGATTCCTACGGCCCCGTGACCGACAACGCACAATCCGTATATGAACTCTCATTGATCGAATCCGTTCCAAACATCAAAGCCGAATTGAAAAAAGATTTCAACATGGACGCCAATTTCGAAAAAGCCAAAGAAATGCTGGAAGCCAACGACGGCGCCGGCAACACCTTCAAAGCCACCGCGAAGCCCGTACTAATCGGCACGGCGGTCGTCGGAGCGACCACCATGATTTTTTCCATCATTATGGCGCTCACCGGGGGGCTCACCGAAAACGTGGACAAGCTTTCCCTGCTGCACGCACCGTTCATGCTCGGATTAATCTCCGGTGGCGCGATGATCTACTGGTTTACTGGCGCATCCACGCAGGCCGTAACCACTGGCGCGTATCGCGCTGTCGAATTCATCAAAGCTAACATCAAATTGGAAGGCGTCGAGAAAGCCTCCGTCGCCGACAGCAAGAAAGTCGTCGAGATCTGCACCAAGTACGCGCAGAAAGGCATGATCAACATTTTCATCGCCGTATTTTTTGCTACGCTTGCATTTGCGTTTCTCGAACCTTTCTTTTTCATCGGCTATTTGATCTCCATCGCCATCTTCGGCTTGTATCAAGCCATTTTTATGGCCAATGCCGGCGGCGCGTGGGACAACGCCAAAAAAATCGTCGAGGTCGAGCTGAAACAAAAAGGCACTCCGCTCCACGATGCGACAGTGATCGGCGATACCGTCGGCGATCCTTTCAAGGACACCTCCTCCGTAGCTCTCAACCCGGTCATCAAGTTCACTACACTGTTCGGCCTTCTAGCCGTCGAACTCGCCGTCCGACTGACCAACACACAAGGCAGCATGCTGACGCACACTCTCGCCGCTGTTTTTTTCGTGGTCTCCTTCACCTTCGTCTACCGTTCCTTCTACAGCATGCGCATTAGAACCGACGCCGCTCACTAAGTTCTTTAGAGTGCGGCAGCCCAAATGCCGCTTTTCCTCTGCGCAACGGATGGGTCAACGGTTGCAGTATAGAATCCAGCGCTGAATGTGTGAGGTCATCAAACCATGAAAATAATCTCGCAGTTCGCGTTTTCGATTGTCGTGCTCTCCAGCGCGACAATTTGTCGCGCCCAAGTGGACACGAAATGGAAAATTCATGATCGGGACCGGCCGGCGCCAACCGTAATTACTCCAGGAACAGCGAGCACCCAGGGCTCGCCTGGACAGGCGCCCTCCGATGCGATTGTACTTTTTGCCGGCAAAGATCTCTCCCATTGGGCGCAGAAAGACGGCAGTGCGGCAAAATGGAAAGTCGAAAACGGATATTTTGAAGTTGTGCCCAAGACCGGAGAACTTCACACCAGGGATGGCTTCGGCGATTGCCAGCTGCACGTGGAATTTTCCGAGCCCAATCCGCCAAAGGGCCAAGATCAGGATCGCGGAAACAGTGGTGTTTTTCTGATGGGGTTATATGAAATTCAGGTGCTCGATTCCTACCAAAGCAAGACCTACGCCGATGGCCAGGCTGCAGCTGTCTACGGACAGTATCCGCCGCTGGTCAACGCCTCACGCCCGCCTGGCCAGTGGCAAACCTACGACATTATTTTCCACGGTCCCCGCTTTGACGGCTCGGGAACGCTGACCAGGCCCGCACGCGTGACGGTCGTTCACAACGGCGTGCTGGTTCAGGATAACGTGGAGATTGCCGGACCGACCGCGCACGGAGATCGACCAAAATATCGAGCCACTCCGGAAAAATTGCCGCTGACGCTGCAGGATCACAATCACCCGGTGCGCTACCGCAACATCTGGATTCGCAATTTGTGAAGAGCTAGCTGCGAATCAGGCCGGTGAATTTGTGTGGGTCGTTGTCGAAGCCGGGAAATACCGGAGCAAGATCTTTCACGCCGTTGTGTTTGCGCAAGATTTCGCCGAGCACAGAACGGAAATCGGTGGTCAGCGCCAGGTCGCGGCCTTCGTTGAGCTGGCCTTCATCCAATCCCGGCCAGCGGCCGTAGACTTTTCCGCCTTTCACGTCGCCGCCCATGACGAACATGCAGTTCGCGTGGCCGTGGTCGGTGCCGCGGTTGCCGTTTTCCTTTGCGGTGCGCCCGAATTCGCTCATGGTCACAAACACAATGTTCTGCATGCGGTCGCCCAGGTCTTGCCGGAATGCAGCCATTCCCTGCCCCAGATCTTTCAGCAGATTCGAAAGTTGCCCTTGCGCGCCGCCTTCGTTGACGTGGTTGTCCCAGCCTCCGCAATCTACAAAGAGCACTTCTGTTCCGATATCCGCTTTGAGTAGCTGCCCGATTTGCTGCAGGCTTTGCCCGAGACGGTTCGTTCCGTAGTCCGCGCCATTTTCCGGCTGATATTTTCCAGGATCAGCTTTGCGCAGCATATCGATCGCTTCGAAAGTTTCCGTTCCAGTGCCGCGCAGCACGTGATCGACGGTTTGCGCGTACATGGCCTCAAAGCCGCCTTCGGCGACCTGGCCCTGCGTGGAACTCTGCGCCATCACTTTGAACTGCCGCACGTCGGGAAGTGCGATGGCCGGCGCAGAGCCGCGCAACATGCGCGGAAGATTTGCGCCCATGGCGACGGCGCGAAATGGAGATACGTTTTCTTCTGGAATTATTTCCAGCGCGCGATTCAGCCAGCCGTCTTCGGTAGCTTTCCGTCCCGGAGTGCCGGATTCCATAAAATCCTGCGCATCAAAATGCGAGCGAGTCGGATCAGGCGATCCGGCAGCGTGAACGATGGCCAATTCATTCTTGCGAAACAGCGGTTCGAGCGGCGCGAGACTGGGATGCAATCCAAAAAATCCATCGAGATCAACAGCGCAATCCGCTCCGCCGCGGCGCGGCTCTCTAATGGCAATCGACGGGCGCATGCGATAGTAATTTTGTTCGCCGAATGGAACAACAATGTTCAGACCGTCAGCGGCACCGCGTTGAAATAAAACAACAAGTTGCTTTTTCCCAGAGGACGGAGTCGCGGCGATAGCGCGCTGCAAAAAGGCGGGCATGGTGCTGAGACCGACCATGGCGATCCCGCCCTGCTTCATGAAATAGCGGCGCGAGAAGGTCAGTGGTCTGTTCCCTTCGCAACAGTCACCTTTGAAGTTGCCGTGACTCACATTTGCCTCGCTGATTCTAAGAAGCTTAGCTGGCAAATAGGAACTATAGTTCCTATTTTGTGGCGGCGCTTCCGACATCCTGACACTAGCTCACGAATGCCAAGAGAGATTCCTCGCTTTTCTCGGAATGACGGCGTAACAGAGCGCTTCCGCGACGTCGGAACGGTTACGCTTTTGTAAGGATCTGGCACGTTTTTGCCTCGCGAGCCTACCTTCTTTGAAATTCGGGAGCGCCCAGGACCAGGCCGGTGACCATTGCCAAGTCAACGTGTTTGACCGGGTCATCCAGCTTGGCTTGCACTAGCTGCGGATCGTCGAGGCGCTTTTGCAGCGTTTCGACTGTGGTTGGAGCCGCCTGGCCGCCAAGGAAAAGTTGGACCGCGCGATCGAGAACCTGTTTTGAATCGGTTTTTGAATCGGGGGCCGAGTCGGTTCCGAGCAACGCGGCAACGTCAGCGCGGGAGCCGCGCACTTTATTTCCGGCGAGGGCCAGCGAAAAATTCAGACGGTTCAAAAGCGCTCCAGTGTTTACCCAGGTTTCCGCTTTGTCGGAGTAGCCAGTTGGAGGCTGGCACTGGTAGAGCGGCTCGCCGATGCGGCCGACCCATTGCACGAGGGGCATAGAGGAGTCCACGTCGGTACCGAGAGCACGGACGGTGGAAACTACAAACTCGAAAGGAGTTTTGATTTTGGCGCGGTACGCATCGCGACTCCAGAATTCCGGGGAATAAATCATTGCGTGCATAACAGCGCGGATATCGCCATCGGAACTCTTGAAAGTCTCGGCCATACGAGCGACAAGTGCCGGCGGCGGATTGTCAGAAACAAATCGCCGTGCGAGCTTGCTAGAAATAAATTTTGCGGTGCTGGGGTCTTTTACGAGAAGTTCGATGACTTGCTCGCCGTCTTTGATTCCGCCGGCATGAATCTTTTTCCCGAGGACGACTTTCGGGTCGGGATCATGAATACGTTCGTCAAACTTGAATTGTGGATTTTCCCGCGGCTTTTCGATGGTCCATCCAGTGAAGCAGCGGGCTACTTCAGTTACATCTTTCTGGGTGTAGCCACTGTCGACGCCGAGCGTGTGAAGCTCCATGAGCTCTCGGCCATAATTTTCATTAAGCCCGCGTTCCTGCTTCTTTTTGTTGTGGGCCTGGGTGTTTTGAGGAACGCGATTGACGCCGCGCGCCCGCTGGCGCATGGCGCGTTCCCTGGCGAGGCGCTGTGCGGCTCGGGGATCAGCGCTTAAGAAATTATCGAGATAGAAAAGCATGGCCGGACTTTTTGCGCTGCTAGAAACCAGATCCTTGAACTTGCCGAGGGCATGCGGGGCGATCACATCGCGCTCGTAAGAGGTGAGGTAATAGCGGTCTTCGCCCTTTCCCGCGAATACGTTGAAGTGATTGAACCAGAAGTCGTCCATGACCTGCTGCAACTGACGGTCGCTGTAGATGGCTCGGGTCACTTTGGCCATGGCCAATTCTTCGACCACGCGTTGCGGGCGTTTGCTGTCATCGGCGATTGCACGGGGGACGGCATTGGGATCTACGCTGAGTGCGCCGCGTTGCGCGGCTCCGGGCGTGGTGAGGTTCGCGCTGGCTTGCTTCATAGGCGAAGCAGTGTTGGCGTCGCTAATCGATTTCGGTGTAGTCATCAAGTCAGCGTCGGCCTGCGAATCGCGTGCAATCATTGCCGCGGCGGCGTCCGATCTTGCTTGCGCCTGGTCCTTTTTAAATTCCTGAGGCGTGACGCCGGCTTGTTTGGCCGCTTGCTTGGGTTGGGGGTACTCCTGAATGAGTTTTGCAGTGCCCAGATGCAGAGTGGGGAGAGCTTCGAGCCGCGATTCAACGGCTTTGTCTTCAATGGAATTTGGATTCAGCTGTTGATCGATCCACTTCGCCAGGCCGATTTGTTTGATTCGCTCAACATCCCCAGGGCGCGGCCCATAAGCAAGACGGTTCAACGCGTGGAAAACGGCCTCATCCGGAGTGAGATCGGTGACTGGCAAACCTTTAAGAACCGGATCTTGTTTTTGCTTTTTATCCTTTGCTGGCAGTGCAGCGGGATAGGCATCGTATGCGGCGTCAAGGCAAGGCGCAAAAAATAAGGCTGAGGCAAGCAGCCACGCCAGAACCAAGCGGAGAGGCGGTGGCCGAAGAGGCCGGGCCGATCGAGAGTCGCCTAGCAAGAGTTCCATGAAAGTCCTCGATCGCGAGTGCTCGTCTGCAGATCGGATTCTTGGGAGCTAAACGGAACAACACTCCCGCCATACCCATAGAATAACCCTCGGAGGGGAAATAAGTTGTAGCGACGAAGTACAGATGTAGTACAGGCGTCGAAAGAGAGAGGGCAGAAAGGCCCGTTCGGGCGGACAGGACCACAGGGCGTTCGAATGAAGACTTTTTTGAGCGCGAGCCGGGAGGAGAGGAAGGGAGATTTCCTCGCTGCGCGGGCCGGCCATTCCGCAGGAGCGGGATGGAAAAGAGAAAATCGGCCTGCGTCGCTCGGAATGACGGTTTTGCAGCGGCGATGTTGAGCCGGGCCATGGAACAAGAAAGAGTCGCAGGATAAACCTGCGGCTACATGAGGAGCGGTCCACGCCGTTATGTGCCTAGTCGGTGAGATCGAAGTCCAAAACGCGAGAAGGTGCCTTGCCTCCAGCCGCGTCCATAGCCATGAAAATCAGGCGGTAGCTGCCTCGGGGAAGATCCTTGACCGCCACGAGCATACCGACTGGCACGACCGGGCTGCCTTTCAGGAGGAATTCATCGGCAGCGAGAGTGCCGGTAAAAAAGACTTCTTTATCGGTAGCTCGTTCGTGAATTTTGTATCCAATCGCGACGCGCGGTGGTTTGTCACCGCTCAGCAATGAGTCGTAAACCTCGGAGTACATGACCACCTTGTCGGAGCGCTTGAACCGGTTGACGGCGCTGGGAACGACTTGCATTCCCTTCACGACCAGAGGCGTTCTGTCTTCGAGCAAGACGGTATCAAAATCGGTGCTGCTTGCGAGTTGTTCCACGCGCTGGGCATTGTTGGTCAGGGCGAGTCCGCCGATGGCGAACTGCTTTCCATCGTAGGCATCAATGTCCATGGGCCAGCTGGATTTTCCGTAAGTGTCCGAGCCGGCGCTGAGAACGACAGTCATTTTGTAATGGCCAGGAACAGCGTCAAATTGATTCTGATAGCGATAGGGATTCTTAGTAAATTCCTTCCAGTCGTCTTTTTCGAGATCCAGTTTTACCTGATCGCTGAATTTTGCGCCAACAGTGCCATCGTCGCGATAGGCAATTCCCAGGACGTTCAGGCTGGAATGGTATTTGCCTTTGTCCTTATCGAACTTGAACATCTCCTGGGGAATGGCCATGGCTAGGCTTACGCGGGCAACGTTCGGACCAGTGTAAAAATAGGGAGCCTGGAAAGAGGGCTGCAGACCGCCAGCGCTGCTATCTTGAGCGCGCATTTCGAGCTGCTTCTCTGCCGGCGTTCCGTCCAGGATGTTCGGCTGGCGAGCATTGCAGTAACCGCTGCGAGCGCGAACATTGGTGCCCCCGCGATTCATCTTGACTTTGAGAGTATGGCAACTGCCTTCGGCAGATTCCGCCGGAACATAACCGAGAAGATAAAATTCGTTCTGTTCGCTGGCGATGCGTTGCAAGCCGCCGAAAAGATCATTGGTGTTGAAGATCGTGAATCCGCCAGTGCCTTCCGCAAGGGCGGCAAGAATCTGCTGGTTGGTGGAAGCGGAGTCCGGAAACTGCGGAACGATAGAACGCGGCTGATTCAATGGATTGTTGGCATTGTTGATGGGGTATCCGCCGCGACTGCCGGTGCTAGTTCCGGTTCCGCGGCCAGTGCCGCCCGTTCCGGTTCCTCCCGTTCCTCCCGTTCCTCCCGTTCCTCCTTTTCCGCCTGTTCCACCTGTTCCACCTGTTCCACCTGTGCCTCCGGTACCGCCACGGCCGCCGCCGGTCCCACCGGTGCCTCCAGTTCCACCCCGGCCACCACCACCGCCAGTGCCACCAGTCCCTCCACCGGTGCCACCGCCGCCGGGACGCTGCGGATAGGCAGCCAGGATCAATCGAGCACGATGAACTTCGGCTGATTGGGAATGCCGGACGGCGACCGATTGCAAAGCGCCGCGATTCAGGCGTCGATTCATGGACGAACCGCCGAGGTTGGGCGCCTGTAAGCCGCGGACATCCAGCGAATAGACGGCGACGTTAGACTTATTGCAAGCGTCAATAGTGGCGGTGAGTTCGGATTCGCGCTCTGCGGTAAAGGGAAAACCGGACGAAAATAGAACCAACATCTTGCGGCCGGGAATCGTGCGCAGATTCTTAGCCAAGGCCCGAACCGAAAGGAGCATGGAGCGCGCTCCGTAATCGGTCTCGGCGTTGGAAAAGCTGGAAATGCCTGCGGCGGCGGTGGAAGCTCCGGGGCCGCCAGGGTCGGAGTTAGAAGCCACGAACGAGGTTTTCACGCCCTTGGCGGCAGCCTGAAGAAGTTCGGCGTTGGCAGTAAAATTCTGCAGGACACGAATGGCGCCGGTAAATTCGACGACGGCCATTAAGTGATCGGGAGCGGCATTGGATTCAATGAACTTGGCGGCCGCACCGCGTGCGGAAATTTGATCGGGCAAAGCCATCGAGGAGTTGTCAAAGAAGAGAACGAGGTAGTGTTTTTGGGGGTTCTGAGGAGTTGCGGCATCTGCGCCGGAAGAGAAACTGATCACGGTCTGCTCTTTGTTGTCTTCAAAAACGCGAAAATCGTTTTTTGTCAAATCGTGAAGATACTTCCCTTTCTTGTCCGTGACGACTGTGTCGACCAGAACCAGGCGCGATTCCTTCTTGATGGTGGGGCCGACTTGCATTGGCTGTTGCTCGGTGGCGGCTGGCGGCGCAGGAACCGGAGGCGGAGCGTCCTGAGCAAAGCAAGGAAGGCTGAGGAGAGCGGTGGCAAATGCCATCGGCAGAGTCAGGCGATGATAAAGCAATTTGCGAGTGATCATAAATTCCTCCGTTACAACGGGCATCAGAAGGAGACAACAAAAAATCCGAGTACAGCAAAACGGGCTGCAATCAGTTCGGGATGACCACAGCACCGTTGCGCGCTGCCATCATTTCGCCTTCCTTGTCGCGAACCACAAGCCTGACCAGATAGCTGCCGGGTTTAACGTCGAAACTGGATTTCACGGTGATGCCGGAACGGTCCAACTTGTCAAGCGTCGAGTCAAGCAGCTTCATTTCCAGAATTTTTTCGCCACCGACGACATAGTTGCCGTTCTCGTCAAAAATCACGGTGGCTAGGGTCAGGTCGTCGTGATTACGGCCTTCGACTTTGCGGAATTTTACGGATTTTAGATCGAGATGCGCAAGCACCGAGAGGCGAGCCTGGGACGGATCTTTCTTGAAAAACTGGGTTTGCAAGTCCACCGGCAAATCGCGGATCTCTTCCTGAGAAAAAACCGCCTCCTGAATTTCTTCTTTAGCGGCCTGAGCGGGATCCTTAGCGGTGCGCGGAGCGTAATAGCCGCGGCGAGCCTGAATATCGAATTTCTGCTTGCCGGTGAGAGCGACCTTCAAAGCGTGAAAACTGCCGTTGAGCTTGAGGTTTTGCGGCGAGAATCCGAGCAGATAAGAGGCCACAGGGGCAGCGACGGCTTGGCGTAGCGCAACGTCAATGTCATTGCGATTGTGATAGAAAGTGCCAGCAGTTCCGGAGGCCAGATCATTCAGGATTTCTTCCTGGGCAAATTGCGCTTGCACGCGATAGCTGGTTTTGTAGCCGGCGGTCCTGTAATTGTCCACGGAAGGACTGGAAATGTCGCCGTTGAGATCAGGAGTATAGAGGCCGCGGGCATCCAGAGTGTCAATGACGATACCAGCTCGATTGGAGCGGTCAATGATGTCCACACGTTCCAGCAAGAGAGTGGAGAGTATGAAACCGGGCGAAATGAAAACGAGTTTGCGCTGGCCAGGCATGGCGCTGAGACGGCGCAGCACATCTTCCATGTGGCGATAAGTGAAATCCGAAGAGGAATCGCCGGTGTTTACGGTGCGAATGGCGACTCCCGATGCCATGGCTCGCGCCTGGGCCAACTTGGTTTCGTCGCCGTTAAATGCGCATTGCACAGCGTCCTCGGCAGCAACGGCCAATGCCTGAGAGTCCTGCTTGTTTTCGATGAGATCGGCCTGGAAATAGGAAATATCGGGGCAATCGTGAATCGCAGAATTAAACAGCGGGCGAGGGACGATCTGATTCAGAGCCTTTTTTAGTACTTCGTGGTCGGAGGTAAATTCCTGGGCGAATTGGCCGGAGGTGGTGTAAATCCCGACCCGGTCGGAGGGTGCCATGGAGTCGAAGATTTTAGTGGCAGCGGTGCGGTCATAGACAGCATCCTCCATGGAGAGATGCAGATCGTCGAAGAGCAAAGATACAAATCGCTGAGGCAATGCGGGAACGGCTGGCTGGACCTTTTCGACGTCGGCCTCTGAATGATCAGAGACTGTGACCACGGGAATGGTATGGGAGGCTGGCGTTTCCAAGCTGAAAGTGGAAATCGTCTGCGGTTTGCGGTTATCGAAAAGCTGGAAGTCCTCCTTCTTGAGGCTGTCGATTGCTTTGCCTTTTTGATCGCGGACGACAACACGAACCAGGACGACGTTTACGCGGACTTTGAAAGTGGTGGACGAATCGCGAGTGACGACTTCCGCTGTTGAGGGCGACTGGGAGGTATTGGAGGAGGGCTTCGCGGGCTCGGTCGGTTTCAGAGTGGAATTGTCCGGAGCGGGCGGAGCTTGAGCGCACAGAGGGAGGGCGACGAGTAAGGGCAGCGACGCCAAGAAAAAGACGCGAAGCCCAAAAAAAGCTGTAATGAAAGAGCGAGGCGTTTGGCGCATGATCCCTTCTCAAAACTCTGGCAGAACGGCCTCGACGCAGTTCAGTTTAAGAGAACAACGGATTCCTGAGGTCAGTTGCGACTTAAGCGACTATACGCCGCGGCCAAAATGGGGTCAATCAGCAGCACGGCCAGCACGGAGGGCAGCGGCTTCAGCGTTCCAGGCAGCTCCGAGAAAAATGATGATCGCGGACAAGTTCATCCAGATGAGCAGGCCGATGACTGCGGCAAGGCCTCCATACACGATGCTGTAAGGAACTCGCTTGACGTAAAAACCAAAAAGAATGTCAGCCAGCCACCACAAGAGGGTAGCGACTACGGCGCCCGGGACAACTTCGCGAAGACTGGTTTTGTGGGGACGCGCAACATGGTAGATCATGATCAGGGCGGCAAGCGAGAGCACAAACGCCGCTACCGGAAAAAAGAGGGTCCATAATCCGTGGAAAGGATGCGATTGGCCGAGGCGATCGGCGATCCAGTGCCGCAAGGGACGCCCGAAAACGCCGAGGATGGCTGCGATCAACAGCGGTGCGATGGTCGCGAACAAGAGCAAGAGGGCGCGCAATTGGCGATGCAGGAAGCCGGGGATCTCCGTGTCGTCATAAATAATCTGAATGCCGTGCATAATCAGCTTCATGACTTGAGAGCCAGCGATAATGGTGCCGGCCCAGCCAAGCACCGCCCACTTCCAGGCTTGCGGGCCACGCTTAATCAGAAACTCGGAAACGATCTGGCGGCTGCCGGGAGGCAGGTAGCGGGTGAAGTTAGTGATGAGATCGAGGAGATCGGTGTGGCTTCCCAAGCGGCTGGTGGCGATGGCAACCGCGAGGAGCAGAGTCGGAAAGAAAGCGAGAAAAAGATTAAAGGCGATGGCTTGCGAAAGCATGGTGCAGCGAGGAAATACTCGGGTAAGAATACGAAGGGCGCGTTTAGAGAGGGTAGCGGCCGAATTCATGCAAGAACAGTATAAACAAAGAGGCTACTAAGCAGGAGCCGGAGCGGTGCATCTTGCGAGGTGCAAGAGCGCATCGTAGACTCAGGTCGAGCCACAGGAGACATGGAAAATTCTCAGACTAAGATCACCGGTGCGAAAAGCACGCGGGCTGCGAAGCAGCTACGATCACGGGATTTTCCTTTGCTCAGGTGGATGGCAATTTTGAGCGCGTTGTTGGTTCTTGGCGCGACGCCGGTCTCGGCCGCGCAGCAATCCGCAAAACAACAGTGGAAAACGTTGCCGTTCGCCATTGTGCGGTACAACGACGATGCGCCAAAGTCGTGGAACGTTTATCGCGGAGATCGCAAAGGGATTTATCTGGTACGTTTGTGGAAACGCTACTTGCTGATCGATACGGATTCGCAGAACGCTTTTGAGATTGATCCGGAGAAGGTGAAAGCGGAAGGCGATAAGGCAGAATTGGCGGCGGCAGACATTCCGGCTGATCCGCTGGAAACTTCTGAATGGAAAACGAAAAACGCGGGGCCGGTGCTAAGACACAGATTCCGCTTCGGTAAGTCGGGAAATTTTATGGAATTGCAAATCCCGGTGTTGCCCAACGGCCGACCGGCTTATTGAACGGGCTTCCCTTGACGGTAAACGCCATAGACCCAAGGAATTCCCAGGACGCCGGGTTCGACGGCAACTTCAATCTGATCTCCGACATGAAATCGTTCGTAATCGTCAGGATCGACGGGGATGCGTTCGACTTTCTGACCGGGCCGCCAAGAAGGAACCACTAACCGGCGAGTGCCGCGCACCACACCTTTCATCAGAAATTTGCCTTGCACGCGCTCAGGAACATACGCCGGCTTGCTGGCTGAATCGAGTTTGCCATTCAGGAAAATTGCCGCGGCTAGAATCCAGGGCAGCGGAATGAAACCAGCGTAGATCCTCTTGAGAATCTCGATCTCTTGATGTTTGCGGGCGCGGCGGTCGAGAACTACTGCAATGCCCAAAGCAATGAAAAACAGAACACCGAAGAAAACCAGCATTAGATCCAAGTCTAACGGTGGATAGATTTGCGTCAGATACGGAAAAAGCAGCGAGCCGGCGAGGAAGAAAATGGTCTGTTTGATGAGTCTTTTGCGGAACATGTATTCCGCGGCGACCGACGTAAGCCCGCAGTAGGGGCATTGATCCGTGTTGCGCGTTGAACCACAGTCGAGGCAACGGGTCATGCGCTTGAGTATACCGTCAGGTCTAAGGTTGCGTTCGGGAAAGCCGGGTAATGAGCTGGAGATAAGTTTCCTGCTGTTGTTCGGGGAAAGAAACCGAAACGCCCATGCCGCGGCCTGGTTCGACGCGTTTTACAGAACAGACAACTTTGACAGGATGGTCCAGCATCAGGTTTGCCGTGAAGCCAGCGCCGATCCACAGCGGATCGACGGACTCGATGAACATGCCATTCGAACTGACGTCGCGGGTGCATGCGCGAAGCATTGCCGAGCCCCATTCGATATCCAGGCTGGTGCGGAAGTCGTAACGAGGCGCCCAGCGGCGTTCGAGCCGGCGAGAAGATGTATCTGCGATGCCCATGAAGCTGGCGAAGCCCCCTGCCTGGGTTCCCAAGCTTCGGCGCACGGGCTTTCGCGCCGATCCCACGTTTTAAGAATACTCTCACCGCAAGCACGAGACTACGACACCGACGAGGCGTGTTTTGTTCCCAATAATGTCGCATACGCTAACAGCGAGTACTATTCGCCGCTGTTAGCGCCGGGATCTTCCGACACGCCGTCCGATGGCAGCTTCGACTTTTGCAAGCGTCTGTGAATTTCCGCCTGCAGGTAATGGCGAAGATTTTCCGGCAAGACGCCGGGAGCCGCGAGTTCACGAAGATCTGAAACGGTGAGCTCTGCGAGAAACGCGAGAACGGTGGCGAGGGTGGTGGAAGGCTGGCGAAGAAGAGCGATGCGCACGTTGTAGACGTGACTCCATTTTTCATGCTGGGCGATGGATTGCGCGACGACGGGCGCCAGCTTTTCTTTTGCGAGAACGCGAAGCACTTGCGCTTCAGTTAGATTCGGATTGGAAAGGGTGGCCTTGACCACCATCGGCTGGCCATCTGCCAGCAGTGAGCCGGCGATGCGTGCGGGCGAACGGCGGGCCAGTGTGATTTTCTGGCCGAGCGGCAACTGCGCCATTTTTGCGATCACCTGATCTTCGGCTTTGCGTTTCAGGTCTGGCCGTACTTCGGGCGAAATCGAAAATTGCACAAGGTCCATCAGATAAAGATCGCGAAGAAGCCGTAGCGCGTCGCTGCGCGGCGTGTGTGGATGAAAGGCGAGGAGTTTCTTTACAAGATAGTTTTTGAGTAGTTGGCGGCGTCTCAGAATCTCAGTCAGAAATTCGCTTGGCAAATCTTTGCGATGCAATAGCAGAGCGAGAGACGTTTCATCGAGCGCGGGATTATCAAGGATCGGGAACAGCATGTCGGGAAGGGCTTCGTGAATGAGGCGAACCAGCTCTTCACCGGTAGCGGTTTGCAAATCTGAGAAGTCCATGCAACTCACGGTGCGGCTCCTGCCCCGCTCCTGTAGAGCTGCAGGGCAATCCATGCGGCGACTTCGGCTGGCTGGACCTGTAGGGGAGTAATGATCGCGTTGGGGAGCGTGGCGCGTAAAGCGTTGTCAATGGCTCGATCGAAAAAACGCGAGCGTCCGATGGTGCCACCGGTTTTGCCAACGGGAAATGGCTCTTGGAGGAGCTTCAGCGACTGAGCGAGGCGGTAGGAGATAGCAGCGAGCTTCTCTGCAGCGCTCCTCAGAATCGACTGAGCCACGGCGTTGCCCGCGCCCGCGGCAGCAGCCACAACAGGAAAGACACGAGGGTAAACCGAGTCCGCGTTGGCGGCGGATTTCAAATCGAGTTCGGTCCAGTTCTTAACACCTAGATGCTGAAAAATTTGGCGAGTGAGTTGGTCTGACTCTCCGCTGCAGTTTCCTTCGCGAGCCGCCACGCTCGCCGAGCGGCCTATGTCGAATGCGCTGCCTTCGTCGCTGATTGCAGGACCAAAGCCGCCCTCGCGCTTGATTGAGCCCGTGGCGTCTCTGCCGATCGCTGCAGAGCCTGTGCCGACGACCAAAACGATTGCGGGGCCCGGCGGCATTGCGGCCAGGGGTAGCTCGATGTCCATGCGAACGTCGACGATAGCCATTGGAAATCGTTGCGCCAAGAATTGCCGCATCTGATCACGATTTTCCGGGAGACCCGTGCCTGCGAGTCCAGCACACACTGCCAGGACATCAAACCTGATGCGCGTGGACTCGATTGCCGACGCACACGTTTCTTGAATTGCAGCGAACGCGGCCGGGAATCCGATGCGGGTGGGGTTCGAAGGCGGTCCCGTTGCGCGAGCAACGATCGCGCTTACTTCGTTGAGCACCACGCATTCTGTCTTTGTGCCGCCGCCGTCCAATCCCAAGACGCAGTTCATGAGAAAAGCTTACGCGAAAATGCGGTTGCTGGAATGTCGCGGAGGGTTCAAGTTTCGAAAAACCCGGCGTGGATTGGAGAATTCGGGCACGTCGCTCACGAAACGGAAACAGAATGCGGGGCAACAGTGGTCGAGACCGGAGGCACGCGAGAAAGGCAAAGAACGAGAGTGCATGGGTTAATCGTCCGGGTAAGCTTGGGCGCAGCGTGCTGCGCCCCCACACGGAGCCTCTGGCATTAACTCGGCGGCGACAGATAATTGATGTTAACTAAGTTTCTTGACGCCGAGACAAGCGGCCTCTATCCTCGACGTTCTTTGCAGGACGAGACTGTGCAGTGATAAGCGGAAATGCGCATACATCCGGTTGATCTCGCTATCGTGGTCGTCTATCTGCTTGGAGTAACTGCGCTGGGCCTATGGTTCCGGCGTGGACAGCGCGATGTTCGCGACTACTTTCTGGGCGGACGAAGTGCGCCATGGTGGGCATTGGCGTTGTCGATTGTGGCCACAGAGACTTCGACACTTACAATTATCGGAACGCCGGCAATTTCGTATTCGACCAACCTAACCTTCATTCAATTGGTGTTCGGATATCTGGTGGGCCGAGTTCTGATCGTACTGTTGTTCTTGCCTGGATACTTTCGCGGAGAAATGTTCACTGCCTATGCGCTGATCGAAAAACGATTTGGGACCAGGATGCGGGCCGTCGCAGCGTCAACTTTTCTGGTGACGCGGGCAGTTGCGGAAGGTGTGCGCATTTCGGCGATTGCGCTGGTAATCAGCGTAGTTTTGGGGACGTCGGAGCAACTTGCCGTGGTGATCGTAATCGCGCTGACAATTCTTTATACGTTCGAAGGGGGTATGAAAGCGGTGATCTGGACCGACGTGGCGCAGTTATTGTTGTACCTGACCGGCAGCGCGGCGACGTTGGGATTTCTGCTGCATTCGATTCCCGGCGGCTGGAACGAAGTGAGCCACGTCGCGGCGGCTTCCGGCAACAAGCTACAATTTCTCGATTTCTCGATGCATCTCGCAACTAAATACACGTTTTGGTCAGGGGTGATTGGTGGCGCGTTCCTTACTATGGCGAGCCATGGAACGGACCAGACAATCGTACAGCGACTGCTGGCGGCCCGGAACGAAAAGGACGGCCGCAAGGCGCTGCTGGCAAGTGGCATCGTGATCTTGATTCAGTTTGCGCTGTTCCTGCTGGTCGGAGTATTACTCTTCGTTTTCTCGCAGCACACGCCGTTGCTCGCGGCGGGAGAGCGTCCCGATCGAATTCTTCCGCTGTTTCTGGTGCGCAAGATGCCGGTGGGACTGGCGGGAATGCTGCTCGCTTCGATTATTGCGGTGGCGATGTCAAACGCCAGCGGCTCGCTGAATTCTTTGGCGGCGTCAAGCATATTGGATTTTTCCGGGGCGGCGGGACACCGACAAGATCCGCAAAAGTTACTTAGACTTTCGCGGCGGATGACACTTTTTTGGGGTGTGGTGTTGATGGCGTTTGGATTTGTGCCGTGGGGCTCGCTGCTTGAAACCGGTTTGACCGTTGCATCGTTTCCACTAGGAAGTTTGCTCGGATTATTTTTATTGGGAACGATTGACCGTCGCGCAAACTCGACCGGAGCGCTGACCGGAATGTTCTGCGGGCTTGCGGCCATCATTGCCGTGTGGAAATTATCGAGCGTCGCCTACACTTGGTACGTTCTGATCGGCGCCTGCGTAACGTTTTCTGTTGGTGCTCTGGTGAGTCGAGTTTTCGGCGGTAATGGAGCAATGGCGGTAATTGCGGTTCAGGGGAAAGAATGAGCGCGGCAGCAAGCGGCAAACGTTTGGAACTGGTCCGAGGGCTTGGCCCGTGGGCTTCGGCGGCGATTGTCGTCGGCACGATGATCGGAACAGGCATTTTCCTGAAGCCAGCGGAGATGGCGCGCGAGGGACGGTTCGTCTCAGTAGTGTTCGCCGCGTGGGTCGTCGGCGCGGTGCTCTCGATGTTCGGTGCGCTTTCGTTTGCAGAGTTGGGCGCGGCGATTCCAGAAGCGGGCGGCGAATATGCGTATTTGCGGCGCGCTTTTGGGCCGCAGTGGGGATTCATGTTCGGCTGGATGCATTCCATTGTCGGACGGCCATCTTCGATGGCATCGATCGCAGCCGGCATCGCACGATTCGCGAGTTTTTTGATTCCGGCGGTGGCAGCGCCGATTTTTACGTTGCACCTGCCGGCATTCGCCGGACTGAAGCCATATGATTTTGTGTTTACGTGGGCGCAGCCTGTGGCGGTCTTGTGGCTGGCGATCATGACCATCGTGAATTATTTGGGAGTGCGACTGGGTGGAGCAGTGCAAGTGGTTTTGACGCTGGTCAAGATTCTTTCGGTGCTGGTGGTCATTGGAGTCGCGTTTTTTTCGGGGGCAGGTTCGCCGCATCCGGCTGATCCAGTGTGGCCGTCTGCGCTGGACAGCGGAATTCTGACGGCATTTCTAGCTGCGTTGGCGGCGGCTCTGTGGGCTTACGACGGCTGGGAAGATTTGAACTTGGTGGGATCTGAAGTTGAGAATCCGCAGAAGAATTTCCCGCGTGCACTCCTGGGCGGAGTGGCGCTGGTGGCGGCAATTTATCTGCTCTTCAGCGCGGCCTGCTTGCGCGTTCTGCCATTCGACGCGGTTGCGAATTCTTCACATATTGCGTCGGACGTCGTGGAACGGATCGCCGGTCACGGCGCTGCTTACTGGATGACACTGGCAATGGTGATTTCGGCGATTGGTTCGCTCAATTCGTCGGTGTTAAGCGGAGCCAGAGTTCCGTATGCTATGGCGCGCGACGGAATATTTTTCAAAATCGCCGACGGCATACACCCGAAATTTCTGACGCCGGCACGGGCATTGATTTTTCAGGGAGTCCTTGCGGGCCTGATGGCGCTTACCGGAACATTCGAAGAGCTGACAAACTTATTTATTTTTGCCGCATGGATTTTCTATGGGCTGGCGGTAGTGGCTCTATTCCGGTTACGCAAGACCGAGCCGGAAATGACGCGTCCCTATCGCTGCTGGGGTTATCCCTGGGTGCCGGGAATCTTTGTGAGTGGAGCGCTTGCGCTTACGTTGAACATTTTGATTGACCGCCCGGTACGGTCGGGTATTGGTTTACTGCTGATCGCAGCAGGTTTGCCGTTTTATCGATATTGGAACCGGTCAGTTTCAGCTGCCAGAGCCTTGCCGGGCGTCTAATCGCCGAGAAGCAAAATAGTGCACCGGCCAGCCACCAGCCAACAGCGCCATTGCGGGAAAGATGACCCACGCGGAAAGCCCCACGAAAAATGCCGGAATAGTGATGTTGTGGGCGTCGTGGTCATCGAGGATCAGCGCCAGAGGAAGGCCAATCACGAAAAAGGCGACGTAGGGGAAAACCGGAAAAACGATCGAAGAGAAAACCGCATGGGATCGCCCGCCGGCACGACTGGACAAATACGCTGCCAGCGCGCCGATGAACGGCAAGAAAACCAGCCAGGAAACGTAGACGACTACGAGTGGCGTCATACGAAGCCGACCACCGGGCATCGGAGTAACCCAGGGCTTGGGACCGAAGAGCTCGATAACCGCGAGAAGAACCATCGAGAGCGAAAGGGTCAGGAATGCGGGGAACCAGAATTGCGTCACGCGTTTGTTCATGATCTTCTCCTTATTTCGCGATGATTCGATTTTTCGTTTCAGGTCGTGCCAATCGCCAACATCGGCCAGTGCGCAGCGTACGGCCGCTTGTTCCGAAAGACCTGCATCGAGCAAAGATTGATAGTTTTCTTCAAGATGATTTGTCAGTTCATCAAAAACTTGAGCTGCGTTGTTCTCTTCCAACGCCAGACCTGCAAGCCGCTCTTGAACGACGTTCCGCCACTCAGGCATTGGAAACCTTGTTGAGGCGGCGTAGAGCGCTGAAAAGTTCCAACCATTCGGCGCGAAGCGGCTGAAGCTTCTTCCTTCCGTGCGGTGTGAGACGATAGCAACGACGGCGGCGACCGTTGGAACTTGTTTCCCAGGTTCCCCGAATCCATCGCCGCTGCTCCATGCGATAAAGCATCGGGTACAAAGCAGCAAGGCTAAAACTCAAAGCGCCTTTGGTTTGCGCTTCGATGCGGCGGGACAACTCGTAACCGTGCAACGGACCCTCCTCCAAAACGCTGAGGATGGCAAGTTCGGCGGTGCCTTTCTTAATGCCTGTCTTCCCTGCGTAAGCCAATCAATCGCTGATACGTCTTCGGATGCAATCGCAGCACGCGAGGAATCATGGCTACTCCTTCACAAGGAGTATGCCACATCTACCGGTATGATGTCCTTTTACTTATGCGCATTCGTATAGAAGTCGCGATGCGCGCAAAGAGTCGGGACTACACCGACGCGGCGTGTTTTGCCGCGGCGATTGGCTCGATCGCAGCTTCCGCTTCGCTGCTCACATCGATGGCAGGGTGCAGCAACTTGGCAAGAATTTCGAGGCCGACTACTAGACGAGGACCGGGGCGCGAGAAATAGCTGCTGGCATCGAGCGCGTAAACACGTCCGTTTCGAACGGCAGGGATGTCTTGCCAGCCAACTGGGAAATCAATGGAGCGATATTCTTCGCGGGCTTGCGCTGCGCTGTATCCGCAGGGCGCGGCGATCAAGACATCCGGCTGCGCGGCCACAACATCATCGAGCGTGACGCGGAAGGAAGGACGGCTCGGCTCGCCAAAAACGTCATGACCTCCCGCGAAGTTAATCATTTCCGGAACCCAGTGGCCGCCAACGTAAATTGGCTGGAGCCATTCGAGGAAGGCGACGGCCGGGCGATCGGCGCCTTGTTGTTTGTCGTCTGCGAACTGTATTTCTTGTTCGAGCACGCCGAGTTTTTCGCCAATGGATTCGATCAGCTTCTCGGCGGCATGGGGGTGGAAGGTTTGTTCGCCGACCAAGAGAATGTCGCGCCAGACGTCGCCGAGATCAAGCGGATTGAGGGATAGCACTTCAGGTTTCGATTCGAAATTTGCGAGAACACTTGCGAGATCTTCCGGCGATGCGGCGCAGACGTGGCATAGATCCTGGGTCACGATGAGATCAGGCGAAAGGCTGCGCAGGGCTTCGGCGTCGACGAAATAAACGCTCTCGCCGCGGGCGCTGAATTCACGCACCAAGCGATCAATTTCGGATGGCGAAGCGTCTTTCGGGATGCGGGAGTGAATGACGACGGTTTTCGAACGAGCGGCCTGGGGGAAGTCACATTCGTGGCTAACGCCGACAACTTGCTGGTCGAGACCGAGAGCGAACAAAATTTCCGTGGCGGACGGAAGCAGCGAAACTATGCGCATGGGAGCCATTCGCGGACTTTACCACAAGGCTTTGCAGCGAGCTATTTCGAACTATTTATAGAGGAGATAGTGGCGGCGCGTTTTGTCGTAATCGGCCAAACTGGATTGCCAACTTGCGACGATGTCCGCGGCGGATGTGCCGTCTTTTAATTTCTCAACGG
>WNEZ01001944.1_pt1 | contig 33458 bp, 28 predicted proteins | sample 5400521 | NCBI WGS metagenome assembly WNEZ01 (sample SAMN13153339, study PRJNA577476) | soil metagenome | isolation source: 120 cm saprolite under Douglas fir tree site 2 hole 1 replicate 1 | place: USA:California | collected 2015-04-18 | reverse complement strand
ACACTACGGGCGAAAGATCTTCCGGTTCTTCTGTCGTGCTGCTTCGAGGTCATCGGTCTCTTTTTTCTGGCGATCGATTTCTTTCTGCGGCTCCTCTTGACCCTCCAGCTTTATGGATTTGACAAGCGCAGCCTCAACTTGTGCATCCAGCCGTTTCGAAAACATGAAAAGCGCAAAAGAGTTCAGGAATGTGGAACGCACTAGGTTTATCGAGTACTGCGAATCTTCCCACCGGGCGATGACCTTTTCTGTCGACCTATACAGTTCGTTAGTTGGGAAGCTGATCTCGCCAACAGGCCTCGTTGGATTTCCGTACTTTGTCGAGATGGCTTGTACCATGTCCTCGGCAGTTAGCCCATGTGTTGCGTCCTGATCATAAGTCACCAAAATCCTGAAGAGCTCGCCATTGTGGAAGCTGAAGAAAATCTGCCAGACCGAGTCTGTTTGGCGCGAATAGTCAGAGGAGCCGCCCGGCCAACACGTCAACTCTTGAATTACCGCTGGATGCTTTTGGATCAGCTTTGTCTGGAGCGGTCTTAGGTCAACCTGGCTAGATAGTTCGGGCAAACTCATCCCCAACGAAAAATCTAGATACTTGGAAAGATCCTGGCCGCGAACGAAAGGAGCTGAAAGCAGGATCATAACGAGGGAAATGCCCACACTGCGCATCATTTTCATTTGAACGCTTCCTACGAAACCTTAAAGACTCAAAATCATTTCCACTTTAATCAGTGCGATCATTTCTCCCTGACGCAATTCGTTGTTGCCCCTTGCGAGCCCCATGCTTTGCTTCAAGCGGCAGCCAATCATTCGCGGTCCTTCACCGGAAGGTCCTTGGCCCGGGAAAGAGACGCACCTTCCTGGATATCTCGTGACTGGGCGGAGACAGTCACAGAGCGCACTCCCAGGAAACGTTTCGAGGTCTCCCAAGCCACTCGCATGATTTCCACGGAGTTAAATTCCGCCGACCCCCTTTTCGCCAGGATTTGCTCGACTGCTCTGCGGAGCGTCTTTTGTTCGTCAAGACCGAAGACGGTCGCTCCAATTTCGCCAGCCAGCGAGAAGAAGGTACAGCCCGCTTCGTGGAATTTTTGATCCAATCCGTCTCCTTCGAGATTCTTGACTAATCTCCAGCCCGGTAAGAAGACATCACTTTCTAAAGGCACACCTGCCGGCAAGAGTGTGCCCTCCCGGATCAGGATGGTCCCCATCTTGATTGCGTCTGCCATTTGACTTTCTATCCGTCAACAGCGTTACAGCACCCGGAAGTAACTGTGACCGGCGGTCAATCGGCGAGCCAATCTTCGTCCCCGATGGATCGTCGGACTACGAGACTTAAACTCTCCGGATTGGGTCACGCCTTTGTCCCACTGGCAATCGCTTCAGCTAGCGTGCGGAAGTCTGCTTCCCCGCATAGGAACTTCTGCCGTAACAGCACATCCGCGGCCCGTTCCCTGATTTTCGTAAGCATTGGAATCTCGCTGCTCTGGCGTTTCCCTTCTGCCAGACAACTTGAGGGGCGGGCATGGCCCGCCCCCCTCCAAACGAAAGGACCTGCTGGCTTCAGGCCGCTACGGCAGCGGCGATCTTGTGGAACGTCGAGTTAGCGACGTCATAGGTTTCAACCTGCGGAGCTCCCTCAACTACCTTGTCGAGGATCTTGGTCACTTCGGGGTAAGTTCCGCGGCTGTAAGCTTCGGCATTCTCAGCCTTGTCCCACAAACTGATTGCGAACGCTTCCATGCCGCCCTGGCCAACAAACGTGATTTCGTCTTGGAATCCTTTCTGTTTTCGAAGCAGAGGGAGGACGTCCTTCTCCAGCCTCTGGGTAAACTCCGCAACGCTATTGGGCTTCAGATGCATATAAACTCTGCGTGCAAACATGACACTCTCCTTGGTTCTCGATGCCAAGGGGGCGATTCAGATAACCACTCTTGGTTGAGCCTCTCTGAAGACTCCCTCAGTCTGTTAACCACGCTAGGTTAATTAACTTGACCTGTCAAGTAGAATCTGAGACTATTTCTACGGTTAATCAAATATAGTTAACCAAGCGGAGGTACCCGTGGATGTCTGCTTAGCGATCAAACACCGGCTAGAAAAATTGGGGCTTGAACAGAGGGATCTGGCCGCCGCCGCCGAAGTTACAGAGTCCTACATTTCCCAACTGCTGACTCGGAAGAAATTGCCTCCCGCGCCGGGCCGAACAGATATTTACGACAAGATGGGGAAATTCTTGAAACTCCCAGGCGGCAAGCTTGCGAAGCTGGCTGAACACCAACGCAAGGAAGAATTGAAGAGAAACCTGGCGGATCCACCCAAGCCCTTGTTCAAAGAGGTTCGAGAGTTGATTCTCCGCAAGTGCGTACCTGCCAAAGAAGAACAAATACGGGTCATTTTTGAGAAGCAGCCCTTCGGCGAACTGGAGCGCCTCGTCACACAAAAGCTCTTGGACGTGATTAAGAAGGTCGCCAAAGAGGAATTGAACAATGAAAACTGGCTCCACTTGGTGACTCGACTCGCCGGCCAAAGCTATGAACAAATGCGGGTCACCCTCCTTGAGTTCCTGGATACGGATGTCTTCAGCTTGTCGCATGAAAACTGTGTTTCCTTCCTGGATCCACTGATTGAATCCTGGGACGTCGATCTAACGACCTTCGGTATGGAAATTGTGTTAAATCGGAGAATAGCCTCGGGGGATCCCAGGAGATTTGAGTTTGTTGAAACGGGACCTGGCCAACCATTGATAGAACCAGGGTTCAAAGAGTTCCTTAGTGATAGTTCCCTTAGCGGGACTGCTACCAAGGAAGAAACGGAGTTGCTCAGGAATCTAAGGTTCAACGGAAAGCACCCAACTTCAATTTATTATTACCGAGAATTGCAAAGCCTCAGAGACCCGCTCCACTTTCGTGCGGAAAATCGTTCGTCGATGAAGAATTCTGGCCGAAATAAGCGTTAACGACGCCTAAATAGTCCTCGCCGGCAGATTTGGTCGTAAACTTTGGATCTCGAGGATTCTCAACCGGCGGGGAGAGAGTTAAAATGCCGCAAGCAATCGATGACTTTACGATCGTTCTCCCTGAATTGACCGACATGGCGGCCTGCGAATTGAAGGTCTACGACGGACTTGATCGGTTATGGCGGATGGTCGAAAGATACAAGATGACAGCCCCCATCGCAATTAGAGTCGTTGATAACAAGGCGAGATCCGTTCGGGCACTTCGGGGCTAGTGTACCGTGCAGAGACCGGATAGGCCCGCCGGGTTCACCGATTTTCTGCAAATTGGCAGCCATTTCATAATTCAGTTTCGTAACGCCAAGGAACAGCCCAGCTTTCTAATGCTTTACTCCCCATCTTCGCGCTTGACCATCCACATTCCTTCACACAGTGAAGAGGCAGGACGTGTTTCTCGGCTTCCTCTAATGTGCCCGGTTTTGGCGTGCGTGACCATGCCGTGATTGGTTTATGGCATTTCTCACAGCGGAACAGAAAAAGGAACAAGGTTTCATTCACGCTGGCTTTGGTCATGCCTGAATGATACGCCCGGAAAAGAGGATCGGAAAGTGGGCTGCGGCGTGGAACCAGCGTATCGGAAGGTAATCAGGTTGGCCCCGCTGTCTTCGGATGGCTGGGATTCCCTTCTCTTAGGAAAGGTGCAGGCCTTTGAGTAAGAAAATTGTGCCTCTAATTAACCAATAAGCGCTGAACCCGGCACCGATGAGTATTGAGCGACGAAGGATCGAATAGAACCGCAATGGATATTTACGTACAACCATCCATGGCATTGGAGAAGCATGGCCCGCTTCGCAACGGCTGTATAGAAGTTCAGGTGGGTGCAGATACCGGAAACGTTCCGCGCCGGCATGACCCGTTCACTCACTACTTCTTATCCGGATACTCGCCGGAAACATCATCCTGCGGCACCGCGTGTGTGCGAACTTCCCCCTCGTCAGCGTCCCCGGCGTCTTCCACGCCCTTCACCACCTCGGCTTCGAACGCGTTTCCTTGCTCGAGCAACTCGTCCACACTCTCCGAATCCGCCCCTTGGATGTTGGACAATCCCTGCAAACCTCCCGATTACTCGCCCGCCCGCGCTCCCAGTCCCTGCAGTGCGAATGCAACCGTATCCACGCTTTGGCTTTTCCCCCGAACCTGTTTCTTAAGGACCCCCGTTTTTCCGCCCGTTGGCTTTTTGCCGCCGACCTTCGTTTTCACCCCCGCTTTTTTCGGAGCTGCCTTCTTCTTCGCCAACTTCTTCTTGGGAGTTACCCTCTTCTTTGCCAGCTTCTTCTTAACCGCCTTCTTCATCGGGGCCACTTTCTTGCCAGCAGTTCTCTTCGACTCTGTCTGCTTCTTCTTGGTTTTCTTTTTGGTAGCCATGCGCGAAATCTATCACCGGTTGGTCATTCCTAGTGTTTAGGAATGGCCCCTCTAAGCACTGTCGCGATCATTTGAACGTATTACGCGCCCGGACATCTGGCTCCCCAGAAGTCCGGTTCGGGGCAATGAGTGCACCGTCAAACGTCTTCCAGTCCCAGGTTGTCATTCACCGCGTGTCGCAGTTTCTGTTTGCATCCCAGATAATGCTCGGTCGTCTGAACTGATGCGTGACCTAGCAAGAACTGAATCTGTTCAAGTTCTCCCCCGGCCAAATGACATAGTCGTGCGCAGGTGCGGCGCAAGTCATGTGGAGCGAGATTCTTGATGCCGGTACTTTTCGCAGCCGCTTTGACGATATGCCAGATGGCTTTCGGTGTGAGACCTGCGCCCCATATCTTTCCTGGCCTGCCCACTCGCCGGAAGAGCGCGCCTGTACTTATCCTGGCTGCACAGGTCCATTCATCAACGGCGCGCTTCACCCACACCGGAACTGGAACTGTGCGGATGTGCTTTCCTTTACCAATCAGGTCGGCGATCACCCAGTGCTCCTCCCGGACCTGAAAATCCTCCAGTCCGAGTCCTACCAGTTCGGCGCGTCGCAGACCGCACCCAATGAGCAATGCTAGAATCGCTCGATCACGTCTGCCTCGCAGGCTATCTCCTCGCGGTTCTGCGAGCAAGATTCTGGACTGTTCGGCGGTCAGCCAGTTTCCGATCCGAACGCCCAATCGTTTTGCGCCTTTAACTCGACCGATTCCTGCTGCCAATTCGGGACTCAGGAGGCCTGTATCAGCTGCCTCGTGTGCGAGTCGTCTCACAGCCGCTAAGCGCACGTTGATTGTCGAAGGCGCCAGATTTTTCTGTTCGAGGAAGAATCGATAACGAAGGACAACACTACGGTTGAAGGCCAAGCGCGGCTCGGAACAGTACCAGCCGATGAATTCATCGATGGCATGCGCGTACGATTCTTGCGAACTCGCCGCTGCGAGCGAGTTCAGAACTGCGTTCTTCGATTGTTCCAAATCGGGCAGGCGCAGTATTGTTTTAGCCCGTAAACGTTTCCTTATCTTTTTCTGATTTCCCATACTGGCGGCCTCCTGCGCCGCGTTCAGCAAGGTCGTCCACTTAGAAGGCTTAAGGACCCGAACACCGTTTTTGGGATACAGGACCCTCGGCGCTCTCGACTTAGCGACGCTGCTCCTCCCCTGCGCGCTATCAACAGACGGTACACAATCTGCGGATGGCCACGCCGCGAGCGGAAAGTTTTCCAAGTAATTGCGCCACTCCCGGAGAAACTTCACGGTCGCCAGGGACAACTACTGCCCATTCAAGGTTTTCCTGGAACTCTCTATTGCGAATCTGCCACTGGCCGAAAGACGATGATTTTAGCTCACCAATGTGGATGATGGACCAGTGCCGCACCAACGCCAATGCGGTGGCATCGTCAGGTAATGGCCCGGACAAAATGAAGTGGTTGTTCCCGTGCACGAGGATGCCGACCATCGAAGTTTAACTCTCCAGGTGCGGATCGGGAACTGGGTAGCCAATTGCGAAATGGTAGACGACTTGTCCTAGCTCAGGGGACAGACTGAGATATCGATTTACTTCCTAATCAAAAAACGCTCCGATGCCTGTTGCTCGCAGGCCGAGAGCCTCGGAAGCAAGATACATTCGTTGACCAATAGCACCCGCCTCGAAATGCACGTATCGATATCCACGATCGCCGTAACTCCGTGCAGCATTCTCAAAATCACCGATCATGGAAAATGCCAGGCAAGCGTTGCCCGCGAGGTCTTGTCCCAAACTGAGAGCTGCCGCTACCAGGCGTTGATCCCCTTTCTTGATTGTTTCCAGCTCTGCGTGCTCCGGCCAGTAACGGTAAACACCCGGCATCAAGCCTTCAACGCGGTGAACGTAAAGATACAGATGGACGAAACGAGCTGTAGCAAATCGGCGAAGAGAGGCTCCTTTGTGCTTGAGAGGAGAGTCGCAAGTTGCAAGAGGGAGATCGACTCGTCCCCACCCTTGAAGTCAAAAGCGGAACGCCGCGTACGAACGACGTCGCCGAAGATGCGGCTTGCGGAGACTTGAGGCGGCAGGCTGATTTCGCCGCGGCCGGATGCCTTCGGCGGGCCAAGAGAGGGGATGATGGCTTCCGTGCTGAGTTTCGTGAGAGCGTGAACTATCTCGATCAGAGGATAGGGTACTTCCTCTTCCGAGAGCCGGTTGGGCTGACCGCCAAACAAAATCGTCTCGACTGGATCCAGCACCCTCACGGGAATAGTTCAACGCAGATGATGCCGAAGCGCGTCTCGATCTAGTTCATTTTCCCATCTCGCGATTACCAGAGTAGCGACAGCGTTACCAATCATGTTGACGACTGCCCGGCACATGCTCAGGAACCGATCGATTCCGAGAATGAGCGCCATCCCTGCGACCGGAATGGTAGGGATAACCATCATGGTGGCAACCAGGGCGATGAAGGCCGCTCCTTGCACGCCGCTCGCGCCTTTGGAAGTGAGCAAGGCCACGCCGAGGATGGTGAATTGTTGAAGGAGAGATAGATGAGTGTTGGTAGCCTGCGCCACAAACAAAGCGGCAAGGGTCATGTACAGACTGGTGCCGTCGGCGTTGAAAGTGTAACCAGTTGGGACGACTAAGCCGACCAGTGCTTTGGAGCAACCGAGTTTTTCGAGTTTGGCCATAAGATTAGGCAGTGCGGGTTCGGAAGAGCTGGTCGCCAGAACCAGCAGAATCTCTTCCCGCAGAAACCAGAGAAAACGTAGAATGCCGAAGCCGGCCAGCCAGGCTATCCCCCCGAGAACGACAAGGATGAAGAACAGGGACGTGAGGTAAAGAGTGGCCATGAGTTTCGCAAGCGGGCCAAGTGAAGCCAGACCATACTTGCCGATAGTGAAGGCCATCGCGCCAAAAGCGCCTATGGGAGCGAAACGCATCAGGATCGCAACCACGCCAAAGACGCCTTGCGTGAAGGTGTCGAGGAGCTCCACAAGGGGCTTGCAACGCGGACCCGCGATCGACAACGCGAACCCAAAAAGCAGTGAGACCAGCAGAACTTGCAGGATGTCTCCCCTGGCAAAGGCGTCCACGACGCTGTTCGGAATAATGTGAGCAAGAAATTCGGCCGCGCTCTGCGATTTTGCCTGGCCGGCGTAATCGGCAACTGCCCTGGCGTCGAGCGTCGAGGGATCAACATTGAATCCGCTTCCCGGATGCACCAGATTTCCCACAACCAGCCCGATAAGCAGAGCTAGCGAAGAGACGATTTCGAAATACAAGAGGGCCTTGCCGCCAACTCGGCCGACTTTTTTCATGTCGTCCATGCCGGCAATTCCGGTGACCAGGGTGCAGAAAATCACGAGCGTGATGATCATGGTGATCAGGCGGATGAAGGCGTCGCCAAGCGGTTTCATGGCCACCGCGGTGGATGGGCTGACGAAACCCAAGAGGATGGCGATGGCCACGCCAATAAGGACCTGAAACGAAAGTCCCAAATAAAAGGGTTGCTTGGGTGGAGAGGGAGATGCTTTCGATTCGTTGGGTGTGGTGACGAGCATTGATTGAGCTAGCTCCTTTGAAGAGCTGGCCGGAGGTCGCGAATATTTCGGAGAGATTCCAGGGAGATCACTTTTTCGATGAGCTTGGAGCACGTGGCGGCTCCCAGCACGGGTGCGATAAGGTCGCGCGCTTTGTCGACCACTTCCTGGCGGGTCATGGGGTTATCCGCTGTGCCGCGAACATCGCGAACCCATTGGGTGAGTTCACTCCCATCGTTGAGAGTGAGTTCGACGATTGCCTCGCGCCGGGGACGGCGGGCATCAATGCGGGCATCGGCAACGACTTCAACCTTTGCGCGTTGACGGACCACGGCGGGATCCTTCATGCGCGACTTGTCATGCACAGACTGAAAACTGACAGTTTTGTCGAAGAGCATCACCGCGACCATATGCTCCATGCAAATATCGGGGATATCGCGATTGCTGACGGTGTTGGCCTCGTCGGTGGCCACGCGCACGACAACTTTTTTTACATCGTCGGCGGAGAATTGGCGTTGCTGGAAGAAACCGGCCAGAGCGTCAAGCGGAGCCTGAATGGGTGAGCCCACAGTCCATTTCTTGATGTTAGTGCGGACAATCTCGTAGCGTTCGCCGAGATGGTCGACGAGCGCGGAAGGGTCGGCTTTGATGGCGCCGTTATCGCGCGGGGCGTATGCGTCGTAGAAATTGTCCGATCCGGAAAAAATGTCGTCCACGCCGCTCCACCCGGATCGAATAAGAGACGCGGCCAGCACGGCGATGGCGGCAGGTTTTCCGGCGAAGAGAAACGCCTTTTCCATGTGTTCGGCGTCGCGTGCCCACGCGCCGATGCCGGAGGTTTGTTGCGCGGTGTAATCGAGCAGCAAGCGCATCTTTTCGGCATCGAGACTCGCGGCACAACCGGCGGCTGCTCCCGCGCAGAAACACGCTGCGGTTCCGTGGGTACTGCGGTGCGTGGCGGCCTGATAACCGGGGCCCCCAAGGCTCATGGATACGCGCGTGCCGATGTCATAGCCGAGCGTAACGGCGCGGATAAACTGGGCGCCGCTAATCGCGAATTGTTCGCCGGCGGCAAGCGCCGCAGGGACCGTGGAAACGCCGGGATGCGAACGCGACGGACCATGGGAGTCATCGGTTTCGTCGGAATGCGCGAGCACGCCGTTCGCGAATGCAGCCTCAATCGGACCGCAAACGATGTTGGAGGCCACAACCGTTGCAACTTCCTTCCCGCCGTAGGTGCGAGCAAATTCCAAAGCCGCTCGTCCGGGAACTAACCCGGAACCGGAAACCATGGCCGCGAACGTATCCAGAATGTGTTGCTTGGCTTTTTCCATCACTTCTTCGGGCAAGGAGCGCGTGGCAGCGGCGGCCATGTAGGCGCTGAGTTGCTGCATGACGGGGCTGACGGAATGCGTATTCTCATTCGGGAAGAGACTCGCTGCGGCTTTGGCAAGACTTGGGGATAGTGCGGCGAAGAGAGCGGACTGGCCAGTGAGCCGGATAAGCTGCCGGCGAGTGATGCGGCTCTGCCTATTTGCGGCGATGGAAATATTTTGCGAATTTCTCATTCGTGTCCTCTGCCCCTAGGGCTTTACGGCTGCTTTGTAAAATCAATTTCCGATCAGCGCCTTCATTACGCGAAGCAATTCATTTTTGGCTTCGAAGCCGATTCCCGGAATATCGGGAAGCCGGACAAAGCTGTCTTCCACGGGGATGTCATCGGCGAAACCGCCAAAAGGCTGGAAAATTCCGGGATAGGATTCGTTTCCCCCGAGTCCCAATCCCGCGGCGATGTTCAGGGACATCTGGTGTCCGCCGTGGGGGATGCAATTTTTGGGCGACCATCCGTTCTGCTTCAGCATTTCGAGAATGCGCAAATATTCCACGAGGCCGTAGCTCAGCGCGCAATCGAATTGCAAAACATCGCGATCGCGGCGAAGGCCCCCATAGCGGATAAGATTGCGGGCATCCTGCACGGAAAACAGATTTTCGCCAGTGGCCATGGGACCCGAGTAGTACGGCGCAAGCTTGGCCTGAAGATCGTAGTCCAGCGGGTCGCCTGCCTCTTCGAACCAGCGCAATCCGTAGGGCGCAAGGGCCTTGGCATAGGCAATGGCGGTGTCCAGATCGAATCGGCCGTTGGCGTCGACGGCCAGTTGATCGGGTGATTTCAAGATTTTCAGAACGGCTTCGATGCGTTGAATATCTTCGGAAAGCGTGGCTCCGCCGATTTTCATTTTTACGACCGAGTAGCCCAGCTGCAGGTAACCCAACATTTCATTCTGAAGCGTGGACAAATCTTTGCCGGGATAATAATAGCCACCCGCGGCGTAGACGAAGACTTTTGCGTCCGAGGTTCCGCCGCGATAGCGGTCAGCCAGCAGTTTGTATAGAGGAAGGCCGGCAATTTTTGCGGTGGCGTCCCAAACGGCCATATCCAAAACGCCGACGGCAACGGACCGCTCGCCGTGGCCACCCGGTTTTTCGTTGCGCATGACCGCATCCCAAACCCGGGCGGGTTCGAAGTTGTCACGGTTATCATTCAGCAGCGATTGAGAATCCGCGTCCTTCAGTCGGGGAATGAAGCGGTCACGCAGCAAGCCGCTCGGCGCATAGCGGCCGTTGGAATTAAATCCGAAGCCGGCCACCGGTTTTCCGCCACGAATCACGTCCGTGACCAGCGCCAGGACACTTACGGTCATCTGGCTGAAATCGATGAAAGCATTGCGAATGGAGGACTTGATCGGGACGACGGTCTCACGGATATCCACGATCCTCATAAGTTCACCCGGAGTTTGTGGAGGCTTGCCGTCATGAAAGTTGCAACAGCGGACGCAGGTCGCGAATATCACCGACGCTTTCGAGGTTCATTATTCTGTCAAGCAGGCTCAAGGTTTTTTTCGTCCCGAGAACGGGAGTGATCAAATCCCGAGCCTTTTCCACGACTTCGCTGCGGGTCATGGGATTTTCAGGAGTGCCGCGAACATTGTCTATCCGGCGGGAAAGACGAGTGCCGTCGGCCAGCACTACCTCGACGATGGCAACACGCAAAGGCATGAGTTGCTCCAGTTCAGCGTCGGAGATGAGTTTGATTTTTGCCCGTTCGCGCAGCACGGCAGGTTCCTTCATGCGCGCTCGATCGTGCGCGGAAACGAAAGTGACGGTTTTTTCCAGGAGCATCAGCGCCAAAATGTGCTGCGCGCAAATGTCGGGAATTTCCCGATTATTCACGATGGCGGCTTCGTCGGTGGCCAGCCGCACATCAATCGATTGAACCTGGGCGGTGTCGAAGGGATGTTCGCGGCGGAGAAGTTCCATCGCGTCGAGCGCGGCCTGGATGGGGGAACCGACGGGCCATTTCTTGATATTGGTGCGGGTGACTTCATGGCGTTCGCCGAGCTTATCGAGCAATCCGGAAGGATCTGCTTTCGGATTGTAGGCCTGGAAAAAGTTATCTTTCCCGGAAAATATATCGTCGACCCCGGTCCAGCCGGCGTGGACGAGCAGCGCCGAGGTGACTCCGCTCCGCGCGGTCATGCCACCAAAAAGAAATGCTTTCTGGATGTGCTCGGTGTCGCGATTCCATGCGCCAATCCCCGACGATTGCTGCGCGGTGTAGCCCAGCATCCAGCGCATCTGCTGAGCGTTCAGGCCGGCCGCGCAGCCTGCCGCCGCCGCGGCTCCAAAAAGCGGGGCGATGCTGTGGGTACTCCAATGACTCTCGGCTTCGAATTTCTGCCCGCCGAGAGTCATGGTCACGCGTGAACCAATGTCGTAACCGAGAGCCACGGCGCGCAGAAAGTGGGTTCCGCTGATATGAAATTGTTCGCCGGCCGCCAAAGCCGCGGGAACAACGGCGCAACCGGGATGAGACTGCGAGGGAGAATGAGAGTCGTCGGTTTCGTCGGCGTGAGCCAGCATGCCGTTGGCAAGCGCGGCCTCGATCGCTCCGCAGAGAATCTTTGACGCCGCCACCGTGCAAATTTCCTTGCCTCCGTAAGCCTGGACAAATTGCAGGGCGCACTGGCCGGGCAATAAATTGGCGCCGGAAATCATCGCCGCCAAGGTGTCCAGAACGTGATGCTTCGTTTTTTCAGCGGCTTCTTCCGGCAGCGGGCGGTTGGCCGCTTCGCTCAGGTAAGCGCTGAGCGGGCCGATGAACGAAGCGGAAGCCTTTGGTGTCACTGATTGTGGAAGCGAAGACAACGCGCTTGCGGCGGTGGAAGGAAACGCGGAAGCAGTGAGCGCCAGACCCGCCCATTCGAAAAGACCGCGGCGGCTCAAGCCATGCGAATTGCCCAAGTTCGTTTTCGTTCGTTTGGATTTCATGTGAATCGGCGCTCTCGCTTTAGAGTGACTCTCCAATTGTGCTGACCACCTCGAAGAATCCGTTCAGCCACCGCTGACCTGTTTCGCGATCGCCTCTCCCAAATCTCGAGTCGATGCCTTGCCGCCGATATCCGGCGTGCGCGCCGTGCCAGAGGCCAGAATCGCGGCGATTGCATTCTCAACCGCATCCGCAGCCTCCGGAACGCCAAGATGGCGGAGCATCATCGCGCCCGACCAAATTTGGCCGATGGGATTTGCAATGCCCTGCCCGGCTATGTCCGGTGCGGAGCCGTGTACGGGTTCGAACATGGAGGGGAATTCTTTTTCCGGATTGAGATTTGCCGAGGGCGCAATGCCAATGGATCCGACTACGGCAGGACCAAGGTCCGAGAGGATGTCTCCAAAAAGATTGGAGCCCACTACGACATCGAACCAGTCGGGATGACGGACGAAGTGAGCGGTAAGAATATCGATGTGATATTGATCCGTGCGTACGTCTGGATATTCGGCTGCGAGAGAGTGAAAACACTCATCCCAGAAGGGCATGGTGTGAATAATGCCATTGGATTTTGTGGCGGAAGTAAGATGCCTGTTGCGCGTCCGCGCCAATTCAAACGCGAAGCGCAGCACGCGATTCACGCCGCGGCGCGTGAATACCGTTTGTTGCACGGCCATTTCGTCTTCCGTGCCTTCGTACAGCCGTCCGCCGATGTTCGAGTACTCGCCTTCGTTATTTTCGCGGACAATGATGAAATTGATTTCGCCGGGCTTCCAGTTTTTCAGCGGGGATTCGATCCCGTCTAATAAACGAACGGGACGCAGATTGACGTACTGGCGAAATACGCGGCGGATGGGGATCAAGAGTCCCCAAAGCGAAATATGATCGGGAACGCTGGGGTGGCCGACTGCGCCGAGAAAGATGCCGTCGAAGGAGCGCAGTTGCTCAAGGCCGTCGTCGGGCATCATTTTTCCGGTGCGAATGTACGTTTCACAGCTCCAGTCGAACGGGCGCCAATTCAAGCCAAATTCATATCGTTTTCCGGCCGCTTCCAGCACGCGGATTCCTTCGGGAACGACTTCCTTCCCGATGCCATCTCCGGCGATGACCGCGATGTTGAACGTTTTCACGGCGCTTCCCTCATCCCGCGGCCGCGGATAGCAGCGGCGACAGCGCGGCCAAATCGGGCGCGGTTTCCAGTTTTTTCACAAACGAAATAATGTTTTCGGCCTTGGACTGAGGCCATTCGGCAAACTCGGCGCACCCTCGGAATTTTACCGCCGCTTCGTCGAAGCTCATGGGGTTCGCGGGGCTGCCCTTGCCGAATTCGGCGCGGCCGCTGACGACCTTTCCATCTTTCATGGTGAGTTTGAGGATGGAGGTCATCTTGTCGAAGCCGGCGCTCTCCGCTTCGGGATCGACATGGAAATTTATCCTGCGGATCATGTCGCGAACGTCGGCGCGCTGGACGTTCTTGTCCGAGAATTGCGCGAGACCCGCCTTGCGCTCCAGAAGCAGGATCGCCAGACAATATTCCATGCTGAACTTCCCTTCCAGCCCCGTCTTGGGGTTGTGGTGGAGAAGCGTGGTGGTCATATTGTGATTCGCACCGACATCAATCTGTTCGACTTGGGAAGCCTGGATATTGTTTGCGTCCATCAAGCGGGCAAGTTCCGTCATCGCCGGATGCGTGAGAGAACCGGAAGGATAGGGCTTAAGCGAAACACCGGGCGAAGCGAACGTCCAGGGTTCTCCAAGGCGATTCAGGATCGCGGAGGGATCGAACGCGCCGCCGGCAGCGTGGAAGAAACCTCGGTCCTCTTCCAGGATTTGCTCTGCGGCGGTCCAACCGAGGGCGACTAATTCCGTGGAAACGAGTCCGCTCTCGGCGGCGTGGCCGGCCTGAAAAGGCTTGGTCATGGTGCCGAAGTTTTCGCGCAAGCCCCCAGACTGGCTTGCTGCCAGGCCAAAAGTTCTTAGAGTCTTGGTCAAATCGAATTGTAGCAGCTTGGCGCAGGCCGCGGCGGAACCGAACGGCCCGCAAGTGCCCGTGGTGTGGAAACCGTCCTGGTAATGGCGTGGCGAAATTGCCTCCGCAATCTTGCATTCCACTTCTGCCCCAACGTGATAAGCGGTCAACCATTCTTTGCCGCTGACGGCCCGCTGCTCAGCAAGGGCAAAGATCGCCGGTAGGACCGGCACGGTTGGGTGCATCAGCAAACCATAGACCCGGTCTTTCGCCGCCGCCAGTTGCGTATCGTCGAAATCGTCGGCATGAATGGAAATGCCATTGAGCAACGCGGCAAAGCGCGGAGAGGTTTTTTGCGCGGTACCTATGACTGTGGCCGTGCCGTTGCAGGCGCCTGATTGCTGGACAAACTTCCGCGAGATCGGCCCGCTCTCCGCGCGAGATCCGGCCAGGGCCAACCCCAAACCGTCCAGAATAGACTTCTTGCCAAGTTCGATTACGTCGGCCGGGATGTTTTCAAATTTCGCCTGCAGCACGAACATCCCAACGTAATTTGTCAGGCCGGGACTCTTGGGAAAATCCGACGCGGCGGAAATGTTCGAGGCGCGGGCCGAATTTGCGAACAACGACGCGCCAATCACACCTAGAGATGTTTTGCCAAAGTCACGGCGTCGCATGGTTCACCAGGGAGTGCGGCACGTTACGGCAGAACTTCATAGACGCGCACTTCCGCTTCCTTGCCCGCGTGGTGAGGGACCGCAAGATAGTAGCGATTCCACTCGGGAACAAGGATACCCGTCTTGGCGCGAAAGGCCCCGGGAATCCTGGTCAGCAACGCGTAGTGATCCGCATCCTTCTGCACAAAGACATCGAGGTATTGGTCGCCGGCAAGGTAGATACGCTTGTGTTGCGCATCATAGACGGCGTCATCCACCAGACCGACCGCAGGCAAGTCTGCGATCACTTTGCCGTTATCCGAATCCAAGACCACTAACTTCCCGGGAGTGCGAGTGACGACGAACAGGCGGTGATTCGCTTCATCGAAAGCCATCGCGACATTCAACTTGTCGCCCGCCGGCAAAGGCCAGGTGGCGGTAAGTGCCGCCTTGTTGCGGTCCATCACTCCAACGGCATTCTTTCCCGTCAGATTGATGAACATGCGGGGTCCGGATTTTTCCAGAATAATTGCTTCTACGTGATTGGTGAGTATTTTGATGTCTCGCAGCTTTTTAGCATTGTCTGTGTCAATGACGCTGATCAGGGAATAGGGCGTGTGCGCCTCCCGTCCGCCATTCACAGCGTACATGTACTTTGTGGTCGCATCGTAGGCAATCGAATCCGCATCGATGGAGACCTTGATTTCGCTGAGCGGCTTGAAACCGTCGCTGGCTTTGATGTCCTGCATCGTGTGAACGCGCTGATTCGTCTTGGTATCCAAAACGTCGAGTTTATCGTTCTCTTCGTCGGTCAAGAAAAGGCGCTGCCCGGCGACATCGGCGGCGAAGTGATCGAAGTCGCCGTCTTTCAACCCGGGCAACGGAATCGTAGCCACGAGTTTCAACGGCGCCTTCTCTTGTGCTGCAACTACAAACGGATAAGAAGCAAATATCGCGAAAACAACAGAAAGTATTCGATTCATGCTGGCCTCTGGGCTCCAAGAAAGTTCTGCGCCCGCAACGGCAAAGTGAGCGCCACAAAACACCGCGGATGCTACGCCACACTCGCGGATGCGTCAACGCCAGGATCTGAGCCATGCGTCGGGGCCACGTCCGCTTAAGCCCTGAATATGCTGGTTTTCCGGGGAAATCCGCCAGCGTCGCCCGCGGCTGTCTAAACATAAATTAATGTTGGCTTAAGTTCTAAAGAAGACCTATCGAGCTTATCCTTTGTCGGGCTGGATGCTCGAATTGCTCTATCCAGAAATATCCCGAATTTGCAAAATCCATTTATTCGATGGCTGGGGGAAATAATGAAGAAGATGCTGTTGATTCTGTCGATGCTGGGCGGCGTTTTCGTGGTGAACACGCAAGGTCAGCAGGCCGCGCCGCTGAAGTTGGTTCAAACGTACAAGCTGCCCGCCGATGTGAAAGGTAATTTCGATCATTTCGCCATCGACTTGGCCGGTAACCGGTTATTCGCCACGCCTGAGGCTTACAAGGCGGTGCTGGTGATTGATTTGAAGTCCGGAAAATTGATTCACAAAATAACGGGTATCGAAAAGCCGCACGCCATCCTTTTTCGCGAGGACCTGAAGCGTCTGTACGTCACTGATGGCGAATCCGGAGATTTGAAGATCGTGGACAGCGACAGCTACGCGGTGCTTTCCAGCGTCAAACTTCTCGAGGACGCCGACTCGATCGGCTACGACTCTGGCACCAAATACTTGTACATCGATAACGGAGGCGGCGACGTCCACCAAACGTATTCGATGCTCAGCGTCGTGGATACATCCGCAGGTAAGAAATTGGTCGACATCAAAGTGGATGGCGACACGCTCGAGGCCATGATCTTGGACAAGTCGACCCCGCGAATCTTCTTAAACAATAAGGCAAAGAGCCAGGTGGACGTAATCGACCGGCAGACGCGGACGCTCATCACCAGTTGGCCGATCACGAAAGCGAGGACCAACGTAGCCATGGCTTATGACGAAGCCAACCATCGCTTGTTCGTCGCCTGCCGCAGCGGCGGGATCGTGGTGCTGGACACGCAAAGCGGGAAAGAGATCACCGTGTTGCCGATCACCAAAGGAGTGGACGACTTGGTGTTTGACCCGGCAAAAAAGCGTTTGTACGCCTCATGCGACGGGAATGTGGATGTGTACGAGCAGAGCGACGCGGACACTTACAAATCGCTCGGCGAAGTTGCCACCGGCGCGCTCGCCAGAACGGCGCTTCTGGTACCGCAACTGAATCGCTATTTCGTTGCCGTACCTCAGCACGGAGCCAGCAGCGCGGAGATTCAAGTATTTGAAGTCCAGTAGCTGGCGTGAATGAATCGCAAGGGTAGGACGCTTCGCGTTGACCGTGGCTTCAAGCATGGCTTTTGCCGAGTGAGCAACCGAAGCTCATGGATTAATGGAGTCAGTTCACCAGACCTGGAGGCGCGTGTGAGACTTTCCCGAGGTATCAGTGCAATTGTTTTGGTGCTAGTCGTGTCAGCAAGCGGGTCGAATGCCCAAACCGCGCCGGTAATCGCTATCCGCGCCGGACGCCTGTTTGAAAGCAAGTCCGGCAAGATCCTGGCCAATCAAATCATCCTGGTGAAGGAAGACAAAATTACAGCAGTCGGGCCGCCCGAAGCGGTTCAAATTCCACCGGATGCGCAGGTAATTGATCTGAGTAAGGCCACTGTCCTCCCGGGGTTGATTGATGGCCACACGCATGTTTTCGGCTTCGGTCTTGATGGAATCAAATCAGGTGGCGCTCCATTTGCCAGCCCAATTAACGACACCCGCGAATATCGCACTTTGCTCGCTCTTGCCAACGCGCAGAAAGATTTGCGCGCGGGTTTCACAACCTTGCGCGACCTGATGAGCCATGGCGGCGGCTACGCGGACGTCGATATCAAGAAGGCGATCAATCGCGGTTACTTCAGCGGCCCTAGGATGCAAGTCTCCACGATGGGATTGGTTGCCACGGGCGAGGGCATGCTCGGTTCTCCGGAAGTGAATTTGCCCAGGAATTACCAGACCGTTGACGGCCCCTGGGCAGCGAGGCAAGCGGTGCGCGAACAGATTCACTATGGCGCGGACTGGATCAAGTTTCATTCCACGGCAGATTACGAGTTCGAACCGAATGGCGAGTTGAACAGCGATCCCACGTTTACGAAAGAGGAGGTCGAAGCGATCGTAGATGAGGCGCACCGCCACGGAAAAAAGGCGGCCTGCCACGCATTCGGCGGTGAAGGGCTGCGTAATTGCGTGGACGCAGGGGTAGACACAATTGAGCATGCCATCGAGCTGGATGAAGCCACCGCGGACCTGATCAAGAAAAAAGGAATCTACCTTGAGCTTACCGCGTATCACTACTCCCTCAGTGACTATACTGCGCGGGATGCAAAGTCTACTGGTGGGAAATACAGCCTGGAAGCGTTGCGGGAAAAGAGCGGCCGCCTCGCCATTTCTCGCGGCCTCAAGATTTCATTTGGAAGCGGGGTCGGCCCGTTCCCGCACGGGACGCAAGCGGCCGAGTTCACCTACCTGGTGAAATACGGAATGTCGCCGAGCCAGGCCATTCAGTCGGCCACGATTGTAGCAGCGGAAATGATGGGCTGGCAGGACAAGATAGGGTCCATCGAAAAGGGCAAATTCGCGGATATCGTTGCCGTTTCCGGCGATCCGCTGCAGGACATCACCGAACTCCAGAGAGTAAGATTCGTTATGAAAGGCGGCCAGGTGATTCGTGACGACACGGAGTGAGTTGCGCCCCTGCAAGGCCTCCGTGCGCGGCGGTGCTATGATTTCCACTGGCAGCGCTAACCAGGAACGGCAACTTATGCGCATTTTGTTGGTCGAGGACGAAAAGAAAGTGGCCAGTTTCATCGCCCGGGCCCTGCGAGAGAACGCCTACGCGGTGGATATTGCGGAAAACGGTGAGAAGGCCCTTGAACTTTCGATAGACACAACTTACGACGCCATTCTCTTGGATGTCCGGCTGCCGGGCCTGAGCGGCATTCAGGTCTGTCGTGAATTGCGGCAACAAGGAACGCAAGCGCCCGTGCTCATGTTAACGGCCCGCAGTTTGGTGGAACAACGGGTGGAGGGGCTCGATGCGGGAGCCGACGACTATTTAACCAAGCCTTTCGTACTTGCGGAACTTCTCGCTCGTGTGCGGGCGTTGGTTCGGCGCGGGTTGCACAGCGGGAACGCCAAACTGCAGTACGCGGATCTCGAATTGGACCGTCACCGCCGGCGCGCCACTCGTGGCAAGGAAATTGTTCCCTTAACTTCGAAAGAGTTTGCATTGCTTGAGCTTTTCCTGCTTCACGCACCGGAGTTGGTGACGCGGACGGAAATCATCGAGCATGTCTGGGATCGTCATTTTGATAGCGAGACGAATCTTGTAGAGGTCTACGTGAACCGGTTGCGCCAGAAGATCGACCAGAACCGTCCGGTGAAGCTTATCCATACGGTGAGAGGGATAGGGTATCGATTGGGAGCGCTGGAGCCATGAAGAGGAAAACGCTTCGATTTCGTATGATGCTGATGTTCTGTACCGTCGTTGGCGTGCTGCTGGGCGCGTCTTACCTTGCCTTTTTCCTTCTTTTATCCCGCGCGATTCCCTTGCAACTCAATCGCCAGTTGCTGGAAACGGGCCGGCCATTAATTGCTGACATTTCCGCGGAACCCAACGCTCAGGATATCGATCGCCTGGATATTCCCGGAGAGTTTTTTGAACTCGTAGATTCAGACGGCCATATCCTGCAGAAGTCAAAGAATCTGAACGTGCCAATCCAACTGCAGCCATTCGATTCGACCGATGCGCATCCCACTTTTCAGGTGGTGGACATCGGCGATGGACAGTCGGTCCGGGTGGCGGTGATTCCCTTCCAGCAGGCAAACCGGCAGCGCTATCTTGCGGTCGCCATTCCGACGCTGGGGACCAACCGGGTGTTGGACAGCTTTGGCCGCGTAGCGCTCATTCTCTTTCCGATCAGTCTGTTACTTACTGCGGGTATTTCGACCATCTACGTGGGCCGCAGCCTCGCCCCTATTGCTGCGCTTACCAAACATGCAGCGGGGATGGCCGAGAGAGTGACTCATCGTCAGGGATTCTGGGAGCCGCTTCCGGTCAGTTCGCCACATGATGAACTTGGTGTGCTCGCGGAGACCTTTAATCACCTGTTTAGAAGCGTGGACTCCGCGGTTCGCCAGTTGCGCCAGTTCGTGACCGATGCATCCCATGAGCTGCGCACCCCCATCTCCGTGCTCCATGGGGAAACTGAACTTCTGTTGTCCAAGCCACGAACGGCGGAGGAATACCAGAAGACGTTGTCCGTTTTCGACGATGAGTTCAAAAAATTGACGCGCATGCTGGAGGGGCTCTTCACCTTGTCGATCGCCGATGCCGGACAATTGCACTTGCAGTGCGAGCCGCTATACATCAACGAAGTGTTGGAAGAGACGTGCGCCCTGGTCTACTCTCGCGCGCGCAAAAAAGGAATTGCGATCATCAGGAAATTAGATGAAGAGATCGCGTACCATGGTGACGAAGCCTTCCTGCATCAATTGTTCTTAATTTTTCTGGATAACGCGATCAAATACTCGATGGCAAACGCGCTGATTCACGTCAGCGTGGAACAAAGCAAGAGTGCGATTCGCGTGTGTTTTCAGGATCAAGGAATCGGGATTTCCGCGAAGCACCTACCGTTTATTTTCGAGAGATTTTATAGGGCGACGACATCCGCTTCAGGCGATTCGCATAGCGGCGGCTTGGGTTTGGCGATCGCGCAAGCCATCGCGCGGGCTCAGGGCGGCACGATCGAATGCGCCAGCGAGATTGGGGTAGGATCCATTTTCACCGTCATTCTTCCGCTAAGTAACTCCGGCAAACTTGACGGCCTTGAGGCGTCTAAACAGAAATTAATCTTAGGTTAAGGCACCCTTTGGCCCCATACACTAGGCTCCGCCACATTGTGGAGGTGGGGCTGTGTCCAGCAAAACTTTCGATAGCGTGTATGCATATGGCTGCACGATAGCCGTTTTGTTGATTCTAGCTATTGTCTTTTCCGCTCCTGCGCGGGGGCAGGTTGCCGGCGGAACACTCTCCGGCACGGTGTCTGATCCTTCGGGGGCCGGCATTCCGAAAGCCACAGTGGTCATTAAGAACGTAGCCACCGGTGTCGAACACACCGCGACCACCGATTCGGACGGCTTCTATACCGCCGTGAACTTGCTTCCGGGTAGCTACCAGGTAAAAATTTCAGCGACAGGGTTTGTGGCGGCAACGGCAACCGGTATCACCATGAGTGTTGGGCTCCAGCAAACATTTGACGCCACTCTGCATGTGGGAAAAGTGTCAGAACGCATCGAGGTAACCGCCGAAATCCCCGCCGTGCAACTGACGAGTTCGGACATCAACGCGGTCGTTAATGAAACGAGAGTGCGGGAGTTGCCCCTGAATGGGCGCAGTTGGACCGATCTGGCCGCTTTGCAGCCTGGAGTCTCCACGATTCAGACCCAGCCGAGTTTCGCGACCGGTTCGGACCGGGGGAATCGCGGGTTTGGGCAGCAACTGACGATTTCCGGGGCTAGACCACAGCAGAACAATTACCGCCTCGATGGCGTGAGTCTGAACGATTACGCAAATGGCGCGCCTGGAAGCGTGCTGGGTGGAAATCTTGGCGTCGATGCGATTCAGGAGTTTTCCGTTCTTACCAGCAATTATTCGGCTGAGTACGGAAAAACATCGGGTGGGGTAGTGAATGCCATCACGCGTTCGGGGACCAACCAGTTCCACGGCAGCGCGTATGAGTTCCTGCGCAATAGTGCGTTGGATGCAAAGAATTATTTTGAGACTCCAGGGACGGCAAAGGCGGCTTTCAAGCGCAATCAATTTGGCGGCGACATAGGTGGCCCCATCGTTCCCAACCGGACATTTTTCTTTGTTGATTACGAAGGCATCCGGCAGGCAAAGGGCATCGCCAACCTGAATTTCGTGCCGTCGCCAGCAGCCCGGGCGACGGTCACCGACCCGGCCATTCTAAAGTATCTGGCACTTTATCCCGTACCCACCGCTTCCGAGTGTACTGCCGGAGGCAGCCCCGACGTTTGCCCAGTCGTCTTCAGCGGCAAGCAAGTGGTGAACGAAAACTTCTTTACTACTCGGATCGATCATAAGTTCTCGGACAGAGATAGTTTGTTCGGCACATACCTTTACGACAAGACCCCCTACAGCTCTCCCGACCCTTTCGGGAACGTTGGGTTAACGACCGAATCCACCCGACAGATCGTCGCGGCGGAAGAGACTCACAGTTTCACGCCAACATTCGTGAACGCCTTCCGGTTTGGCTTCAATCGGGAACATGTGGACAACGATCTGAGCGCAACGGCCCTGAACCCCGCCGCTGCGGACCCTTCCCTCGGCGCTTTCGCGGGCAGAAACGCTTCGGTGGTTAACCTAAACGGAGTGTTAAGTCAGATGACCGGGGGAGTTGGAGGACTGCCCACTTATTTGTATCGCTGGAACTCTGTCCAGCTCTACGACGACGCGTTCCTGAACAAAGGCAAACATTCCATCAAATTTGGCGGCGCCTTTGAGCGCATGTTGCTGCAGGTCACCGCGCTCACCGACGCCAATGGAATCTGGTTTTTCAATGATCTGCAGTCTTTCCTAACTAATTCCCCAAACAAGTTTCAGGGAGGCGTTGCCAGTTCCCTCACGCCGCGCGATTTGCGGCAGTCCATCTTCGGCGGATACATCCAAGACGATTGGCGGGCGAAATCGAACCTCACACTGAACCTGGGATTGCGCTACGAAATGTCCACGGTTCCAACTGAAATTCACGGAAAGCTCGCCAATCTCCGCAACATATCCGATCCCCTTCCCGTCTGCGGCACTCTGGTACAGGGAAGTTGCACGGGCACCGGCCCCTTTTTCTATAATCCAACGCTTCACAACTTTGAGCCGCGCATTGGATTCGCGTGGGATCCGCTGAAGACGGGCAAGTTGGCAATACGCGGCGGTGTTGGACTGTACGACGTTCTCCCCCTTCCTTACCAATTCATTCTGCTGACAACGCAAGCGGCTCCCTTCTTTCAATACACTGCACTTAAAGTGGGAGATCCAAGTCTCGCTGTACCTCTGACTTTCCCCTTCGTGGATCCCGCTGACATCACGGCCAACCGGCTGCGCTCCACTTTTGTGGAATCGCATCCACACCGAAACTACGTAACCCAGTGGAATCTGAATCTGCAATATCAAATTACGCCCACTCTGGCGGGGATGATCGCCTACGTCGGATCTCGCGGCGTGCATCAACCGTTCCGCGTCGATGAAGCCAATCTCGTGATACCGACAAAGACCCCCGCCGGATATCTCTGGCCCAAGGTGGATGTGCTGGGAAATATCTATACTCCCCAATGTAACCAAACTGATCCGAACGGCAGCGATCCTGCCCAGTGCGCGCCGCCGAACCCTATTAACCCGGCGTACAGTTCGGTACGAGGAATGTTTTATCAGGGCCGTTCGTACTACAACGCTCTGGAACTGCAGTTGGCCAAACGTTTGAGCCATGGGTTTCAGGTGCAAGGCACTTACACCTGGGGTAAGAGCATCGATACAAGCTCAGCGACCCTGGCCGGTGACGCGTTCGGTAATTCCATTTCCAGCCTGAACTATTTCGATCCCAAGCTGACACGAGGCCTATCCGATTACAACGTCGGTCGGACGCTGGTGGTTAATGCGACTTGGGAATTGCCCACAGCCAAGTCACTTAGCGGGCCGGCAAGTTGGCTGGCGAATGGCTGGGAACTAGGGCTGATCATGACGGTGAGCGATGGAGTGCCGACGACTGCAACGTGGGGCACCGGCGGAGACCCCGCGGGAACGCTCAGCAGCGATGATTTCGCCTATCCAAACCGTTTGAGCGGCCCGGGTTGTGGCACTGCGACAAATCCAGGTAACGCCGGAAATTACATTCGGACCCAATGCTTTGGAGTTCCCGTCGCACCTAGCCAAGCCTTTTTCGATGCCAATTGCGATCCAGCGCCTCCGACGTTTGGAGGTCCACTACCGGCAGGCGACTTGCGATGCTTCAATCTGCGGGGTAATTCCGGCCGCAACACGATCATCGGCCCTGGCATAACCAGCCTCGATTTCTCGGTATTCAAGAACAACAAGATCACCCGAATCTCCGAGAATTTCAACGTGCAATTCCGGTTGGAAATATTTAACATCATGAATCACCCCAACTTTGCGCCGCCGGGGCCTGGCGACGGCAATACCGACATCTTTGATCCCGCTGGAAATTCACTCACACCACCATCGGGTACTGCCGGGCAGTTGCTAAGAACAACGATCGCCGAGCGGCAGATTCAGTTCGCTCTTAAAGTCAGTTTCTAGCAGAAGCGATTCCGGCTGCTAGTCTCCGGCCGCTGAGCCCGGATACGTCCGCTGCGAGGAAGAGCGCATGATCCAAGACTTGGCGGCAAAGCTGGCCGTCGCGGCCATCATCTTCCTACTGCCCGCATCGCCTGCGAGGCCGCCACAGGATGCAAGACCTGAGTCGTTCCAGCAGGCACAGGCAATCGCACAAGACGCGGCTCTCGACTTCGAAACCTATCGCACCCGCATCGAGCCGCTTTTCCTGAAGCGCCGGGCGAACGGGGTGCGTTGTTACGATTGCCACTCAACCATGATCACGCGCCTCCGCCTGGAGCCGCTCTCGGGCGGCAATTCGTCCTGGATCGAGGAACAATCTCGAAGGAATTTCGAATTCGTGCGGCAATTGGTTACACCCGGCGAGCTCGCCAAGAGCCGGCTGCTACTTCATCCCCTTGCACCCGAAGCCGGCGGGGACCCCGCGCATACCGGCGGCAAATTCTGGCAAACCCAAAGCGACCCTGAGTGGCAAATGATTGCGGACTGGGTAGGCCATGCCGGCAATAAGACTGGACCTCGCGAAGCAAGTTCAAGTCCGCAGGCGAAAGACGCTCTCAATTTCCGAACATTCAAATCCACGATTCAGCCCATTTTTCTGAAAGAGCGGCCCGGCCATGCACGGTGCTATGGCTGTCACATCCTATCGAACAGAGTTTTCCACCTCGCCACATTGTCTCCGGGCCTTCTGGATTGGACCGAAGACCAATCGCGGCAAAATTTTGAAAGCGTTCAACAGCTGGTGGTTCCCGGAAAGCCGGAAGCCAGCAGATTTCTGCTCCACCCTCTGGCCCCGGAAGCCGGTGGTGACTCCTTCCATTCCGGAGGGCGCCAGTTTGCTTCTTACGAAGATCCCGACTGGATCGCCATGGCCGAATGGGTCCGTTCCGCGCGCGCCGCGCCTTCCCCAGCAGCCTCGTCCAGGCCGATCACCCGCGTTTACGTCACCAACAGCGCCGGCAACACCATCGACGTCATCGATCCTTCCGTGAATCAAGTCGTTCAGGTTATTCGCAACATCGAATTGCCCCACGGCGTGGGTTTTTCACACGACGGCTCTCGCGTCTATGTAAGCGACGAGTCGCTGTATGTCCTGAGTGTGATTGATCGAGAGTCCACGAAACTCCTCAAGAGGGTCGCTCTCACCGGCCGTCCCAACAATCTGGCGGTCACCCCGGACGGGAAATTCATCCTCGTTGGCATACGCGCGGGTTCCGGTTCCGTCGATGTCATTGACGCTAACACACTCGAACGATTGAAAAATATTCCGGTGCACGGAAGCGTCCACAATATCTTCGTTACCCCGGATGGCCTCTTTGCGGTGAGTGGCTCGATTGAGGGAAAGATCGCCACCGTCATCGATCTGCGCAGCCTGGAGATCGCCTGGGAAATCAAGTTCGAGGCCGGAGTGCGTCCGATGGCTTTTGAAAAGAATCCGGATGGCTCGACGCACAGAATGTTCGTCCAACTCAGCGAACTAAACGGATTTGCCGTGGTCGATTTTGCCAAGCGTGCAGAAGTTGGCAGAGTGAAATTTCCGGAGCAACTCGGTGGATTTGGCGCTTCGGAAGGACGCTTGGGCACGCCTTCTCATGGCATCGGTGTCGCCCCGGATGGAAAATCACTCTGGGTCAACAGCACCGCAGCTAACGTGGTCTTTAAATATTCGCTGCCCGATCTCAAACTGTTGGGGTCCTGCGCTTTGCCTTTGGTATTCCCGGCGAACCGCCTGCCCTCGGGCGCGGTTCCCGACTGGATCACGTTCACACCCGATAGCGAGCGAGTGTACATTGCGAATTCAGCCGCCCGTTCAGTTTCGGCCATAGATGCAAGAACGCTCAAGACAGTCGCGGTAATCCCTGTAGGCGAAGTTCCGAAGCGGATGAACACGCTCGTCGTGCCAGTGGAAGACATTCAAGTTCTCTGGCATTTTCCGGATGGGTTCAAACTGTACGATAATGAGCATCCCCCCAAAAGAGCCAAAAGAACCATTGGTGCCACCCTTGAGGCTCTTATTGCCGCCTCTTGCCGCCTCAACAAATCGCTAGGTTGTTGTTAGGAAAAATTGATGCTTAGTGGGGGCGGCGGGGATCGAACTCCCCGGCGGATCTGATCGGATGTAAGTTACTGATTTTACGAAACTGCAAAAAGGGGAAAGCCCGCAAAAACGTCGAAACGAGGTACATGTCGGGTACACCGACATCTTAGCAGGGCGGTTCTTGGTGATCATCATTGGCGATGTAACTTCCCAGATCGGGACTTCTGGGGAGTCAGTCCGTTTTCATTTGTCCGGTCACCGCGTTAATCAGGCACTGGGTTCATGCGCAACGCTGATGCAGTAGATACCTCACAAGTTCTAGGGCGGTTACCTACTGGAAGGACCGGCTTAGGTGGTCGCGCGGTTCGAAACGGTCTCCAATTTCACGGGCGAGAAGCGCGTGCGCGTAGAAACGGGCCTGTAGTCGCCTTACACGAGTAACGGCAGGGCTGAGTCCGCGCCTGGTTCGTCGAAAATTGCCAACTAATTCGTATATCAAAACAAACTACGCCCTACCCCGTATTCCTTCAACGTCGGACGTTTTTACCGTGAAGTAGTCTATGGGAGCAGTCTTCGCTGCCAGCCCTACAAGCGAATCGCTCGCTCAGTTCTATCTAGAAATTGAACCGCGTTGAGAATTGGAAGCTTCTCGCCCCGAATCGTGGCACCATCGCCAGCGGGCTGCCGAAATGCGGATTGGGATCGGCGCTCCAGTTGCTGTTATTGACGCCGCTATCGGCAAGCTGCGTCAGCGTGTACTGCACGTTGTCCAGGTTGGCCTGTTGAAAATTTGCGTGGTTGAAAATGTCAAATACTTCCGCGAGAAACTTCAAGCTGTAGCGTTCTCCAATCCGAAACGTCCGTGACAAATTAAGGTCCACGTTGCTTACCCCCGGTCCCCGGAACCCATTGAATTTCTCGCCCGGCACCATCGAGAAATTGACTTCTGGGTTGTCAAACACCGCAGTGTAAGGCCGACCGCTGGCAAAATTCAGGACTGCCCCAAATTCGAACCCCTTCACATAGTGCTGCGTCGGTGTCCAAACACCAGTCGCAACAAACCTTTGCGGCTGATCGAGTTGCGAAGGACCCTTCTGCGATTTCTGATCGAACTGATTGAAGTAGCCGGTCCCCTGATCCGTCGCGTGCGAATAGGTGTACGCCACTGACCCGAAAAATTGTTTTTCGTTGTGACGCAGCGAAATCAACAATCCGTTGTAAACGGAGTGACCGGAATTATCCACGGCATTAATTGTTCCAAAATTCGGATTCGCGAAACCATCAATCGCACTGAAGTCGGGAGTGACGTATGTTTTCCCGTTTGGCAACGTGACCGTTGCTGTAGCGTAGGAACCTCCGAACGCTGGTTGCTGGTCGGGCGGCACCAGGTTTAGATCCAAACCAAAATTGCCGTTAGCTTGGCGCGTGACTCCATTGGAATTGCCTAGCAGCGCCAGGCCGTGGCTATACACGTAGCCCACGCTCAGAGCAGTGGTCGTGCCGAATTGGTGCTCCACGGCGATGTTCGCCTGTTCTACATACGGGTTGCGATAGTTCGGCGCGAACACCACGATGGAGGGCGATCCTCCGGCGCCGGATGGGAACGAACTAAGGCTATTCGGATACGTCACGATTGGGTTGAAGTTGTGAAACGCAGGACCGGTGGCGGCAAGAAATTGCCGGCTGACTCCGTTGGAAATCGACGCCGTCGAGACGTCGAGCAGATCTGTTTGAATGTAGAAGAGGCCAAACGCCCCACGCACAACCGTGGCACTCTTTGAATCCAAGGAATACGCAAATCCCACTCTCGGAGAGAGCATATTCTTGCTGTAGGGAATGTGGCAGGTGGCCACATAGTCTGGATTGCAGGGTTTTGGCTGCGGAAGGACTTGTAAGTCATACCGCAGGCCGTAATTCAAGGTTAAGTGCCGCGTCGCCCGGAATTGGTCCTGGGCGAACAACGAGTAAGTGGGGGAAGTAAATAGCGCCGTCGATTGGCCGAACGACTGGAGATACAGCTCGAAATTTCCCGTGGCCACGTCCGTCAGACTACCAAAGCGATATTCTCCTTTTGGTCCGTAAACAAAGTAGTCCGAATCATGGTTGATATTGATATCCACGCCGAATTTCGCCGTATGCCGCCCAAATACTCGAGTGAACGTGTCCACAAACTGGTAGCGCTTGTCGGTTGTCGCCAGTTGGAAGCGCGCGCCTCCAAAAACAAAGCCACTATCAGGGTTCTGGATGGTTACCGCGGGAGAGGTCACCGGAGACGGCGGAAGATCGAAGTGATAATCGCTGCCGAAGTGAAAGCGAAAATCGTTGACGCTCGATGTGCTGAATGCGGTCTGCAACGAGAACTGGAAAAACTGACTTGTCGCCCCATCCGTCAATGCCAACCCGTCACCCGTTGACGTCGGAGTGTTGAAGTAGCCGTGCGGGCTGCGATAGCGCTGAAAGTTATAAGTTGCCGCAAACGAATTCTTGTCGTTGATGTTTCCCGTTACCTTTCCGAAGGCTGTGTTTTGGTTGAAACTGCGTGGAAACAAACCCGACGCGGCCGCGACCTGTGCAGCTATATCCGGGTTGTCCTGGAAAAAGGTGGGTGACACACCAACCAAGGCAGGCGCATTGTTTACCGTCAGCGGTTCGTTTCGGACCTGTCCCTCATAGTTCGCCAGGTAGAACAGCCGGTCCTTCTTGATCGGTCCGCCAATCGTCCCGCCAAATTGTTGCCGCCGATTTGGTGGCTTCGCAATTCCCTGGCTGTTGTTGATGGAATCGTTTGCGTTGAAGGCCGAGTCGAGTATGTAGTAGTAGCCATCTCCGTGCACCATGTTGCCGCCACTTTTCGTGACGGAGTTGACCAGCCCTCCGCCCGCCTGGCCAAACTCCGCTTCGTATCCGGTGCTCGTTACCTGAAATTCCTGGATCACATCCTCGCTGAATTGAAAGGGGATGCTCGTCCGCCCGATCTGTTGCGCGAAGAACGCATTGTTGTTATTCCCGCCATCCACAGTGTAGTTGTTGAAGTTGCCCGCGATTCCGTTGAAGCTGATCATCCCGAAGTCGCCGTCAGTCGTCGCTCCAGGCGTCAGCAGCGCAAAGTCCGTAAAGTTGCGCCCGTTCAGCGGTAACGATTGTATGCTCTGATTGTCGACCACCGTTCCCAGTGATGATTGCGTCGCGTCGACGGCCACAGCCGATGCGCTCACCGTGACGGATGTTTCTACCTTTCCGACCGTCAGACGAGGATGCAGCGCCGTCGTCGTTCCCACCGCTACGGTCGTATCCTGCAGCACCTGTTTCTGAAACCCTTCCTTCTCGATCGAAACCTCGTAGATTCCTGGCGGCAGATAGAGCGCCACGAAATGCCCGTCTTCATCCGTCTTCAGGGTTGTGGACACCTCCGTGCTCTTGTTGGTGATGACCACCGTCGCGCCGGGTACTCCTGCACCCGATGAATCCAGCACCAGCCCTTCCAGACGCCCGTTCGTCGAAGCTGCTTGCCCGTAGCTTCCCACTGGGCAAATAAGAACAAAAAGGAATAACACAAAGAAAAATCGCAACGTCAAATCCAAAATCGAAGCGCACGAATTCCCGCGTATGAACATTCTAAAGCCTCCAAAATTGGACAAGCTCGAACGTCTTCAACTCACTTACCTGCTTTTCTCCGTTACTTAGAGAAAAAGGAAGTCCCCCTGAAGCTGGACCACGCCCTCGAATCCGAGACGCTAGGCATGGCGGGTATCTGCACTTGCTTATGTTTTCTGGTGCAAAGTTCCAATGAAGCAGGTCTCAGACTCATTCCTTTGTGCTTGAAATGCTTCATCAGACTCTGTTTCGCATTGCCAGAACGCCCTGAACCGAGGGAGAGAGCCAATTTTGCCCCAACGGTGACAAACTGAACATAAACCTTAGATTAATTTGCACAGCTCCAGCCGATGCACGGGACCAGAAGGTGGCCGTGACTTTCCGGCGCCCGCCGTGGGCGCGAATTACCCGACTCGCTCTGCTCACGCGTAATTCTAGAGAATCCTGCTAACTCCTGGTAAGTCGGATTCCCGGACAAGTGCTCTTGGAGCGATCCACTTGTCCGGTTCCCGCGTTTATCAGGCATTGGGAAAATTGTTGCTGTTACGCGTTGCTCGCAACAGGTAGAGCTGCACCAGGGGTAATTCCCACCTTCCCGCCGCCGATACAGAACACAACTCAGTTCCTAACCGATTGATGTAGACTCTTTCCGTTTCCCGAGCACACAATTGGGCCAGTCAATTCATGGGGCGCGAGTTCTGACTGCCCCGAAAGCGGCAAAATGACGACGTTGTTGATTCTCTCCGTAGTTGTTCTGAGTTTTGCCAACGGAGCAAACGATAACTTCAAGGGCGTTGCCACGCTTTGGGGTTCTGGTCTGACCACTTATCAGCGTGCCATAGCGTGGGGCACTGGCTTCACGTTTCTCGGTTCGCTAGCAGCTATATGGCTTGGGAGTGCCTTGGCCGCGAAATTCAGGGAGCAAAACTGGTGGACAGCAGCATTGCCACGCAACTCCCATTTTTCATCGCTGTCGCGCTTGGGGCTGGTTCCACGGTATTGCTGGCCGCGAGGCTGGGTCTGTCCATCTCCACAACCCATTCCATCACGGGTGCTCTTATCGGAGCCGGTGTTACGGCTGCGGGATTCTCCCACGTAAAGTTTGCAGCGTTGGGCAAGGGGATCCTCTTGCCTCTGTTTTTCTCACCAATCGTCGCACTGGTTCTGACTGTGGCGGTTCAGCTAATGCTCAACCGTTTCAGCTGGAAGAAAAGCATCAACGACTGTATCTGCGTGGATGAACCGAAAACCCTAATGATGGCACCGGGAGTTTCCGCGAGTTCCATTGTTGCTGCTCCGCCTTACCTGCGTTTGGCACCAGCTGCGGAATGCCAAACAGGCGCAGAAATTCTTCGGTTCAGCCTCGCAGACGGGGTGCACTGGTTTTCGGGTGCTGCCATCAGTTTTGCGCGTGGCCTGAACGACACACCCAAGCTTGTCGCCGTGCTCTTGGTCGCTGCGGCAGACTATGCGACATTGAACTATCTGGCAGTCGCTGTGGCCATCGCAATCGGAGGAGCGCTCGGCGCTGCGCGGGTCGCCCGCACGATGAGCAGGAAGATTACGCCCATGGCCACGCGAGAGGCAGTCACAGCTAATCTGGTGTCTGCGACACTGGTGACCCTTGCTTCACCATTCGCGCTACCCGTTTCGACAACGCACGTCACGTCCGGGGCAATTTTCGGCATCGGCTTACTCCGCAGAGAAGAGGCCAACTGGGGTAAGGTGCGTGAAATCCTGCTGGCTTGGGTGGCCACGCTACCCTTAGGGGCGGTATCGGCATCGCTCATATTCATATTGCTCCGCATCTGGCGGCCCTAGAGTGCCGAAACCGATCGCCGAAGATAGCCAGCCGCGCCGTACCAATCACATGTCCGATAACCGCGTTATACGTCCAAAAGAAGCCGGATTGTTGCCGTTTCTAGTTGTCCAGAAGGCCACTAGAGTAAGCTATTCTCATCCACGGGCCGATCAGCAGTATTTCCCAGGAGGGATAAATTGCGACAATCGCTGAAGATTTGCATGATGATATTGGTTTTGTGTGTGCTAACGGTGAGGGCGCAGGAGAACCCACCACTGAAATTGATTGCGACCACCCCGATGCCAGGTTTCACGGGTGATTTCGACCATTTTGGGCTCGACCTCAAGGGTAACCGTTTGTTCCTCGCGTCCGAAGATCAGAAGACTGTCGAAGTGTTCGACCTCCGGACGGGAGAGCGGACTCACAGTATCAAAGGCTTCGGCCAACCGCTCACGATGGCTTATCTAGCTGAGTCCAACCGTCTTATCGTCACCGACGGAGGCGATAGCGATGCTGTCGAACTGGTGGATTGTAAAGACTACAAAATCATTAACACTCTCAAACTGGGTCAAGGGGTGGACCACGGCGCGTATAACCCCCTAGACAAATACTTTTATGTGGAGAACGGTGGCGGACCAGACCGGAAGATACATGTGCTCAGTATTATTGATACAAAATCCTTTAAACAAGTGGGTGAGGTTGCCGGGCTTCCTGGAGATTCCAACGAGGGCATGGTCATTGACCATGAGGGGAAAAAACTTTATGTGAACCTCACGGGCACAGATGAGATTGGAGTCATTGATCTAAACACTCGTCAACTAATTGCCAGATGGCCCTTGCCGGACGCGCGCGTAGCTCATGCGATAGCCCTGGACGAACCTAATCATCGACTGTTTACCGCCACCCGTAAACCGTCGCAGTTTATAGTTTTTAACACCGACACCGGAAAAGTTGTGACTACTCTCCCGTGCGTGGGTGTGAACAGCGACATGTCGCTCGATGTCGCACGTAAACGAATCTATGTGACTGGAAGTGAGACGGCGTCTGTTTTTGAACAGCGCGATGCAGACCATTATGAACACATCGCCGAAGTGCCGACGGCCTACCGCGCGAAATCGTCGATTTAATCAGGAGTTAGCCTAAATTGCAGAGGCACAGTTGCGACTTTCTGGACGTCGATCACGCGGCAGCTTGCGACTCCCGCATTCACCGAAGCTCAGCTAAGCGACGAGAACTAGTGAATTGCAACAAAATCCAGAGAGTCGCTTGCCGGTTTGGTTTGACAGATTTCCAAATTATCTGGTTAACCCACGCTTCATCTCGATTGGAGTCTTGCCGTGCATTCTCGTCGGAAATTCCTGACTCAAGCCGGGGTCCTAGCCGCTGGCGCTATTAGCGCTCCCGCACTTGCGTCTGGCGCGAGCGCGAAGGGCGTGACCTCGCTAGAGCCAGTAAGTGTCTGCGGCCAATGGTGGTTTCGCACGGATCCCGGAAGCGCCGGCGAGCAGCAGCGTTGGTACGAACCCCTCAGGAGGATTGATACGACGTAAGTTACTGATTTACAAAACTCCAAAACGGGAATAATCCACACAAACGCCGAAGCGAGGTACACGGCGGGTACGCGGGAATCTTGGCGACGCGGCTTCTTATCATTAGCAACGGCCACTGTGACTTCCCCGTGCGTGAGCATCCCAGTG
>WNEZ01000445.1_pt1 | contig 33488 bp, 30 predicted proteins | sample 5400521 | NCBI WGS metagenome assembly WNEZ01 (sample SAMN13153339, study PRJNA577476) | soil metagenome | isolation source: 120 cm saprolite under Douglas fir tree site 2 hole 1 replicate 1 | place: USA:California | collected 2015-04-18 | reverse complement strand
AAGAAAGATACGGGGTATCTTTACAAGCCCTCGGAGAGTTGCCAGCGGCGTTGGCCGGGCGGGTAAGTGCCGAGAATGCCGTGTCTCGTGTAGCGAACTGAAGATCTTCAAGGTATGTACAAGAGCCTCTAGAGCCACTACATACATTAGCTCAATCATAGTTATATGGCACATCGTATCTTTTGGTCAATATCGCACTTATAGGCCCTATCTCCTGATACGTGCCTTCATGCAAGGCAACCTTGTTGCTCATCTTGCCATGTGCAAACGCATAGCGAGAGACATAATTCAGAGCGTCTCGATAAGCCAACTGTGTGGCTCGCAATACCTGAAATTGTTCAGCATCGGTATGCAATTTGAGTTTGGCGGTCAGCATTACTTTCATCAGTTTTGTATGATAGTATATCTGATGAAAATGTCAAGGCCAGGAGCGCTCCTGCACCCTGTTCAAGGAAACCCGCATTCCTCCCCAGGCATGAATGTCGAGGCTTCCTGCGGCGGGCTTGGTGAAGCTAGCGCCTGACTCTGCCATTCACACGATAACTTACGCGTAACTGTTTCAGGCGCTACTCTCTTACTGAAAACAAAATGGAGTATTGCTGGCATGAAAATCTTGCTGACTGGCGCATTTGGCAATATGGGGATGAGTACGCTCCAGGAGTTATTGTCCCAGGGACACCAGGTACGCTGCTTTGTAACGCAGCGCAAAGTCCATGAACGCACTGCCAGGCGCTTCGCAGGCAAAATCGAACTCTTTCAGGGTGATATCCGGCGACCGGAAAACCTGTTAAAAGCCGTGCAGGATCAGGATAGTATTATTCACCTGGCCTATATGATTCCACCACCCAGCGAGGATCAGCCCGAACTTGCCCGTTCAATCAACGTTGACGGGACGCGTAATCTGCTGGAGGCTGCCAGCAGCCTGCCCAGGCCGCCCAGGTTTTTCTTCGCTTCAAGCTTCGATGTCTTCGGGCATACACAGGATCAGCCGCCGCCGCGCAGGGTGACCGACCCGGTACAGGCCACCGATCACTACAGCGCCCATAAAATTGCCTGTGAAGAGATGATCAAAGCATCAGGACTGGAATGGGCTATCTTTCGTTTTGCCGACGTTCCTCCCCTGGCTCTCCGCAGTCCACACCCCATTATGTTCAGAATACCTCTCACGACACGCTTCGAGGTCATCCATACCTATGATGCGGGACTGGCGATTGCCAATGGCATGCGCTCCGACGAGATATGGGGTAGGATTCTGCTCATCGGCGGCGGCCCCAGTTGCCAGATTCTATACCGGGACTACCTTAGACGCATGCTGGAGATGATGGGCATCGGCATGCTGCCGGAAAGTGCCTTCGGTAGCGAGCCGTATTCCACCGACTGGCTGGATACCGAGGAAAGCCAGCGCCTGCTCAACTACCAGCGTTACTCGTTTGATGATATCATACAACACTTGACGCGCATTATTGGCTATAAGCGGCTGCTCACCGCGCTGGTGCGCCCTGCCGCTCGCTGGTGGATCCTGCGTATGTCACCTTTTTATAAGGGCTGACTTCACGCCTATTTCTTGCCGTGTCTGCGTGTCCCACCGAGCGCCCACAGCACCAGCGCGGCCCCCGCCAGTATGCTCATCGCTGCTTTTTGACCCTTTGAGAACTGCCGCGTGAGCAGCGAGAAGTAGATCACCACCGTCTGCAGCGCCGTCTTGAAATCAAGCGTGCTGAGCAGGGCATCGGCCAGGCCGAACGGGAGCAACGATGGCAGCGCACCACGCGCGTACTCAACCATCCACACGTGATCGGGATAGTGCATGCCGGCGCTCTGCCCCTTGCCTAAAAAGACATGGTCCCCCGGAGTGTAGACATCGCGGGTAAACTGCCCCTCCTGATAGTACCATGCTTCTCCATCGAGCACCGTATCGTAGAATTCGACCAGGTGCCGGCCGGTATGCCCTTCGCTCCCAATGGGAGTACCCCAGATCATCACATACTCCCTGGTCGAAGCGTGCAGCAACTTCATCTGCAGCATCACGCCGCCAGCGTTGTTGAAAATCCAGGGCTTGGAATCATCAATCGCGCCGGGATAGCGTTCCGATAGCTCCGCGATAACATGTGCAAACATCTGCTCAAGGGGCTGCCCAAGATGCTTACGGCTGATCTCATGAATGACCTGGGGATCGAAAACATAGCTGCTCATGCAGATCCTTCTCCTTCACTTGATGATGTATTCCTCCCCGCGGGAAGCGGCTTAAGAAGAACCATTGGAAATACACGCGAGGTAGACTTCTGATAGTCGGCAAACTGAGGACGAATTTTCAGCAGCATCTGCCAGAGCCGTTCCCTTCCCTCCGGGCTGACCGTCTCCGCAATGACTTCCCGCTGTATCCGTCCATATTGAATACGAACGCCGGGAGTCGCCTGCAAGTTCAGATACCAGGCCGGGAGCTGGGGAGAGCCGTTGTTGGACGCGCACACAACCAGGTTATCTCCGTCGCGGAAATATATCAGCGTATGGGTGCGTCTCTTCCCGGTCTTGCGCCCAATCGTGTGAAGCAGAAGCATCGAATAGCTCAACTGCTTTTCTCCCAGCCGACCGTCGGTGGCCCAATAGAGAAACTGAGTGATCTTATCAGCAGCCAGCATTACTGCATTGGGGACGTGCCAACTCATCCTACCACTCCTAACCTTGCCAAAACCTGTTCCTGCCTGTCGAGTGCCTGCTGTCTAAGCAAGGCGAACGCCTCTTGCCCCATCTTCTGCTCTAACGTCTGGAGGAAAAGCACCAGCGAGCCGGCAGTCCTGTCCTGAACCGATTGACGTATTTGCAGTGCAGGGAAGAGCAGCCCTATTGCCTCCGCCAGCCGTCCCTGCTCGTAAAGCAGCATCCCCATATTTGTGAGGATTAGTCCCTCGTTCGCGCGTTCCTGCAAGCTTTGCGCCAGTTTCAATGATTGCTGGTAGTAATACATCGCCTGCTCGTAGTCTTTCTGATTTTGATAGAGCAGGCCCAGGTTATGCAGCGCCACACTCTGTAAGTACGCGTCAGATAGGGGGCTGTGCAATGCCTGCTCGAAATTGGCGCGTGCTTGCTGTGTCTGACCCATCGTGCGCAGCACTTCCCCCTGGTTCGTGAGCGTGACAGCCTCTCCGTACTGATCACCAATCTCGCGCTGCGTTCCCAATGCCTGCTCAAAATAGAAACGGCTCTGCTGGGAATCGCCCAGGCGACCGTAGAGCATGCCCAGGTAGCTTAAAATTTGCCCTTCGTCATAGCGTATCACGACCCCCAGCGGTGGCACCATCGCTGTATACAGCCTGATCAATGTATTCCATGCGCCCCATTGTATCATGCTCTCGTGCAGTTCCTCGAAAGTGAGCAGATCATAAGCCTGCTGCCAGTGCCAGCCGAGGCACAGGTGATGTACCATAGCCAGCAAAGGCTCAACATCCTGGGGGCCGCTGCGCTGCCGGCGAGGAGGACAACGCTCTTGCGCCAGGCGTGAATAATAGATTGTTACCCGCATGTGACCCACCGCCAGGGCGATCTCTCGCCTCTCTGGATTATCCCGCACCGGGTCTGGCTCGCTCGTTACGCCCAGGTCGCCGCTAGAATGCCCTTCGTTCCCATCGAGATAGTGTTCCACTGTATACTGGCGTATCAGTGGATGCAGCAGATAGCCCGGCTCGCCATTTTCATAAGGGACTTGTTTCACGAGTGAAAGCCTCGTTAAGGCGGCGAGTTCGCGTATAAAGGGCGCCACATCGACCGCAGAATAGCCTTCGCCCGTGGTAGCGATAATCGCAGCTTCCACCGGCACCGGTTCGCTAAAAAGGCAGAGCGAACGCAGGAGGGTGCGCTGACTTGGATTGAGGAAGTTATACACCGCGTCGACCAGGTTCAGCGTAACTTCTCCCCCCCACAGCGGTGCGTAGTCAGGTGAATTGAGTAAATAGCCCAGTGAAAATCCACCCAGAGCATACATTGTACTGAACAACACCAGTCCATAGACATGCCCGGCGCAGCGCTGCCAGATAAGCGAAAGTTCCTGCGGTGCGCCCTGAACGCCTCGTTGCTGTAGCAGTGCCACGCCCTCGGGAAGACTTATGCGCGAAACCAGGTATGAGCGTACGCGCGCATGCTTATCATTTTGTGTGTCGTATGGCGAGTTCCGGCAAGTTAACAGCACCCGGCTGGCTCCTAGATCGCTTTGCAGCATATCGAGGAATAATGGGATCGCACCCCGCCCAACCAATCCCTGAGAAGTCTCAGCATCGAGTAACTCCTCGAATTGGTCCAGCACCACAAACGCACTTTCCTGCGGGCGGCACAACGCCTGCCTCAACAACTCAACCTGTTGCTCCGCCCTGCGCATAAAAAAATCAGGGAAACGCCCGTATATCGTAGGGGCGGGGCTTGCCCCCGCCCTGCTGCTTATCTCGGTCCAGCTACCTGTCCCCGCCCTGCCGCTTATCTCGTTCCGGCTACCTGCCCCCGCCCTGCCACTCTCCACGTCGATGCTGCCAACGATAGCGGCAATCACCTCGGGTAACGTGGCATTTGGCCCCAGGCTCAACCACGCAAAGTGTCGAATGGGAGCCTGTCCAGCCTGTGCTACAGCCTCTAAGCGCCGGTACACGAGCGCTGCGAGCATCGATTTGCCCACCCCGGCTTCACCTGTGAGCACCAGTGTGCTGGTTTGAGCAGCACTGAGCATGCGCAAAGCTGCGCTCACCTCGTCGGCGCGCGGCAGCACGCCGGGAGGATCAGTCATAGGCGGCTCCATAGTCTCTATACTCAGCCTGAAAACATGTGATTGTTGCTGCATACACTTCATTCTGTTCTTGTCTTCATCCATCTCTGGTCAGAGCAAGTATACCATAGCGGTTCATTAGCCAGACGGTTAAGCGCCCTACGTGAAGACCTGGTAGCCTGAATATACTAATATAGTTCCAATCATCCCCCAGCCTGCATGCTGGAGCGATAGGCGACCTCGGCCTCTCCGGCCAGGAGCGCGTGATACGCCAGCTCTGAGGCCCGCGCTCCCTCGGCCTGCAGCCAGGTCAGGGCGCGCTGGTGCAAGACCTGCCGCCGCGCCGCGCCCAGTTCGGTGTAGACCACGTCTCGCATCAGCTCATGCGTGAAGCGATAGCTGCCCACGTGGCCTGCCCCTGGTCCTCCTGCTTCCTCTTCGCGCAGGATGCCACTCTTGTCGGCCTCCTCCAGGGCCTCGACGCCTGCCTGCACTCCCAGATCGGCCACCTGCCACAGCAGCCGCGCGCTCGCTGAGGGCCCCAGCACGGCGCTCGCCATCACCACCCGGCGCGCTGGCTGGGACAGCTTCGCCAGGCGTACCTGGATCATCGCCCGTACCGAGGGCGGCAACAGTTCGCGCCGGGTCTGCGCCTGGGCGAAGGCTGCTGCTATCTCCACAGCCGGCTCCAGCCTCCAGGTGCCATCCGCCTCCAGCCGTGGCACCAGCCACTCCCGCTCCCGCAAGAGCTTGAGCGTCTCCAGCAGGTACAACGGATGCCCCCCTGTCTGCGCAAACAGGAAGCCGCCCAGCGCCACCAGTGGCCTCTCCGGCTCCTGCGCTGGCACGGCTCGCGAGAGACAGTCAGGGTTGTGCTCCTGCCCGGCGAGGGCTTCGATGAGCTGGAGGGTCTGCGCCTGGCTGAGCGGCTGCAACGGCACCTGGCTAAGCGGCAGGTCGCGGCCCAGGTCGGCAAGTTGCGACTTCGGCTCCAGCCCCTCACAGCGCAGCGTGCCCAGCAGCAGCACACGGTTGTCATGCCGGATCCAGTCCCGTGCAAGGTAGCGCACCAGGTCCAGGGAGGCCTCATCCACCCACTGCAGGTCATCCAACAGCAGCACCAGCGGTGCACGCTCGGCCAGAGCATCCAGCAGGCGCGCCACCGCTTCGAAGAGCCGGACTTTAGCGGTCAGCTCATCCTCGGTGGGAACCGGCAGGTCGGGATAGCGCACCCGCAGCTCCGGCAGCAGGCGCGAAAGCTCGGCCAGCCACAGGTCCTCCAGCAGATCTTCCGGCGCGTTCTCCTCCTCCAGCCTCACTCGCAGCGCCTCCACCAGCGGCTGATAGGGTAGTCGTCCCCCCAGCTCGAAGGCGTGCCCACTCAGTACCTCGGCCCCCTGTGCCCGCGCCCAGGCCACAAACTCGCTGGCCAGCCGCGTTTTGCCGATGCCTGCCTCGCCCACCACCAGTACGGCCTGCGGCTGCCCACCCCGCGCCTGCTGAAAGCTTCCGGCAAGCTGGCCGAAGGCCACAGCCCTTCCGACGAGCGGCGCCACCAGCTCGCCTGGCGGGCGGCGAGCCGCTGTGGCAGAATGAGAAAGGGAGCTTCCAGGGCTTCCAGTGCTGCGAGCCACCGTGGCGCGAATGTGCTCAGCCAGGGCGACAGTTTCCGGGGAAGGCTTGATCTGCAACTCCTCGGCCAGGCGCGCCCGGCAGGTGGCATAGACCTGGCCTGCAGCTGCCGGATCGCCCAGCGCCAGGTGTACCCGCATGAGACGCCGGTAGGCCTCCTCCGCGAGCGGATCGAGCGCCAGCCAGTGGGTGAGGGTGATAGTGGCCTGCTCCAGCTCCCCGCCAGTCTCCTGCCAGGAGGAGAGCCGATCGAGCAGGAGCTGTAGGCGCACCTGCCACTGCTGCTGCTCCTGCAGGGCCCACTCGTCAAAGGCGGTTTCCTCACGCAGCCAGAAGCCGTCGAGGAACGGGCCACGCACAAGGGCAAGGGCGCATTGAAACTGGGCGACCAGGGCGGCACGTTGCTCCTCAGAAGGGGTCGTGGAGTGCTGCTGGGCCTGGTGGTGAGCCTGTTGCACCACCTCCAGGTCCAGCTCGAGCGGCGCCTGTGGGTTCAGGCCGAGTGCATCACGCTGACTGAGCAGATGAGGCTCCTGTCCTTCAGCATCGTCAAGCAGGTTGCGCAGCAACGCAATAACAATGCGCAAGGCGTGACGCGCGTCGTGGGGCTCGCTATCTGGCCACAAGAAGGTCGCCAGCTTGCCGCGAGGATGCATGCCACCTTCGACCGCCAGGTAGAGCAGCAAGGCCTGCGCCTTGCGCAAAGCAAACGTGAGACGCCTGCCGTCATGAAACACTTCGGGAGTGCCGAGCACGGCCAAACGTAACAGACCCATGGTATGTTTCCTTCATCTAGTAGAGGTAGGACCGGGGATGCTCATACCTCTTCAGGTACCGTCTTCATACCACCTACCGCGGAGAAAGAGGGTGATGCGCCATCAATAGCTCGGCCTTTCCCATGCTATCAATATTAGGCATGTTAATATCCTACTAACCTACTCTGATATTAGCATGCCCTAATTTGCAGCGTCAAGAGAAAATTCAGAGCTATCTCTAGGTAGTCTTTCGTGGAAGACAGCGGTATCCACTGGCCTGAGCGTACTTGGGCTATGGCAAATGGTTGAGGGACGTCGATCACCTCAGCCCTAAAGGGCGGGGCTTGTCATACACCACTCTCTCGCAGCACCAGGGCCTCGTGTGGAGGCACATCCCGTTCATGACGATGCTCATAACGCTTTCATGACGCGCCGTCGTCATACTTGGAAGAGAGCATGCTTACTTGCATCACTCACTGTCCAAAAAGCTTCCGCTGTCCTCATATTAATACATCCTTGCGCATGCGCGGGATAGAATGATGGCCGGCACCAATCCATCCCGCCAACGCTGCTTCGCGGCTAGCGCTACGCGCTCAGGCGGGATGCAAGGAGAAGGAGAGATACATGCGTCAAACGATCGCTGATGTCTTTGTAGAGCACCTGGTACACGCCGGGGTGCAACGAATATATGGTATCGTCGGAGATAGCCTGAATCCTGTAGTAGACGCCGTACGGCGCAATGGTCAGTTGCAATGGATCCATGTCCGTCACGAAGAGGAAGCCGCCTTTGCGGCCGGTGCAGAAGCGCAATTAAGCGGCAACCTCGCCGCATGCGCGGGAAGTTGTGGACCAGGAAACGTGCATTTGATCAATGGACTGTACGACGCTCATAGAAGTAACGCACCGGTGCTTGCTCTCGCCGCTCAAATCCCCAGCCACGAGATCGGCACGATGTACTTTCAAGAGACCCATCCAGAACGACTGTTTCAAGAATGCAGCTACTACTGCGAGCTGATTTCGAACCCTGGGCAAATGCCACGCGCACTCCAGATTGCGATACAGACGGCCATGAGCAAACAGGGGGTTGCCGTCGTGGTCCTGCCCGGAGATATCGCTGCACTGCCCATGCCCAATGACGCGCTCGTACACGCACCTGTGACGCAGCGCCCAATCATTCGCCCCTCGGATGCATCTATCGCTCAACTTGCTGGCCTGCTCAACGCTGCGCAGAAAGTGACGCTTTTCTGTGGCATTGGCGCAGCTCACGCCCACGATGAGATTCTTGCGCTCGCCAGGACGTTGCAAGCTCCGGTCGCGTCCTCTTTACGGGGCAAAGCATACATTGAGTATGACAACCCCTATGCTGTCGGTCTCACCGGCTTAATTGGTGGCAAAGCGGCATACAATGCCATGCATGCCTGTGATCTCCTGCTGCTGCTGGGAACCGACTTTCCGTACGAAGCCTTCCTGCCCACCAAAGCGCGCATCGCGCAGGTCGATACCCGTGCGGAAAATCTGGGACGTCGCTCTCGCCTTGATCTTGGGCTGTGGGGAGATGTCAGAGAAACCATCAGCGCGCTTTTGCCACTGGTGAAGCCGAAACAAGACAAGGCGTTCCTGCAACAAGCGCTGCACGAAGCTGAGGAGATGCGTCAAACTTATGACGCATACGTCAACCAGGGACACACACAGCGACCGATCCGTCCTGAATATGTGGCAGCCACCCTCAGCAAGTTGGCGAGCGCTGATGCCGTGTTTACGGCTGACACGGGGATGTCGACGGTCTGGGCGGCACGCTATCTCAAACCAACGAAAGAGCGCCGACTCATCGGTTCTTTTAGCCATGGTTCTATGGCCAATGCCTTGCCCCAGGCGACCGGTGCGCAACTGCTGTATCCCACGCGCCAGGTCATTGCTCTGTGTGGGGATGGTGGCTTTGCTATGCTGATGGGAAGCCTCCTCACGGTGTTGCAGTACGATCTCCCGCTCAAAATCCTGATCTTCAACAACGGCCAGCTCGACCTCGTGAAGATGGAGATGGAAGTGGCGGGCTATCCTGAGTATCAGACGGATCTCAAAAATCCCAACTTCGCGAAGGTGGCTGAAGCTGCAGGCTTGATGGGGATTCGTATTGAGGATCCGGCCGATGTACGCCCCGGTCTGCAAAAGATGCTTGCACACCCTGGTCCTGTCGTCGTCGATGTCATTACCAATCCAAATGTGCTCTCACTCCCCCCGCACATTGAATTTGATCAAGTAAAGGGGTACGCTTTATCGATGACCAGATTGATGCTCTCAGGGCGCGCTGACGAGGTCGTAGATACCATCAAATCAAATATATGAGACATGCATGTGTAGTAGGCATGTTGCGGTGCGAGGCCAGCTCCCTGGTCCGTGCCATCGTTCCATCTGGCAAGCAACAAGGAACGCTCTTGCCCAGCAAGTAGCGTTCCTACCTCTGATATGCTACACTATTGATACAGGGACCGATGCTTGCAGAGATGAGGAGAACCTATGATTGAGCGATTACAACAGGTGCTTACGCGGATTGAACAGCTTCCCCCGGAAGTCCAAGAAGAGGCCGCAGCACAGCTTGAGATCCTCGCTGAACCTTTTGAAGCGCTCCCGAACGCCAAGACGAACAGCACTCGAGGTAAGGGGAGAAGCCTTGCAGGTGCATGGCGTGATTTAGCCTGGGATGACGAAGCGGAGGCCTTTGACCACATGCGCCATGCGACTCAGCCTACGCCGCCCATTGAATTATGAGGCGCTATCTGCTTGACAGTCCCATCTTGACTGGCTATCTCAAGGGTCGGAATGTCGTCACGCTGGTAGAGCCGTGGGTGGACTCCAACCAGGCTGCGACCAGCCTTCTGGTGTATGGGGAAATCAGCGAATATAACCACAACTTTCCGAACTTTGCTCGTCGTCAAACAGAGTTACGTGCGCTCCTGCAACAGATTTACCCCTATGGGCTGAACTACTTGATCCTTGAGCGGTATGCAGAGCTCCGGCGCACGCTGCGCCCACCACATGGACCTGGCCTCATCGGCGACATTGATACGTTGATTGCGGCTACGGCTCTTGTGCATGATCTGACCCTTGTCACGACTGATAGCGACTTTACTCGTGTCCCTCAGTTGCAGGTGATGTTCCTCCCGCGTGATGTGCTCAAGACGTGAACCGTTCCTCAATCACTGAGACAGTGGCGTGAGAGTTGGGTTAAGCTGGCAAAGCAGTGAAGTGGTTGATTCACGTCTATGAGGCACTCATAAGATGAGCTTATCCTTCTATCAAAACATCAATTTGTGAAATAACCGGCTTGTCCTTGAGTCGCTGGCTCAATCATTGTAATAGCTTGCACCAAACCATGTAGTCCGGGTAGGAGGGAACGCGTCATGTTACGCATCATTTACATGGGTACGCCGCAGTTTGCGGTACCCTCCCTGGAGGCGCTCATCGCGGGAGCCAGACCAGCGCTAGTTCTTCAAGAGGGTTACGAAATTGCCACCGTGATTACGCGCGTCGATAAGCCGGCGGGACGAGGGAAAGAAATTGTCTACTCCCCGGTCAAGCAGGCCGCACTCACACATGGTATTCCCGTCTGGCAGCCAGGCTCTCTCAAACGAGCAGAAAACATTGAAGCGCTCGCAGCCTATCATGCTGACCTGTATATTGTGGCCGCGTTCGGGCAAATTTTACCCCAGGCCGTACTCGATCAACCTCGTTTCGGCACGCTGAACATACATGCCTCCTTGCTTCCAAAGTACCGTGGCGTCTCGCCCATCTCTGAAGCTATCCTGCAGGGCGATGCAGAGACCGGTGTGACGATCATGCTTTTAGACGCGGGTGTAGATACCGGCCCGATACTGCTCAAACGCAGTATAGCGATCGCTGAAGACGACACGACGGGCAGCCTCACGCTCAAACTGGCCGAGCTGGGCGCCCAGGCGTTACTCGAGGCGTTACCCCTGTGGGTAAAAGGGATGATCACGCCAGAGCCACAGGACGAGCAAAGGGCATCTCATACTCATATGCTGCGCAAAGAAGATGGCGAGATAGCCTGGGATCGTCCAGCCGCTGTACTGGCACGAGAGGTCCGCGCCTACACCCCGTGGCCCAGCGCCTACACGTACTGGCGCGGCAAACTCTTGAAAATTGTTTCCGCGCGTGCCGTCACGTTGGAGCCAGGTGAAGAACTAAAGCCAGGCACAGTCTTGCTGCGCAAAGAGGCGGGCCAGCAGGTGCTCTCGGTGGCTACCGGTCACGGCTTCCTCGAGGTAAACAGCTTGCAATTGGAGGGTAAAAAGGCCATGAGCGCCGCTGAATTTGTGCGCGGGTATCCACAGATCGTGGGAGAAGTGCTGGGGTAATGCAAGTTACCTACTACTGTTTTCCGCAAGTATTTCGCGATAGGTACGATGGTCCTGGCTTAGCATCTTGTGCTGCTTGCGCTCAACTACGCGAGTTGATATTATTATGTCCTGGAGCCTAGATTTGGACATAATGCGAAAGAGCGTGAGATGAGCGATACAACGATATCGGCACCTGGTATGGAATCAGCGGTGGGTGCCACTCCTCCTGCGATAGCGCATCGAAAATGGTATTGGTTGAGCTATCTACGTTCGCCTTTATGGGCGTGCCTTTTGCTGACATTGATTGTACGTATATGGTTAACGATCCATACTCATGGGGTTATTGCTGGTGATGAAGCTAATGTGGGCATACAGGCTGAACATATTCTGCGTGGCGAACGGCCAGCCTATTACTATAGTCAGCCGTATATGGGGAGCCTGGAGGCTTATTTCATAGCATTTATCTTTCTGTTTACTGGTCCTACGGTGTGGGCATTCCGTGCTGAACCTATTCTCATCTCTCTCGCCCTGGTTTACCTCACATGGCGTTTCTCGGCGGCACTGGCCGATGTGGCATCTTTATCAGGCCGGGCTAAAAGGCTTTTTATGACTATTGCCACGCTTGTGGCTGCGTTTCCTCCCCTCTACGATATGGTGGAGGAAATGCGTGCCAAGGGTGGATATGTTGAGATATTTACGCTCATACTGTGGCTCTTATTGTGTGCTTTTCGCCTGACACAACGATGGCGAGCACACGCGTCTGCTAGAGAGCTGGCGCTTCGTTGGGCTGGCATCGGTTTTCTCGTTGGATTGGGTTTGTGGGTAGACCCACTGGTTCTTTATGCGGTTGCAGCTATCGCGCTGTGGATTGGTTGGTATCTTGCTACACAGTTGATAAGAGCGATACGAGCGCGGCAAGCGGTGCTTAAGGAGGCGCTTCTTGCTGTGGCGGCTATTCCGGCCAGTCTTATTGGTTTTGCTCCTGGCATCTATTGGGGAGCTAATAATTCGTGGGCGAATATTGCCTATATATTCCACAACGGAGGCCCTACACCTCAGGGCCGTTTCCATACCATTTTACAAGTGCAAAGTCTCTATACGACCTGCCTGGCACCACGGGTTCTTGGGGGAGCATTGCCGACGCAACCTGATGTCACTCTCGCCAATCCACATCTATTGACGGTTGGGTTAGTAGTCAGTATCTATTGTCTCGCTGTGTGCGCTGTATATGTTGCGCTTTCTGTTTTCTGGCGACATGCATTGCTTGTGCGCATCCGTCAACTTACGATACTTCCATTGATCTTCTTCTTCTGTACATCTCTCATCTTTTGCACTGCCTTCATTTCTGGTGTTGCACTCGTTGCTGATTGTGGTCCATGGGATACGGCAGGCCGCTATGTTGTGCCGTTGGTCATTGCCTTGCCATTCTTTATTGCTGCTACCTTGAGTATCCCTTTCTTGATTGCAAAGGAAGGTCGGCAGGGTACCCGCTATAAAACGAAGAGCTTGCAGCGGGTTATCATGTCAGGGCTTGCACCTGTCGTGTTGGCTACCCTTGTGTTGGTTCCCTATTTCATTGCGCAAGGGTTCGCGTATGTAGATGCTGATCCGTCATATACGTTCCAGGGTACTGGTTGTGTTGCTGCCAATCCAACGAATCTTGATCCAATCATTCACTATATGCAACAGGAGGACATTCGTTACGCCTGGGCGACGGGATGGCTTGGCGATCCTATTACATTCAAGATAGATGGTGCTATTATTGTGACTCAGCCAGATGGGCGCGTTGGTGCCAATGATGTGGCTGTAATGCATGCTGATCGCCCTAGTATACTTTTATTGGTGCGGCATGATGATCTCCATCCCGCAATATTGCAGCTGCTGGGTGCCAACAACGTAACGTATCGTATCGCGCGGTTCTACTCGGAACCAGGTGTCGATGCTCTGGTGGTAACTCCGCTGAATCGTACCGTTTCGCCGCTTGATCCGCATTTTGCGAATATGTTCAAAAAAGTGTTCACTGGTTGCCTTTAAACGTTAGTGATTAGTCTCATTCATCAAAATGACCGCGAGCGGGAGCTTACGGTCATCTTGTTTGGTTAAGGGCTAAATGCTTCTAGTCCAGTGCAGCTCTTGGGCGGTTAACGAGCGCCGCGAGCACACCAAGAACGGCGAGGCAAAAGAACGCGATTGCATGCTTAATGTGCGGGCCACTATCGGCAATAATATGGGGAACACCAGGAATCAGGAAAAACACCCCAAGGGCTATACCAATAATGACGAGCGCGATTCCACCAAAGAAGAGAGCCGGGTTCTTCATGTATATACCTTTCTTCGCTAAAGACTTAGCTTATGCGTTTTGAACACACACATTATACCAGGTTCGCGTTACCTTGCAAGCGAAAGTACTATGAAATCTGAACCTGGTATAAATCTATGTACAATACTACACAATAAACCACCAGGAAACAACCTGTTTCGTTCCCTGGTGGTTACCAAAATCCATCGAGTCTGTCCCAACCTACTTGGCAACCGCTCTGGTGCGAGCCATGAACAAGCCAACCACGCCAGCAATCAGCAAAACTATGCCGACTCCGAGTCCAGCCTCAGCGCGGAAAGGATGTGTACCAGCTGCACCCGTCACGTAGTATACACCTACGGCGATGGCAATAACGCCAAGAGCGATGACAGCATAGAAAATTGCGGGATTCTTCATTTGTAGCAGCTACCTCTTCTAGATAAGCGAAACTTGTCGCTATAAAATATCTGTCCTGGCCTATCCAGGACGTTTTCTATTGTATCAAACGTGTAAAGTTATTTAAACTGCACAGCAATGCCCGAAATAGCCATTTTGGGTATTTACCCATCGTTATGCCCCGGCATGCAGCACAGTAAGCAGCAAGACGAGTGAAACAAGCCCGGCCCCCCAGCAATAATAGGCAAAAGGATCAAGCCGCCCCGTTTCAAAGTACTTCATAAGGAACTTGGCACTCAGGTAGGATGTAATCCCTGCCACTATCATACCCAGCACTATATACAGCCAGATAGTAGCTGATAGACCAATAAGCTGCGGTACCTCCAGCAGAGCAGCTAAACCGATCAGCGGTGTACTCATTAAAAATGAGTAGCGTGCCGCGTCTTCGTGGTTCAGCCGCACGCCCAGGCCCGCGACCATTGTGACCCCGGAGCGCGAGATTCCGGGAATCAGGGCCAGCGATTGCGCCACGCCAACAAGCAGCGCCTCTTTCCACGTCAGAGATGAGAGGGGGCGGAAACTTGCTTCGCGCTCCTTTACAGTAGCAAATGATATCTGACTCTCCGCGCGCCGCCGCATGCGCTCTCCGGCAAAGAGTATGGAGCCGTTGACGACCAGGAACGCCGAGGCAATTACCGGAGAACCAAAGAGCTGCTTGAGGAATGACTCCAAAGCAACTCCGATAAGGGCCGCCGGGACGATGCCTATAATAATCAGCCAGCTCACCCAGTCATCTGTCCCCGTACGTACTTCACCTTTTTTAATACTATTAAATAAAGTGAGAATGACCCGCAGCCAGTCGCGCCAGAAGTAGATGACGAGAGCGACACTTGTGCCAAGGTGCAAGGCTGTGTTGAAAGGCAGAAAACAGCTCTGCCCGGCACAGGATGTACCGCTCTGTAAATAGCCCCAGCCGAATAGCCCTGGTACGATCACGGTATGACCCAGGCTGCTGACGGGGAATGGTTCTGTCACTCCCTGGAGCAGCCCGAAAAACAGTGCTTGCCAGATATTTAAGTTCATCGCTCAGTCACTCCCTCATCGTGGGGGATTTGTTTGTTGATCCATTTGGAACTCCTGATACGTCTTTGCATAGATGTTATGCCCATCCTTCTTCGCGGCATAGAAATAGTAGTAAGGGGTGCTAGTTGGCGAAGCAGCAGCTTGCAAACTGGCAAGACCAGGACTACAAATCGGTGTGGGAGGAAAGCCCTTAACTATATACGTATTCCAAGGGCTGGTCGGGGCAATCTTACCACCTGCATCCTGCAGAGGCGTCCAATAAGTTTTTGTCCCGGGTTGCGAGTCGCGGGCATATTGTACCGTTGGGTCAGCTTGTAGTAATCCTAACGTTTCTTTATTTGGCTTGTAAATACGATTCCAATAGACACTGGCTACAAGTGGCCGATCCTTGTCAAATATTACCTCGCGCTCAACAATTGAGGCCAGGATAACCATCTGGTAGACCGATAACTTGTTCTGCTTTGCCATTACATCGAGATGATTTTGCTGTACCTTGTCGGTGAACTCCTTCAGCATCATATTTACGACACCCTGTGCAGTAGCATTCACAGGTATCAAATAGGTATCGGGAAAGAGTAGCCCCTCCATGCTTGCGCCTTGCGGTATAGATTTAAGTACGGGATATTTGGGAGCATCGGGGAACTGCGCCGGATTCTTTGTATACTTCAGAAAATCCTGCACATTGAACCTGGGTAGCCCGGCGGTCCCAAGTCGCTGTGCCATCTGTTCGATACGCCATCCTTCGGGGATAGCAACAACCAGGTAGTCGGGCTGAGCATTGAGTAACTGGCCGATGATGGCATCAATAGTCATGCTCGTGTCCAGGTTATACGCGCCCGCCTGTAAATGGGTATCCAGGCCTTTGATTCTGGCCCAGACGCGAAAAGCCAGCGCGTTACGGATTAAACCCTTTGCCTGCAGGTCGTCAGCAATCTGCAAGGTGCTTTCACCGCTCTGAATCACGAGGGCAATCGTTCTGCCCTGGCCGGTGGTCACAGGCTGAAAGATATCGGTAACGGTCGTCCACGCGAAGTAGACTCCTCCAAAAATCAGGAGGCCAAGCAAAAATACCGCAACGATTGCGATGCGCCCGCGCGATCTTCGTTTTTTCATATATCAATAGCCTTGCTATCCAGGTACTCCTGTAAAATTACAGTCGCAGCCAGAGCATCGACCTCCTGTTGCCCACGTCTCCGCCTCGTTTGTTTACGCTGCCTGCCACTGCTGGCTCTCTGGCGTCTCCCCTGCTCAGCCTGCGAACGTTCGGCCAGCAGGCGTTCTGCCTCAACAGTTGAAAAACGCTCATCCCAGAACGTGAGTGGGATAGCGATCTGCTCTTTCAGGCGCTCAGCAAAGGCCTGCACGCGCCGCGCCTGTGCGTGAATTTCTCCATCCAGGCTAATCGGCAGGCCAACCACAAGCCCCTCCGCCCCTGTTTCGTCGATCAGGCGTCGAATCGCAGCCCAGGTCTGAGCTTCATCGCGAGAGACATGCAGGGTTGTATACGGAGAGGCCAGGAATCCTGTCGCATCGCTTACCGCTACGCCGATTCTAGCCTCCCCTACATCCAACGCCATCAATCGTGCCATCTCGCTCTCTCCATGCAATACCCATTCTTGTGCTTAGGGGTCCTACACTATTCTAACGGAGAAGCGCCTTTTTTGTCCAGATCTTACACGATTGGGGGGATGTATGTATTTCAATTTTAACCGTTAGGGGCATCTTTTTCCGGCCCGGGTTGCACGACCACATGTATTTGCTCTGCTCGTAAAGGCATGATGCTCAGGAAGGGGGGGAATATGTCAATCCTGGGGGGATTGGTCACTCCAGTAATCCCCGCTTTGCTCACGATGTCGCTTCTCGCCTGGTCTACGCCCTGCCCGGCCACCAGGCTGCTGATACGCTGCGCTGAGACCTGCTGCATAATTTGTCCCGTGGCGGTCCAACTGACGGAAAGCGTTGTCCCATCAGCCGAAGGCGTATCTTTCTCTTTGCTGATGATGACGGGTCGCTGGGTAACAAGCACGAATGCAGGTTTCATCTTCATCTTAAGTTGCGCTTTGGACACGTCTTGAATGGTTGCCGCGCGTATAACCAGGATTTTCACACTTACACTGAGTACGCCTGTGAATGTACCACCTGCCGAGGCCTGCCCGATTTGAGGAGTCGCCATCAGTGCTTCCTCCTTCAGAGGGGTGGAACTTCCCAATACATCGGGTAGCAGTTTCCCGCGTACATCGCCCTGCTGCACCTCTTTTGCCAGCCAGCTAGCGATCTGCTTTTGTAAATCCGGATGCAGCGCCTTCGCCAGCGTATCGGCATCCCTTTGGGTCACTTGCTTCACGTTGGCCGCTCCGCCTCCGCTGGCGGGAGCAAGATTCGTAACGGTCAAGTTCACCTCTGCTGGAGTAATTTCATTCCACTTCGCTATCTGTGTGATACTATCTGGAGGAACGATGTTGATAGTATTGGCCGGGACGTTGCCACTACTGCCCTGGCTTTGAGCCTGCACCGGAACAGGAGGGTTAGGAAGACCACTGTTAACTGGCGGAATACGGGGATTAGCAGTCGTGACAAACTGTATCGCTGCAGCGCCGCCCGTCTGGATCACAGTACCTGTGGGAATATCCACAGATTGCTTACCTTTGTTCGTAAAGGTTACCTTACCGTTAGCAAATGTATTGCCTTGCTGCGTCACGCCCGTGGCTGTACCCTGCCCCGGAGCGCTCGTCGCCGTGAACGTGTGCGTGAGCACCTGCGAAGGGATAGTGTTTTGAGCAGGATTGATGCTGGCCACGTACTGCAAATTTAAGGGCGCGGATTTCTGCGTCGGCACGATGATGGTGACCGTAGCGTTCGAGCCAAAGATGATGAACGCCAGGGCAGCCAGGACCAGGATAACAACACTTACCGAAACAATAGCTATTATGCGGCTGTTCCTGCGACCGGGTGTCAAACTCGCCCGCTTGCTTGCAGGCGGCGTTGTGGCGAGACGACTCGCTTTAGCGGGTTTCTTTATCTTTGGGGACGCAGCTGTGGTCGAAACACTGCGCGCCTGTGGCTGGATAATAGGCTGCGGCCCGCGATTACCCGCCGTCGACGGCGTGGGCATAGCGGGTGAGCGTACCGCGGCCGAGGGTGATGGCATAATGTACGTAGGCTGCTCCGGTACCGGCGACAGTTTTTCTTCGTCGTCGATATCCTGAAGCGGCAGCTTCCCCATACGGCTATTGCGTGGAGGAGGCGAGAAATCCTGCTGCAAAACGACCGCCCCTTCGTCACCCATGTCTTCAATTTTGTGTTCGAACACGTCGGTTGGGACATCCGCAATATCGGGTATTCCTGATTCGATATCTTCTATATGGGTAGAACCGCGCTGCTCCGGCAGAGAGGCAGGCTGACGATCTTCCATGTATGCAAATGGGTCATTCTCGTTCCGCGCTGGCAGTGATGTCTTGCTCTCTTGCCTGGGTATACTGCTCGATGGCTCCCGTTTTCCAGCAGACGGGGACACAGTGCCAGCATCCGTACCCTGTGCCGCCTCACGAATGCTCTGCGAAACATTGTAATCTGCCGCCCATGTGTCCAGTTCATCGTCTACTTGCCCAGGCACGCGTGGACGTATGGAGGGAGACGTATCGATGTGCAAATCCTTGGGTGAACGAAATTGCGTGTCCTGTCTGCCATAGGTGGATGAAGCAGCACCCGTATCAGACCCGCTAAGCATCTCATCCGCGCGAGACACGCCACTACTCGTCTCGCGCTGCGTTTGTTGCACTTGTTGCCGGTCATTGGTCGCCACACGCGGTTGGTTCGGTAGCTGGCGTTGTCGTTGCGCGCGATTTTCCGGGCTTCCTCTACCTGGCAAGTTCTGTGAGCTTTGAGGCGTTTTTCCACCTGTGCTGCTGCGGCTCGGATGACTGCTGGGGCGTCTCTTGGCAGAAGGAGAAGACTCCTGTGAGTCTGCAATTCTAAATCCAGCCGCCTTGGCAACCGATCGAATCTGGCGTTCTGAGCTGATAACCAGCACATCTTTACCCAGTTTCCGCATGCGAGAATGCAGCAGTCGCCACCCCACGAGGCTGTGTAACTGCGTCTGTGGCGGGATGACAAGCGTTATGTGCCCGGCATTAGTCTTCTCCAGGCGCTCACTCAAACTCGTCAGATCTTCTTCTGGGCCGAGGTAAATGATCTTTTCGTCGGTCATGTTCCCTTTTCCCCTACTGGCTGCATTATAGCGCTATTCTCTGCTTCCGTGCTAGCTATATTAGATATGCATCTGGTGTATCACCCGTTCGAGTGCTCTCTCTAGCACGTTGTTCTCGTTTTGCAGTTCGATGGCCTGGTATGCAAGTGCCATTGGCGTGATGTCCTGGGCAGTTTTCAGATGGTAATTGGGATCATAGATGCTCGACACCATACTCGGTTGAATAGTTTCGATGATGGGTTCTCGCGAAAACGGGAGTCGTTCTGTCCAGGGGAAATTTTCGAGTTTCTCGCGTAGATCGGGCAGCGCGGAACCCCCACCCACCATATAGATCGCCGGTGGTAGAAGCTCGCCCTTTGCCAGTTCGTCAACCAGCAACTCTACACTGTCCATCCATGTTTGAGATTCCGAGGCGAAAATTTTTTGTATCTCCTCACGTTCGCTCCCTTTCACCCCGCCGCTGCCGTAGTTCAATTTGAGTTTCTCGGCATCTTTGAGCGGAAGGCCTTTGCTGGCTGCGAGACGGCGTGTGAACGTACGCCCACCCAGCGCAAACATGCGCGTCTCTTCGATCCCGCCCTGGCGTACCAGGGCGATATCGGTCGTGCCGCCGCCGATATCAATGAAGAGAGCGCCGCTATTTGTGCTCGCATTCGTACTCAGGCAGCGGGCCAGCGCATATGGCTCGGCAACGATTGTGACCAGCGTCAAATCCAGGCCCTGCGCCACCGTCTCCAGCGCGCCTAACTGCATGAGCGGGGCAAAGGCACTGAACAACGTTAGCGTGAAGTGCCGCCCGCGAAAGCCTATTGGATTGATGACCGTCTGCCCATCAATACGCACTGAGATCACCGCCGCGTTGGTCAGGCGTACCTCAATATTCTGATAACCGGTCTCAGCAGCAATGCGCTCCTTGGCGATTTTCAGTAATTTCTGCTGCGCGCTGGAGATCATGCCCTCCAATTCCTCCGGCGCAATGGGTTTGGTTGGCTGCGGACGTTGTTTGGTGATGGTGATCGAGCTGCCCTTGACAAGCTCTCCCGCTATACCAATCACTGCTGAAGGAGCAATAACTCCGCCCGCCGATTGCTCCGCCTGGATCAGGGCTTCGTTGCAATTAGCAATGACGCCTGGAATATCGGTAACGATGCCATCAGACATGTGGCTATAGCTTTGTGTGTGGCGTCCCACTCCCAACACGACCCCGACATCATCTTGTACTTCAATGATCAAGGCCTTGGCATATGCCGTGCCAATGTCGAGCGCTGTAAAGACGGGGCGTGCATCATCCCCGCCAGCAGCGCCATAAGGCCCCTCACGGCCCGGATAGGTGCCATTCTCGTGTTGTGGTCCGAATATAATATTGCGTAAACGCTGAAAGGGATTACTCATGTTTTCCTGGACTGTGTTGCTTATGACCCTACTAAAGAAGAGAACGTACAGCTTGCCGAACTCGTTGGTCCCATCTCAACTCTTGCTTATTGAGTACGTTATAGCACGTACGTCGAGCTACTGCAAGGGTTATCTTCACAAGGCCTCACCCACCAGCTTTGGCACCAGATCGAGGGCTGCGCCTAGCTCAGCTTTGTTTTTGCCTCCACCCTGTGCAGATTCCGGCCTGCCCCCGCCCTTGCCACCCAGGCGCTGGCCTACCGCTCCCGCAATTTTACCGGCGTGGATACCGCGCTTCGCCAGCTCGGATGAAACGCTCACCTGAATCCCCACGCGGTCCTCGAAGTTGCCGGCGAGTACGACCACTCCTGGCCGGCCCAGCTTGTTGAGCACCATATCACCCATCTCGCGCAGTACTCTCTCATCGGGCACATCGGCTGTTGTCGCTACGACCGGCACACCGGCCACATGTTGGGCCTTTTGAGCAAGTGCTTCGGCCTGTCTCTGGGCGGCTTCGCGTTGGAATTGTGCGACCTGGCGGCGTGCAGCGGCAAGTTCCTGAGCCACCTGGTCAACCCGCGCCTCGAGCATATCCGGCTGCGTCTGCAACCTGGCGCTGAGCGCATCTACCAGGGCGCTGCGCTGGCGCAGGTAGGCCAGAGCGCCACGACCCGTTAAAGCCTCGATACGACGAATGCCGGCAGCTACGCTCGTTTCCTGGATCGTGATATACAACCCGATCTGACCCGTGGCCGCACAATGCGTGCCGCCGCACAACTCAACACTACTGCCCATCGAGACCACGCGTACTTCCTCATCGTACTTTTCGCCAAAAAGCGCCATTGCTCCCGTCATCAGCGCTTCTTGCAGTGGCATGATATTCGTGTGAACCGGAAGATCGCCGCGAATCCAGCGGTTAATCTGCTCGTCAACCAGCGCTATCTCGGTGGCAGTGAGCGCGCGAGGACTGGCAAAGTCGAAGCGCAAACGCTCCGGTTCGACCAATGAGCCGCGCTGCTCCACCTGGGGACCGATGATGTCGCGCAAGGCTTTATGCAGCAGGTGGGTGGCGCTGTGGTTGCGCATGGTATCTTCTCGCCGCTGAGCAACCACGTTTGCCTGTACGCTGTCACCCACGCGTATATAGCCCTCGCTAATACGCCCATAGTGAACAATCAGCCCTTTTATTGGACGGCGTGTATCCTGCACCTGGAAAACGCCCATCGAACCGCTGAGATCACCTCGATCACCAATCTGGCCTCCGCTCTCTGCATAGAATGGAGTCTTATCGAGCACCACTAGGGCCTCCTGCGGGGCGCTAATACTATCAACCTCGACCCCCTCTACAATCAAACCGACCACCCTACCGCTGCCGGTGACTCCCTCGTAGCCCGTGAACTCGGTCGGCCCAACACGCTTGAGCACTTCGACGAGCGCTTCGTCATCGCGCCCCTGCGCGAAGGTGCTCGCTGCCCGGCTGCGCTCCTGCTGGCGCTGCATGGATTGCTCGAACCCCGAGACATCTACGGTGAAACCCTGCTCCGCCGCCACCTCCTGCGTTAGTTCCAGCGGGAAACCATGCGTATCGTACAGCTTAAAAGCCTCGTCGCCCGGTACAGCAGTATGGCCGCGCTGCTTCAGCTCCTCCAGCAGACTGTTGAGCAGGTATAGACCTGTATTCAGCGTCTGCCCGAACTTCCTCTCTTCAAGGCTCAGAATTTCGACGATGCGATCGCGCTGCAGGCCTAACTCAACATAGTGACTCTTCATCAAGTTTATGACTGTATCGGCAGCTTCAGACAGGAAGGGCCTATCCAATCCAAGCAGCTTGCCATGTCGCACTGCACGACGCAGGATGCGCCGGAAAATGTAACCGCGTCCCTCGTTGCTTGGAAGGACTCCATCGGCGGCGAGGAAGACCAGCGCGCGGGCGTGGTCGGCAATCACCCGCAGAGAGGTATCGGTTTTCGCATCCTTCCCATACGTGGTGCCGGCAAGCGCGGCGAAGCGGTCGATGATCACACGAAACGCATCGGTATCGAAGACCGACTCTTTGCCCTGCAGGACCATCGAGAGACGTTCCAGGCCCAGGCCGGTGTCGATGTTCTTCTTAGGCAGCGGCGTACGCGAGCCATCGAGGTCCTGGTAGAACTCCATAAAGACCAGGTTCCAAATCTCCAGGAAGCGCTCGCAATCGCAGCCGGGCGCGCAATCCGCTTTACCACAGCCATGCTCGACGCCTCGATCATAGTAAATCTCGGAATCAGGGCCGCATGGGCCAGAGGCTCCCGGTGGCCCCCACCAGTTATCCTCCAGGCGCACAATCGCTTCGTCGGGAATCCCGGCAACCTGGCCCCACCATTTGGGCGCCTCGCTATCTTCTGGATGCACGGTCGGGTGCAAAAGATCAGCAGGCAGTTTGAGCACCTCCGTCAGAAATTCCCAGGCAAAGATAATCGCCTCGCGCTTGAAATAATCCCCAACGGAGAAATTGCCCAGCATCTCAAAGAAGGTCAAGGTGCGTTCGTTGCCTACTTTATCGATATCCGTTGTGCGGAAACATTTTTGCGCCGAGGTGAGTCGCAGCGCAGGAGGAGTCTCGCGCCCCAAAAAGTAAGGAATCATCTGCTGCATGCCTGCCGTGGTCAGCAGCACGGTCGGATCATTCGGGATCAATGACGAACTGGGGACCCTCAAATGGCCTTTACTGGCAAAGAAATCCAGGAATTTTTCGCGAACTTCGGTACTTGTAAGGTTCAATTCAACAGACACCTTATCCTCCTCTATGCGGTGGGTGCACGCTTTCTTCTCTCATCTATAATCCACTTTGACACATTCCCCCGGCCATCCATAGGGGCCGATTATGCATATTAACACATTACTCCAACCATCTGTAGGTGCCTCAGCGAAGCGAAGCGGAGCGCGTATCAATACTTCGCGCACACCGCCGATTTATCGGCCCTAATAGGCATCAACCGAAGTGACCTCACAATGTCATCCTTCGCTGCGCTCAGGATGACAGGGCTGCACCTGTACTGTCACGCCTGAGCGCAGCGAAGGGTCTGGCAAGGCGAGAGGGTTCCCCCGATGGTCAGCCCTTGTCGCCCAACCCAGGCTCATTCGCGGCTGAGCTTGATGCGTATTACCGCCGATTTATCGGCCCTCCTCTTGCTGGCTGTTCCGCTATCCTGATTAAAAAGCATTATATGTGCCTGATTCGAGCAATTTCAAGAAACAGGATGGTATGATGAAGTCGTGCCTGGATGTGCTAAGAGTTTCAATCTCAGATGAGAAGCCAGTTCCCTCGCCACTTCCTGAACAGTACGACTTTTTACATCCAGGCTGACTACACTTGATGTATATATGCAGGGCTATTATATCAAAGGAAGGAAGGTATAGCAATGCCGAGAGAGCAGGCGCCCACGCCAAAAGTAATCAAGGTCCCGCGCAGAACCCTGCTGGTTCTATGTGGTCCAGCCGGCTCCGGTAAAAGCACCTTCGCGGCTCAACGCTTCATTGCCACGAACATCGTCTCATCCGATCACTGCCGCGCGATGATCTGCGATGACGAAAACAACCAGCAGGTGAACCGCGATACATTCGACCTCTTCCACTACATCATCCAGAAGCGCCTTCTCCTGGGGCGCTTTACAGTAGCGGATAGCACAGCACTCTATCCCGCCGCCCGTGGCAAGTTGCGCGAACTGTCGCGCAGGTCTGGTTACCTGGGCTGCCTGCTCATCTTTAACATCCCGCCAGAGGTCTGCCTGGAACGCAACAAGCAGCGGCACCGCCTGGTTGAAGAGAGCGTAATAGCCTACCACGCCGCGCTACTGCAACGCACATTGCACGACGCGCCAAACGAGGGCTGGGAACAGGTACACGTGCTAGGCTTGCAGGATACCGGCACCATCGTTGAAATTGAGGAAGGTCCCGATGTATCATTATAAGGGCGAAGGTTTTTGGAGCGAAAACCCTGAACATTTACGTTTATTCTAATGAGTGAGGGTGCGTCTTTCTGCCAGAGAGTGAGCAAAAAGCGATGAAGCGTCACCAAAATCGATCGGCAAACCACTCTATGTTCTATAACGAAAATACAGAACCGGTGCTGCCACCCATTACCACGCCGATGCCGCGCGTAGCTCTCCCGCACGAATCGTGGATAAGCCGCGCATTTCGCGGCATCGGCGCTTTCTTCTCCGCCATCATTCGTAAAGTGAATCAACTGCTCGCCCTCGCCCTGGCAGTCTTGCTATTGCTTCTCTTCACGCGTTTCGTCCTGGATTTCTTCCACTTCTCCAGCAGCGGGTCGACTTTCTCGTACTGGGTCTATTACTTGAGCGCGCCGCTGGTTGCCCCGTTCGTGAGCCATTCGCTCCCCGCACTTCCTTACAATGGCTTCACTATCGATGTCTCAACACTGATCGCCATCGTGGCCTACGCTTTAGGGGTAACCATTGTACGCCAGTTCCTGAAAGTGTTAGCACCACGGTAACACCCCGTCCGGAGCAGGTTCTGATCGTTACAAAAAAGCGTTACGAGGCTTTCAATTTGCCGATTTTGGATGTAATATATCTGTGCACAGGGCACAACCCCTGTGCTCTACTTTTGAATTAATCAGTAGTGAAAGGGCCTTCCTATGGAGACCCCGGTTATCTGGAGGCGACCGGGCCTGCAATTCCCCACTCCCTTTGATACCATCTTTTTCGACATTGACGGCGTACTCATCAAAACCATTGACTCGTTTCATGCTACGGATATCGCGACTGCGGAATATGTGGTAGGCACAATACATGGCCTCGATTGGGGCCAGCGCGAGGGCAAAGCCCTACTTACACACGAGGACGTGATCGCCTTCAAACAGGCGGGCGGTTACAATAATGACTGGGATATGTGCTATCTGCTGGCAACGCTCTACACGGCGCGTCTCCGTGAGTGGAGAGGAACTCCCCTGGCCGAACGCACCATCCAGGAGTGGGCCGCGCTCTCACGAGCCGCTAACGTAGCGGGACGCGGTGGAATAGCATGGGTCAGAGAGGTAATGCCCGCCAGCGCGCAACTTGAATATAGCGTGATTGGCGACATCTACCACGAATTCTATTGGGGCGCTGAAGAAATCAAGAAGCGCTTTGGCTATACACCGCGCTATCTGCCCGATTTCCCCGGTTTCGTCCACAACGAGGAAATGTATTTTCCGCCCAACCTCTTTGACAAACTCCGCCAGGCAGGCATACGCCACATGGGCATCATCACCGGGCGCGTCGGCCAGGAGGTGGACATTGCCCTTGAAATGATGGAGGCACATGTTGGCGAACGCTGGTGGGACGTGGTTATCTCTTCCGACGTCAGTCCCAAGCCTGATCCGCGTGCCCTGCAGCTGGCCATCCAGGGGATCGCAGGAGGGGTAGGCGGCGGTCTATATATTGGCGATACAGGTGATGACCACGACCTAGTGCAAAACTACCGGGCCATCAAAAAAGCAAGCGAACCTGAGATACTCGCCGTCATGCTCGTCCATGAGCACGAGATAGCAACCTACCAGCAGCGCGGGGCGGATTTCATTATCGGATCAGTGGTAGACGTGATGGGCTGTTTGCCGGATTTTATTCATCTCTGAAATCCGTTTTCATCCATACCATCGGAAATAGTTGCCAATTTGTACTTTTTATTGTACAATTTCCTGCAGAAGGGAGGGTATCATCAATGCCAGATAACACCTATTCAATTTCAGAAATCCGCGAGCAAATCAATCGCCTAGCAGAACAGTTTGAGCATGAGCCTGAGGCTGTGACTGTCACACGCCATGGTAAGCCTATAATGGCTATTCTGCCCTGGGAGCTGTACGAATCTATAATGGAGACGCTCGAAATTATGGGGGATGCAGAGTTAATGGCTGCATTCCGACAGGGTGTCAAAGAGCTAGCCGAAGGGAAAGGTAGACCTTGGGAGGATGTGAAGAAGGAGCTCGGGTTAGAATGAAATGGCAAGTTATTATGCTTCCTATTGCTGAAAAACTATTAGCAGAAATCAGGGATAGGAGAGTACGAGAAAGTATCAGCAAACGTATAAACGAACTTGAATATGAGCCAGAGTTACAGGGAAAGCCTTTAATCGACGAGCTTGCAGGCTGTCGCAGTGTGCGAGCCGTCGGTCAAAGATATCGCGTCATTTATAAAGTCGAGGGTGAGAAGGTTACCGTCCTTGTAATAGCACTGGGGATACGCAAGGAGGGAGATAAAAAAGACGTATACCAGCTAGCGAAGAAACTAATACGCTCAGGATTGCTCGATTTAGAATTAGAATAGGTGGGGTCTCTAATATTTATTTTCGTAGAGGAGGCGCTAATACGACCAGGCAGGCAAAGCCACAACGTTTTACCAGCGAGGGGCTTGATCAGATTCCACATCTCACAACACAGAGGAACCAGCCACTGATTGGCATTTTCCGCCGTGAAAATGACCATGAAGTTATCCAGTACTTCACTGAAGAACCCCAGGCAGATACAGCTATTCCTTCGCATGCCATACAGGAAATTCTGAGACTCGCTGGTAGCTGGCGTGACTTGGATTGGGATGAGGTAGAACAGGAGCTTCACCGCATTCGGCACGAGAGCCAACCAACTCCTCCGCTTTCTTTATGAGACGCTACCTTTTAGACAGCGCCCCTGTCGCAGCCTACCTTATCACTCCCGCCCCTGCGCCTCCTCGATCAAACTAACCAGGTATTGCAGCTTCTTGATCGTGTGTTCCGCGTTGTTCTTATTGCGCTCGTAGCCATCGGGTGCAAGCTGTCGAAACCAGGTGCGAATATCCTCTTCCGAGGTGTCGTACCACTTCGCATCGGCCTGCAGGCGCAGGTAGACACGCATCTGCGGGTCCTGCTTCTTGCGGGCAGGAGCACCTTTTTCTTCCCCGCCCGCGCTCTCGCGCTCGTCTGCCGCAACCGCCTCCGCCAGTTCCGCCGCCGGGTGCAACTCGTTATACAAAGCCTCAACTTCCGAGGTGCGAAAAAACGCCTCGCGCCCGACACCCCTGTGCGGCTTGATGCGGCCATCGCGCACCCACTGATCGAGCGTCACCCGGTCAATGCCTAAGATGCGCGCCGTTTCGCCAGCATCTACGAAGGCGAAACGCCCACCTCCCGGTTTGCCTACCATCGTCTTAAACTCCTAACTCTGTTGCAGCGTAATGCCCAAACCATCGGGGTCATGCAACACCGCCAGGACCGCGCCAGAATTCTGCTTCTGTGGCGGGAGCGAGAAAAACGCACCCCTGGCCTTCAACTCTTCATAGGCAGACTGCAGATCCTCAACCATAAAGCCGATGTGCGCATTGCCCGGAGGTGGCAGTGACTGTTTCTGCGCGGATGTCTCACCGCCGGTCATGTGCAAGGCAATCGTAATTGCCTCTGTGTTAAACTCTGTCCAACCGGGTGAAGTAAATTTTAGCGGCAGCCCCAGCGTATCGCGGTAAAAAGCCGTGGAGCGCTGCATATCGCTTACAAAGACGATGATATAATCAGGTTTCTGAAACTGTATCGACATCAGTAGGTTTCTCCTCAGATGGTTCGTAAAACATCAGCAAGGTACTGCCGTATTTTCGCTCGCCGGTCGGTACCAGGCGCGTGAGCGGAACCGCCGTCACTAGCGCCCGCTCCTTGGGGTGAATCTGGACAATCACTAACCCCGTATCCGGCACGAGTTGCGCAGTATCGAGCAACTGCAAAGCGCGCGCCGCCATCTCGTGGTACTGCGGGGGAGCCACGTAGATAATATCATACTCGCGCTCCTGGCTCCCGGCAGAAGACCGATTATTAATAGTATAGGATTGTAAAAACTTGAATGCATCCATATGCAGTGTCTCAGCGCGATCTCCCAGGCCGGTAATTTTCAGATTCTCGCGCACTAATTTCAGCACGCTATAATTCATCTCAATGAAAGTCGCGCTGGCAGCGCCCCGGCTCAGCGCCTCGATACCCACGCTTCCTGTGCCAGCAAAAAGATCCAGGAATCTCGCATCTTCTACGCGAGTCGAAAGGATATCGAAGAGAGCCGTCTTCACACGATCAATAATCGGACGGGTGCCAGCTGTCTTGGGACCTTTGAGTTTGCGCCCCTTGGCCTCACCGGTCACTACGCGCATAAGACTCCTCCTCGTCGATCAGGTCCAGCACGGCCTCTACTTCATCCAGGAAGAAATCTTCTTTTGCCCAGGAAATCAACGCCTCTACCTGGTCAACCTTCAATTTCTTTACGCTTGTTGCGCCCCACGCGCTTTGTATGATGCGCTGCAATTGCTCATCGTTGATCTGCGAGTTCAGTACGTTTTGCAATACCATCAAGCGCCCTGGGCTGGCAGCCGCTGCCCCTCGCACCTCTTTCAGTTCATCCAGCTTGATCCGCGCAATCGCCGTCTGCTCCTCACTTTTCCTTCCCTCTTCCTCTTCTATCTCTTCCATCTCTTCCATCTCCTCATCCTCCTCGTCAAATTTAAACACCTTTGGCGCTTCACGTACCATCTCATCTCTGATGGGTATGACCGGGATATGCGCTGGGCCGGCTAAAGCTCCGGGCGCAGGACGGACCGGCGGCGTTGGAGCTGCAGGCTTTGCAGGTGCCGGTGTTGCCGCAGCGCTCTGCGTAGGTCCTTTCACTTCTCTTAGACCGGCCTTCTCGCCGCCCGTAGTTGCCTGCGTACCGCGTGCCGCCTCTCCACCGGGGCGTGCGAGCGAAACAGGTGGGGTGGAACTTGCAGGCTTCGGCTGGCTGCTTACAGGCCGATTTTTAGCCTGCATGGATGCATTCGTATTCCCGGCCTTCTCTCCGAGCCGAACCTGTAGTTCCCTCAAGGCCTCGCGGTAATTCACGCTGTTGAGATTCTTCACATGCAATATATCCATCGCTTCTTTCGGTGACAACTCCCAGGTTTCCCGGATCACCTGCAAAAATTGTGAGAGCTTCATATTGTCACCCTGTATGCCAGGAGTGACGGGCATGTTCGCCGCAACGCTTTGACCCTGGCGCACTTGCGCTGCCGCAGGCTGTTGCGGTGGAGCAGGGCTAGCCGGTTGAGTACCGGCAGCAGCAGGCATTCCTGCGGCGCTCCCCTGTTGAGGAGCCTGGGCCTGCCTTGTGGTGGAGGATTCTTGCGTTCGTACTGTCTCAGGTGGCCGTGAGCTACGCTGTAGCATCTGGGATACACGGCTCTCCACGCGCCGTGAAAGCTGTTCCATCCCCATTTCGGCTTCCCGGATCAGCTGCTCGCGCACCTCTGCGCTCGCCCCTACCGGTATGGGTATACCCATTTCGATCGTATGCGTGCGCCCTCCAGTGGTAAACTGTGTTGTATAGCGCAGCCAGATATATGGAGTACCATCTGTCCCCGTTGGCTTATCCCTGCTGATATCCATAAGCTTCTCCACCTGACTTTTAGGTCTGACCCTGACAAATGTAACAAATATACGTATTCATTATTATATCAAACGTGGAAGAGATCCGCGTTCTTTATACCTTGCAAAATCATCCGTTGTGGTGTATGGTACCTTATAATAAGGGAAGTCGTATGTAGGATTATCCGTATCTAGAATCATGGAAGTCAGGTAGCGAGTTTTCCCGTAATTAAGATATTGTATAATCGTGCTATAGATATATGGAGTCCAGGAAAGTTGAGACGCGAAACGCATGATTAGCCCATCACCTGCTCAACGGCCACCAGAAAAAACGACGCCGGAACCGCAGAAACTCGAATATGCACCTCGTAAAAGAACGGGTGAAACTCCCGCTGCCCTGTTCGTCAAAGGCATATTTCGCCCTGTTTTCAAGGGCATTTATTACCTATTCCGGTTCATGAGGACCCACAAACTGGTCACCTTTGTGATGATCCTCTTCATTCTTGGCAGCGCCATTGGCGTAAACATTGCGGTGACGAAAGCAGGGCCTTTCGGCATTGGTCATGATCAATTCAACTTCCGTATCCATGGTACCAGCGGGGGTGGCGACCAGGTACAAAACTGGCTCTATGCCCTGCGCGACGGCAACACTGCGCAACTCGCCTTTCTTGATAAAAGTATGTCGACGCCGCCTGATCCCCAACAACTGGTTAACACGTACAGCCAGCCGCAAGCGCATCTGAACTGGAAAACCATTACTGTTTTAAGTGTATTTCAGGAGTCGGATACAACGATCGACAGCTTTGTAGAAGTGGATCTCTCTGCTCCCGGTCCGGGCGGAAATGTCACCGGCTATATGATCTGGCATTTCATAACGGTCTCGCAGAACGGAGGGATACTGATAAGTGTCAACAATGTAGATGCCCGTCCAACGTTGTAATAGTACAAAGAGTTTAACCTGATAGCAGAAGGGATAGACTGCTGTGCCAAAAGACAAAAGTACAAAAAGCAGGGACCTGGATAAGTCCATTGATATCGGAATGGATCAATTTGGACGTTTTGCCAAAAGGCGATGGATCTGGCTCATTCTCTTGAGTGTGGTACTCTGGTATTTCTTTTTCGCCATACTACCGACGCTAAGTGCGCCATCACCAGGAACACTCCTTGCATATGTCTTTCAGATCGGCTTTGCCGTCATTTTCATAGTCATACAGTTCGGGGCTCTTTTCTGGTTCCTGGGTCGTCCTCGACTGTACTGGGTTATGCCCGGCGAAACAGGTGTCAACTTCGATGACTATAAGGGCAACCCAGAAGTGCTGGAGGCTGCCAAACGCATCGTACTACTGCTGCAAGGCGTCGATGAATTCAAGCAGATGGGGGGCCAAGCTGTTCGTGGTCTCCTGCTTACTGGCGATCCAGGAACAGGTAAAAGTTATCTTGCACAGTGTATGAGTACTGAGGCGGGCGTCCCCTTTGCCTATGCTAGCGCTGCCAGTTTCCAGGCCATGTTCATTGGCATGAATGTGCTCATGATCAAAAGGCTATATAACAAAGCACGTCGATTGGCACGTGAGTATGGTGCCTGTGTGGTCTTTATGGACGAAATTGATGCCATTGGTATGTCGCGTTCAGCGTCTGCCGGCAGAACAATGGGTATGGGTGGTGGCATCTTTGGGGCGATGGGTGGTGGAGGTATGGGTGGGCTTAACGAACTCTTGATGCAGATGGACCCACCGAATATCGAGACTGGCTGGTTTAAGAAAATTCTCCGTCTGCTTGGTTTGCATCATAGTCGCGTCCAGAATCAGCCCGTACTCACCGTCGGCGCAACGAATATCCCCCAATCGCTCGATCCCGCGCTCTTGCGCCCGGGCCGCTTCGACCGCACGGTTCACGTTGCTCCCCCAACAGACAAGTATCGCGGTGAAGTGATCGAGTACTACCTGGATAAGGTCTCACATGACCCCACCATCTCGATAGCTGCTGTAATCGCCCGTTTTGTCAATTACACCCCGGTCGCAATCAAGCATGTCATCAACGAAGCAGTGATCATCGCCCATTTCGATGGTCGTGAATTGATCACCTATAAGGATCTCGTTGAGGCACAGGATGTGCATGAGTTTGGCATGCGTCAACTCGCCGAGTTAACACTCATCGAACGCAGGCGCCTCGCTTATCACGAAGCAGGTCACACTGTTGCCTGCTACTACCTGATGTCGGATCGCTACTTCCCCGCATTTGTCACGCTGCATCAACATGGTGATTTAGAGGGCGCGGCAGCATTCTTGGGCTGGCGCCAAAAAGAAACAATTATCACCTCGAGCAAGGAAGATGTGCTCGGTCGTATTCAAGTTTCTCTCGCTTCCCGCGCTGCCGAAGAACTGTTCCTTGACGTGAACTTAAACGGCGTCACCAGCGACTTTGCCAGCGCGACAGAGCTTGCTGCCAGGTATATTGGTGTGTATGGTATGGATGGCACGCTGACTTCCTTCATACCGTTTGTTGGCGCCGGTGCAAGTGTAACAGCATTGCCAAAACTGGCTGAACGCATCGAGTCCGTGCTTCAATCGCAGTTCAAGGCGGTCAAACGCCTGCTTCAACAGCACAGCGAGGCTCTGATTGCGATCGCCGAGGCTCTGATCGAGCAAGACGAACTGGTGGCGGAAGAGATCAAGCAACTGATCGACGAGGCTGATGCCAGGCGCGTTACCAAAGCAGTGCTTGCCGATTTCGAGATTATCGCAGGTAATAGCAACGGTAACGGCCATACCAACGGCAAGGCAAACGGAAACGGGCATGCCCTGGTCGGCACCCCAGGCAGCGGCCAGCTCATCGATGCGCCAAAGCCCGAATCGACGGAGAAATTCTCTCTCGATGAGGAAATGGGCACCATGAGTACTGACACGATCTCTCTCATAGATGAAGAACCTTTCTTCTTCACAGGTGGCTAATACCGTAGAGGCACAATTGCATCTTCATCTTTAACGGAGACGGCACACCTATAGGGGCCGATTATGCACTTTGACAAATTAATCTGGATACCTGATGAATGTTGACGACCGCATGGGGTCCTGTAGGGACAAGGGGCGGATGTGGGGCAGGGTGGGGGCCTTGTGCTTGTCCTGGTGGCAACGCGATCCAGTGGGGTTCCGTGAGGCAAGATGGTCGCACCCCAACGAGGACAAGCACAAGGCCCCCTCATCCACTCCACCCTGCCCCTTGTCCCTACAGGACC
>WNEZ01000444.1_pt1 | contig 33523 bp, 28 predicted proteins | sample 5400521 | NCBI WGS metagenome assembly WNEZ01 (sample SAMN13153339, study PRJNA577476) | soil metagenome | isolation source: 120 cm saprolite under Douglas fir tree site 2 hole 1 replicate 1 | place: USA:California | collected 2015-04-18 | reverse complement strand
AGGACTACACGACGACGACGGACGCTGAAGGCGTCGTGTCGGAGGGCGTCAAGGTGTTTCAGCCCGACCCGTACGCCACCGGCGAGGGCTCGGTGGTGACTTACACGTATCGCGTCCACCGGCCCCTTTCTGCCTCATTCATCAAGCACGGCGACCACTCGTTCGGGATGCTCCTCTCCGTGACCCCGCACGATGCGGTCGACAGCAGCGCCTGGATGTGGATGGCCATGAACTACGAGCCGCAGTCGTCGATGGTCGAGTTCCAGGATCGCATCTTCGCCCAGGACCGCCCCATCCTCGAGTCCCAGCGCCCCGAGATGCTGCCCCTGGACCTGCAAGCCGAGCTCCACCTCCGCAGTGACAGGACGGCCATCGCCTACCGTCGATGGCTCCGCGAGCTCGGGGTGCGGACGGGCGCCGCGTAAGTGCCGGCCGGCGTACGCGGCGTGCGCGCCCTCACATTCGACATCTTCGGCACGACGGTGGATTGGCGCTCGGGAGTGGCGGCTGAGGCCCGGCGCCTGGGCGCGTTAAGCGGCGTGCGGGGCGATTGGGAGCGGCTCGCCGACGCCTGGCGCGGACTCTATGGCCCTTCCATGGATCGGGTGCGGCGCGGCGATCTGCCGTGGACCAACTTCGATCGGCTCCATCGCCTGTCACTTGACCAGGTCCTGCGGGACCTTGGCATCGAAGGCTTCGATGCCGCCGCACGCGAAGAGCTGACCCTCGCCTGGGAGCGCCTGCCGGCCTGGCCCGACGCCGCGCCGGGGCTCACGCGGCTCGCCCGGCGCTTCATAGTGGCGACCCTGTCGAACGGCAATCGATCCCAGCAGGCCGCACTGGTCCGCTTGGCCGGTCTACCGTTCCAGCGCCTTCTGTCGGCGGAGGACGTCCGGCACTACAAGCCCGACCCGGAGGTGTACCTGGGCGCGGCCGCCGCGCTCGGGCTCGACGTAGGCCAGGTGATGATGGTGGCAGCGCACAAGTCCGACCTGCGCGCCGCGCAGGCCGCAGGCATGCGGGCGGCTTTCGTCGAGCGGCCTCTCGAGAAGGGACCTGGTGGCGGGGCAGATCTGTTGCCCGATCTGAAGGCTGATGCCCAGGCCACCGACTTCATGGACCTGGCCGGCCAGCTGGGCTGCTGATTTAAAGGATTCGTCGACCCCCTGTAACGCTTGACCTGGTTGAGCCCTCTACTGGCCGCCTGGGACCAGGCGGCCGGCCGTTCCGGTACTGCAATTGCACGACCGAAACACTCCACCACTTGTACGGCGACACCCTTTGCGTTGCAGCAATACGCTCCTGAGTGTCCGGCCGCGGGAATTTTTGGAGGGCGTTGACGCGTGGTGACGATGACACAGTCGTGACGATGACGGGGGCCTTGGCACAACCTTTGCTGAGCGCACTTCCGAGCCTCGCGGTAGAGGCCAGACCTGAGGCTTCGATCCTCGAGCTACCCCGCTCAGACCAGACCATCCAGGCCGAGCGCGAGCGAATCATGAGCGAGCTTGCGCGTGAGCTCCACGACCAGTTGGCGCAGCCCTTGACCGGCTTGTTGGTTCAAACCGAGGTATTCATGAGGGAGCAACAGGGTCACCGCGAAGTGCTCGATCAGCTCGCCTTCGTCAAGACCTCCGTTCGGGAGGTACTCAATGACATGCGTCAGATCCTGTGCGACCTGCGCGGAGAGCCCGGGCTCGCAAACGGGCTGGTTCTGGCGCTCGGGGAGCGACTGCTCGCCACCTGCCAGGTGCGCACGGGGATGAAGGTGAGCTTGTGGGTGTCCCGGTCTTGGCCGGAGTTGCTCCCGCCGGAGACCTCGATTCACATGTACCGGATCATCCAGGAAGCACTCAATAACGCCCACAAACACGGCAGAGCGAGGAGCGTCCAGGTAGCCCTCCAGGCATCACGTGAGCGGCTCGTCATCAAGATCCGGGACGACGGGCGTGGTATCACCTGGCTTGAGGACAAGAAGCCGATAGGCATGGGTCTCCTGGGGATGCGTGAGCGGGCTGCACTCTCGGGAGGGGTGCTCACCGTTCGGAGCCGGCCCTTGGCCGGAACCACGATCATGGTCAGTATTCCGAGGGAGGCGCTGCGGTGGTCACCGAAGCACGTATTGCCCGCGTCCTGATCGCTGACGATCAGACGCTATTTCGGAGCGGGCTGGGGCGCCTCCTGGAAGAGGATCCGCGGATCACTCTGGTCGGCCAGGCGGCCGATGGCCTTGACGCTGTACAGAAAGCGGCGGCGCTCAAGCCAGACGTTGTGTTGATGGACCTCAGAATGCCAGGCCTCGATGGGGCCGAGGCGACCGAGCAGATCATCCGCGACAACCCCGAAGTCAAGGTCCTGATCCTCAGCACCTTTGAGGCGGACAGCTATGTTCTCCAGGCTTTGCGGGCAGGTGCCAGCGGCTACCTCCTCAAAGACGCCGAGCCGGCCGCGATCACGTCCAGCATCATGGCCGTGCTGTCGGGAGAGCGGGTGATGGCCGGCGCCGTGGCCAACCGAGTGCTGGACATGCTCACCGGGGCGAGTACCCCGAAGGAGTTCTACGACGGCCTGACCGCACGCGAGGTCGAGATCCTAAAGCTCATCGCCAATGGCCAGGCCAACAAGCAGATCGCGTACAACCTCAAGATCAGTGAAAAGACCGTCCGCAACCACGTCAGCCACATCTACGAGAAGCTGCAGATCTACGACCGCGCCCAGGCTGTCCTCTACGCGGTGCGGAAGGCGCTTGTTGAAATCTGAGGCTAGGCTTGGCAGGACAACACTCTGGTCCCGACCCGACGGCTGAAAGGCGCTCCGGCTCCGACCGACGAATCAGTCAGGACCCGGTCGCCAGGAGGATTCTCGTTGCCGAGAGTGACTCCACCCTCCGCGAACTGTATCGGTTGACGCTTGAGGCACAAGGGTGGGTCGTGGAGGTAGCCCAGGATGGACATTCAGCTTTGGCTAAGGCCCTGTCGTCGCCGCCTGAAGTGCTCTTGCTGGACACCCTGCCAGACATGGACCGCGTCGCCATGCTCGAGCATGTGCGCGGTCACGAGTCAACGCGGGATCTGCCAGTAATCGTGTTGACAGATTCGGGTGAGTTGTCGTCCATGCCCAGGGAGGGCGAGCTAGGGGTGCTCGGACGCCTGGTCAAGAGCTGGCCCACGCGGGATCGATTGTCCGAGACGATCCTTGGCCTCCTCGACCGTCGCACCTCCCCGGCCCCCGACCGGCGCCAATCGTCCGACTAGTCCGGACGCGGCACGGGCTCCTCGAGTTGAGCCCGGGACGAGACCCCTCTGCCTTGTGACAGATGCATCCCCATGCTGGGCGTTCCCCAGGCTGTCTTCCGATTGCGACCATTGGCCACGGCCGGCCCCGTCCCTAGCATGGAAGCATGGCGATCAGCAGTACGCGGTATTTGGGCACATGATCGCGCCGGACGTTGAGCTCGGGAAGAACGTCGTCATCCATCACCCCGACCAGGTGAATCTCTTCGGTTGCAAGGTTGGCGACAACTGCAAGATCGCGTCGTTCGTCGAGATCCAGCGGGGAGTCGTGCTCGGCCGAAACGTGAAAATCGAGCCCTTCGTCTTCATTCCCACTGGCGTCACGATCGAGGACGGTGTGTTTGTCGGGCCTCATGTTTGCTTCTCGAACGACCGCTATCCGGCGTCGGTCGACGACAAAGGAGCGCTTCTGCAGGCGGGAGACTGGCAGGTGGTTCCTACGCTCGTCCGCCGCAGCGCGAGCATCGGTGCAAACGCCACGATCATTTGCGGGATCACAATCGGCGAGGGGGCAATGGTGGGGGCCGGCGCCACCGTCACCCACGACGTCCCGCCCGACTCGCTGGTGGTTGGGAATCCGGCCAGGCTCGTCGGGCCTCGTCCCCGATGGTGGAGCCGCCCACCGGTGCGTGCTCGCAAACGGAAGCTTGAGCTGGCTTGAGCATCGATCTGCCCGTCGCTCCGAAGCCAAAGCCTGACCGTACCGTCAGAGTGCATCCAACGCAGGATCCGCCGCCGGCTGAGGCCCCCGGAGCCCCGGGCCCGTATGGCCTGTCCCGGCGCCTTCAACGAGCAAAGCCGAGCTGGTCGGTGGGAGTGGGCGTCATCGGGTATGGATATTGGGGCCCAAACCTGGTCCGGAACTTCGCCGAGCAGGCTTCCGCCAGGGTGGCGGCCGTCAGCGACCTCTCAGTGGGGCGCCTGACCGAGGTCCACGCGCGCTATCCGAAGGTCAAGCTCACCACCAACTTCCGAGACGTTCTCTCCGACCCCGACGTCGACGCCGTGATCGTCGCGACGCCGGTGTCGTCTCATTTCGACATTGCCATGCGTGCGCTCCAGGCCGGCAAGCACGTGCTCGTGACCAAGCCGATCACCGCCGACTCAGAACAGGCAAGGCAGCTGATTGAAGCCGCGGAGCAGCGCGGGCTGGTGCTGATGGTGGATCACACCTTCGTCTACACAGGCGCGGTGCAGACGATCAAGCAGCTCGTAGACAGCGGAGATTTAGGCCAACTCTATTACTACGACTCAACGCGGGTCAACCTGGGGCTGTTTCAACGGGATGTCAACGTGCTGTGGGATCTCGCCGTCCACGACCTGGCCATCATGGACTATGTGATGGGACACCGACCAGTTGCGGTCGCAGCGACCGGCGCCGCGCATGTGCCCGGACACCAGGTCAACCTGGCCTACCTGACGTGCTATTTCGAGGGCAGTCTGATCACTCATCACCACGTCAACTGGCTGGCCCCGCTCAAGATCCGCCGCACGCTGATCGGGGGCGCACGCCAGATGATCGTCTATGACGACCTCGAGCCCAGCGAGAAGATCAAGGTCTATGACAAAGGAGTCACCCTCGCCGATTCGCAGGGCGCTCTCGAGTCCATGATCGGCTACCGCACCGGCGACATGTGGGCTCCCCAGCTCAGCCTCACCGAAGGCCTCCGCGTCGAGGCTCAGCACTTCCTCGAATGCGTCACCCACCGCCGGCAACCATTGACCGACGGGCCCTGCGGGCTACGCGTTATCGGCATCCTGGAGGCGGCTGCCACGTCTCTGGCGCGGCGCGGACAACCCGTGGAACTACTGGCTGATCGCGGCACCGCAGAGACGGCGAGGGTCGGCGTAGGGGGCATGCTGAAGAGCGCCTGACGCCGACCGATTCGGGTCAACCACGCCGGCACTGCGGATCAGTACTGCGGATCAGTGCGTCGCGGTGTCGGTGTTTCCAGCCCGGGCCCCTTCTGGCGGGATGGTCAGGACCTGGGGCCGCCGGCCTGTCATCCCGGCGGTCATCACCCGCATGATCGCAACCGCCAGGTCGCCGGCGGCGGGAATGGGATCGGTCAAGTCAAAGACCGAGCCGACCGTCTCGCCGCCGACGAGCGAGCGCAGGTAGGCGCCTGGCGAGAACAAGCCGGCGTGGATGCCCTGCAGGCCGGCCGGAATGTCGGTCAGCAAGCGGATCCACCGCGGACCGTATCGCGGTTCGCGGCGAGTGGCGAGATAGCCGAGCGCGCGGTCGTACTGCATGCGCGCGAAGTCGAGGCCGCATTCGATGCAAAGCGTGTGCCAGCCCCATGGCCTGGGATTGACGTCAAGCAGCTTCGGCCGGCCGTCGCGAGGATCACGGATGAACTCCACCTCGACCATGCCGGATATGCCCAGTCGGTCGAGGATTCGCTGGGCTGGTTCAATGAGGCCCGGAACGTCGACGGCCTCCACAAAGGTGCTGCTCAGACCGTAGTCAACTGGATACTGCCGCGTGCGCCTGGCGGTCATGGCACTCACGACCCGACCTTCCTCGGCGAAGACCGCTACCGAGTATTGGTGCCCGCCGGGGACTCTCTCCTGCACCATGATGTGGTCGGCCGGCATGATGGCGGAGGCCACCCGATAGCTCTGAACGAGCTGGCCCATATCGCGAACCGCCAGCGCCTTACGGCCGATCGTATGCTGCATGTCGATCGACACGGTCGGCTTGATGATCGCGGGGAACTCGACTTGCAGCGCGTGCAGCGAGCGCTCGTCCGCCGGATACCAGGTGCGCGGATGGGAGACCCCGACCTCATCAGCGGCATCGTGCAGCAGCCGCTTGTCGTGTGCCCGCCGGAGCAGGTGCCACGGCGGGGTGATCAACCGGTAGACCGATGAAAGGCTCTGCCAATTACAGGCCACCAGCTTGAGGGCGTCGTCCTGCACCGGCCATAGCACGGAGCCGTCCATGCCCGCCCCATCTGCGATCGTCAACAGGTAGCTCGGCAGCGCCGGGGAGTCCATCGACTCCCGCCACTTGAATCGCTTTGCGACGTAGCGCGAGAACCAGGCAGATCGCGGCAGATTATCGACAACAGTTACGCGGACCCCGCGCCGGCCCAGGCTGCGAGCAACCCCCAGCGCCTTGAAGTCGCTGCCGAGCAGGAGCACGCCCGGTTCGTTCCTTGCCACCTGAAAGTCGCCTAGTTGAGCTCGGTCGCCCGTCGCGCCACCTGTTGGGCTGTGACGCGGGCGCCCGCGACGAAGCTGCATATGGGGCCGAACGTCCGGCCCGCCAAGCCTCCTACGAAATGAAGCCCTGGCACCGACGACTCGAACCACTGGTTGAGCACAGGGAAGCCGTCTCGCTGGCTGACCTGCTCCCTTAGCGCTGGATCTACGAACGGGATCTCACGAACTTTCGGCCGGTAGCCGGTCCCGAGCAGCACGTGATCGACGTCTCGGCTGGTGCCATCACTCAGGCAGAGTCGCAAGCCATCGCCGTACGGTTCTGCGCCGAGCACGTGGGTGAACGCGGTGATCGGGAGCTTGCCCTCGACACGCCCACGCAGCCATTGAGCGCCCGCCGGCCGCACCGCGCGCCTCTGGATCCTCATCCGCACCCCGACCGGCAGCGTTCTCATGAGCATCGGCGCGGCGCACAGCCAGTTGAGACCAGGCGGACCGACATCGGTCGGCGGATAAAGAAGATGGCGAACTGGGCCCCCATGGTGGTAAAGGGACCGGTTGATCCAGTGCACAGGCCCGCGGGCGATCAACTCGACGTGAGCCCCTTCCTCAGTGAGGATGGCGGCCGACTCGAGCGCGCTCTGGCCAGAGCCGACCACGGCCACGCGGCAGTCGCGAAACCGCGAGAAATCGATGTGCTCTCCGCTGTGGCTGGCGAGATGCGGGGGAAGGCGGTGCGCGAACTGCGGAACGAACGCGAACTGGCGCACGCCGATCGCCACCACGACCCTTCCGGCCGTAAACGTGCGGCCGTCTGAGAGTAGGAGCTGGAAGCTGTTGCCCTTGAGCTGGAGGCACCGTACGCGGACCCGATCGACCTCAGGCACAGCGTGCTCCTGGAACCACCGGGCGTAGTCCATGAAGTAGGGCAGGGGGATGGGCTCGGTCGCGACGGCGCCGGTGGTCCGGCAGTATCGATCGAGGCTGAACGCGCCGTCCGGGTCGGCCAGGCTCGACGCGCTCCACACCGACTTCAGCGCCATGCGGGCCGGCATTCTTTGCCACGATTCCATGGGTTCGCCGACCACGTGGGTCGGCACTCCACGCGCCCGCAGGTGGGCGGCGACTGAGAGGCCGTACGGCCCGGCGCCGATGACCGCGGTCGTCTTGCCAGCAGCTTGGAAGGCGTCACTGCTCGCGCGCATCATGGGCGGTCGGCTGCTCCGGACTCGTAACAACTTGGACGACAGGCCGCCGTTCACGCTCCTCGATGCCGGAGCTCGAACATCGCCCGGCGGCCTTTGGCGTTCATCCAGGCGTTTCTAGTACGCGCCTTTCAGCGTGACAACGACCCAGAATGTTCGGGCAATCAACTTGAGATCGAGCCAGAAACTCCGGTCATCGATGTACTGCAGGTCGATGGCCAGCGCTTCGTCGTAATCGAGGTTCGCGCGACCGCTGACCTGCCAAAGTCCTGCCAGACCCGGTTTGACGCTCAACCGACGGATCACGGCCGGATCGTCAAGGGAGAGCTCGTAGGGCAGCCGCGGCCGTGGACCGACAATGCTCATGTCACCGCGCAGGACGTTGATCAGTTGCGGCAGTTCGTCAAGACTCGTCGCTCGAAGAACGCGACCAACTCGTGTGATGCGCGGGTCGTTCCGCATTTTGAACAGGGGTGCCTTCGACTCGTTCAGGTGCTCGAGCTCGGCCCGCCGCCGCTCGGCGTCGGGCACCATCGTGCGCAGCTTCAACAGCGGGAAGCGCTTGCCGTGCCGTCCAAGGCGTTCTTGGACGAAGAAGGGATTTTTGGGCGATTCCGCGAGGATGGCGAGCACTAGCAGGACCAGGACAGGGAGGGCGACCAGCAGGGCAAGCGAGCCGGCAACGAGGTCGAAGACTCGTGTGATCACCGTCGGGCTCACAACCGGCCGAGGAGGTGCGGCCGGAGCAAATACGCCCTGGGCGGTGATCGGGTTCAGCATGCCTTTCTCCTCATGGTGGGGATCGCCGGCCGCCCTCGTCGCTTCATCTCACTTCGACTTTAAGGTGGCCTGGGGGCGTTGGAAATGAGATCGACCGGCGGGCTGGGACGCCCCGCCACCGGTTTCAGACCTCGGAGTCCCGACTCGACCGGGACAACCGTCTATCCCGCCGCGACGGCGTTGGCGACAGGGTCCAGCTCGGCCAGCTCAGGCGCGGCAATCGTCCGCGACACCCCGCCGGCGAGCGTGATGACGGATTCCGCGGTCGCTCGCCCTCGCCACCATCGAGCCACCTCGCGGGGAAGCGCATGCCAGAAATCCCCGATGTCACGCATCGCTCGAAGGAAATCCGCGTAAACCTGCCATGTCTTCGCGCTTCGCAGGTAATCCGGATGCGTGATCACCAGCGCCAGCCCATTGTAGTCTCGAATGAAATCGACTTTCTGGAGCCACAGGTTCGGTGTCGACTCTCTCAGCACCTCGGTGAGGGTGTGGTCCTGCACGAGGGTATAGGGGAGTTCGACGAACCGGCCCATCATGAAAGGCCAGGGGCTCATCGTGCCGCCGGGCATCGGCTCATAGGGATCGGAGTCGAAGAAGGACAGGTCGTATTCGATGTCCAGCGCTTGCAGCCACGCCGGGTTTCGGTGCATCAAGGGCGCTCGGAATCCGACCACACCGAGAGCCTTGAGGTAATGATTGATCCGTTCCGCGCGGCGCATGAACTCGTCGTAGGAGCGAAAGCCCTTGCCGTCATGGTTGAGCCCGTGGATCCCTACCTCGAATCCACGGTTCTGAAGCTCATCGAACAGTCGCCAGTCGAGCCGGTAGCCTTCTGGCACGAAATTGAAGGATGAGCGGAACCCGTAGCTGGCATCGAGGTCGGCGACCGCTCGCACGAACCTTTGGCCTTCGCCAGTCTCGACGTCGTGCGTGATGGCAAATGCAAACGGACGTCCCTCGGGCCAGAAGTGAATGTGTGACAACGTGTGCCGGCCGGTGAGCTTGAGCAGCTCCCGGACCACCTGCCATTGAAAGCGCGCATACCGCTCTTCGATCGGCCAGCCAAGTAACGATCGTGCTGTTGATCCGCGGCACAGTCGGCGCACCCCGCGGGTTACCGGCCTGGGAATCAGTGGCTTGACCATGTAATAGGCCTGCCTCAGTGGGCTCAGCTGCCAGTGGTTGGGCCCGAACTGGCCCTCGCCCAGCGTGTTGAACAGCAAGCGGTCGATGTCAGCGCCGGCAACCCGTGCGGCCGGCGGCAGCACGGCGGCCGCCGCGTGCACGGCGGCCGCCCATAGCGCCTCACTCGGCGCCGGCTCAGTCAGGAGCCGCCAGAAGGATTGCGGGTGGTTTTCCGCGTAGAGGTCCTCGGCGCCATGTTGAGTCATCGGGGCTCCTTCAACTGACATTCGGGACCATGTGCTGGTAAAAGACTTCTCCCATCAGCTGGCAGACAAGCAGCGGGCATGAACGGATGACGGTGGCGAGCGCGCGCGCCCCGAACGTCGATATTGGATCGGAGGGTGGCTGGCCGACGTATGAGTACACCAGGGGCAGCTCGAGTGAGCCCCACCGCTCTTTGAAATCGCGTAAGCGCTGGTTGTCGAAATCGGTCCGGCCAAAGTCGAGCATCCGATACCCGTGCCGGCAGGCCCAATCGATCGCAGTCCATATGACGAGATTATTTGGTCGCAAGTTCCAGTAGCGTGGGTCAGACGCGCCGAACTTATAGATCAGGTTGCGATTCCAGGACAGAAAAAGCGCCGCCGCGATGGGCTTATCTCGATACGTGGCAAGGACGAGGAATCCCAGGCCGGCCGCCAACATCTCTTTCCAGAGCGCCTCCATAAAACGGATTGGCTGTGCGGGAACGCCAAGCCTGCGGCGCGTCCGGAGATGCAGCCGATAGAAGGGCGCCAGGTCTTCCAGCGATCGGCCGATGCGCGCCTCCAGTCCCTGGCGCTGCGCTTTTCGGATCGCCGTCCGTACGGAGCTGCTCCTGAAACTCTCGAAGACCTGGTCGCTACTGCGGCTCAGCGGCAACACGTGGCGGACGGCCCTGGTCACCAGCGTTACCCCGGCCGATTCGGCCAGCGCGCCGTGGACCGCGATTCGCGCCACCCCGTCGGCCTCTTGCCAGTGGGCGAGCCTGTCGGTAAAGAGCGCGAGGCTTACCGATGAGCTCGCCAGTGGCGGGCAATGGTCTGTGAACGGCAGCGCCCAGAAGCGCGGGCGCTTGCGGATTCCCTCCATCGCCAGGACCGGCAGGCCGGCGATGAGGTTGCCATCAGCGTCTCGCAGCGCCAGCACGAACGCTCGGTGGCCGTAACTGCTCGTCAGGACGTTCGACCAGGCGGGGTGATGGAAGGGCGTCGCTTCCGGCTGGGATTGGAGAAAGCGCAGCCATCGCGGATCATCAACCGCCCAGCTCTCGAGGGCTGCAGGCGACACCTCACCGCTGCGGCAAACCTGCGGGCCAGGCGACAGCACGCCCTTGCGCTTCCCCTCAGACGGCTTCTTGTGTCAGCATGCCGGCAGCGGCGGGACCAGACTCACGCTTGATGTATTCAGCACGACTGCCATGCCCGCAATCTAGGTGGCGGCCTGCTCACCAGGAATGGGCAGTCCCGCACTCTCGCCATCGCCCAGTAATGCCGCAAAAGACCGGCTGTCCCGGTCGCGTGATGGTTCGGTCCCAGTTCGACTGCATGTTTGCCTGCCCGCGACGCTTCGCGCGCCAGCTTGACTGGGATCGACACCGGCGTCATGATCACGATCCCGATGTCCGGTACCACGTGGGCAAGGGGCTCGTAGAGCTCTAACGCTCTCCTCCCACCGGGGGGGAGGGTCCGGGTGGGAGGGTCCGGGTGGGAGGTCCACCATCCGTCCCGGTCATGGGACAATCACCCCATCGCGCGATCGGCACCCCTCGACTAAAGTCGAGAGCAGTGGCAGTCTGCTCGCCAACCACTTCCCTTCAGCCTGCGCATCAGGTCGTTCCCGTTGAACACGTGGATCCCAGGTCGCATCCACGGCGGGAGGCCTTCATCACCGGCCACCCCGATGGCACGATTTACCATCGCCCAGCCTGGACGCCTTTCTCGCCGGCCGGCGCATCGGCGTCATCCGACTCGGCTCCCAGGTCGAATTCGTGCTGCTCGACCGCAACGACCTGACGATTTCGCTCCATACGGGCGATCGGGTCAGGGCCGGAGAGTCAGTCCTGGCGACACTCGATGGTGAGCTCCCCTCCCCCCAGCGGTTGTCAGGGTGGCGGGATTTCCGGCGTGGGGAGGGTCGGCGTGGGGGGTCCATTCCTTGAGCGTCGCCATCGTCGCCTGGTGCCGATTTCAGGCTCGCACAACGGCGCTGGCCGTCGCTCTCGGTGCGCAAGCCCATTACATCAGCGGTTCGTCGTCCGGGCGGACAAAGCTTTTCCTTCCAGTGCGCTACCTGGGGCACGCCGCGCGAATGTGGCTCTTTCTCCGGCAATTGAGCCCACGAACGTTGATCGTCATCACGGCCCCCGTCTTTGCACCACTTGTCGGATGGCTCTGGTGCGCCATCCATCGACGCCACCTTGTGATCGACTGCCACCCGGGCGCCTTGCATTCCCAGCTCTGGCGCTGGGCACGGCCGATACATCGGTGGTTGTTCTGTCACGCGCAGGTTGTCTTGGTCCACACAGAGGACGACGAGCGCCTGGTCAGCGCCTGGGGCGCCCACGCGCTGTTCCTTCCGGACGATCTTGCGCATCAGAGGCAGGCCATGCCACAACCGCAACGCACGAGGCCCTCGGTGTTGGTGGCCGGGGTACTCGACCCAGACGAACCTGTGGTCGAATTGCTCGCTGCGGCGACGCTCATTCCAGATGTGCAGGTTCGCCTCACCGGCAATGCCGATCGGCTGCCGCAGAAAGTGAGGTCCGCCGCCCCGCCGAATGTCGTCTTCCTTGGCTATCTGCCGTATGGGCAGTTTCTAGGCGAGATGCTGGCCGCGGATGTCGTCGCTGTGTTCACCACGGATCCGCATGTGATGAGCCGGGCCGGGCAAGATGCCATCGGGCTGGGCCGGCCACTGGTGGCATCCAGACTCCCCTGGCTACGCGGCCGCTTTCAGGACGCCGCTCTCTTTTGCGCGAATGAGCCGGCGGCGATGGCGCAGGCTCTAAAGCGCGCGTTGCAAGACCAGGCAAGCCTCGCGGAGCGAAGCCGCCACCAGCAGGTCGTGCTGCGCGGATGGCGTGAGCGGGGGCTGGCTCAATTGAGGCTCGAGCTTGCCGAACTTCCCTCCCCCTCGTGTGCAGGATTAGGGAGGGGGTGATTCACCCTTTGCGCGGGCTCCGGCAGCTGGTTCCAGATGTCACTCTGCTTCGCTCGTCCGCAGTGGTGCTGGCGGGTGATTCGTTGGCTCGCTTGCTGGGCTTTCTGTTCGCCGTGGCAGCAGCCCGCCTGCTGACACCGGCGGGCTATGGCCACATCGCCTACGCCCTCGCCCTCGCCGCCATCGTTTCGGTTCTAACGGTGAACGCACCGTTTGGCCTCAGCCGCTTCCTGGCGCGCCATCAGGAGAGTGAACGGACGCTCGCGATCTACTCCACAAACTGGCTGGTGGTCATCGCGCTCATGCTGGCAGCAAGTCTGATCCTGTTGATTCCAGTCGCGCTCGTAGCCGGACTGGACGGCACCATGCTGATTGCCCTGGTGGCGAATCTGCTGGGCACGGCGGTCCTGCAGACGTACCGGGAATCCCAAAAAGCGCTCGGCCGGTTCTGGGCGACTTCGGCGTTCTGGGCGCTCGCTAACTTGCTGGAAGTGCTCGCCATCCTGCTTGCCGCCGCCCTTGGATGGCGTTCGCCGGCCCTCTTCTTGACGATCTATGGCGTCTCCAGTATCGGGGCGCTCGCGATCATGCAGCCCCTCGCCCCAAGCGCGCTCAGATTCGTACGAGCGCTCGTCAACCGGCGTCAGGTGATGACCATTGCTCGCTTCACCGCGCCGCTCATCGTGCAGGGCGTCCTCTACAACATCTGGTCCGGAGCGGATCTCATCCTGGTCCAGCACTTTCGGCACGTCATGGTCGGGAACTACGCCGCGGCCAAGACCCTGGTTCTTGTGCTGATCGTCCCGTCCATGGCGATTTCGACGGCGCTGGCGCCTCGGATGGCTCGCCTCAGCGAGCACCAGGTCCGCAGCTACCTCGTCTATGTCGTCGGCTTGACGGGTGCCGCCACGCTGCCGCTGGCCGTGGCCATGGCCGTACTGGGGACGCCGCTGATCACCTTGATTTTCGGGAGCCGCTATGCGCTTGCCGCGGCGATCATTCCGATCCTGATTCTCGGCCAGGTCCTCTACGGACTCTACCTGGTCCTGGCCGGCAGTTGGGCGTGGGGCCTCGGACGTCCTCTGATCGATCCGGTTGCGACGGCGGCCGCAATGGCCGCCACGGTTGGACTCGGGCTGTTGCTCGTGCCGTGGGCGGGTTTGGAGGGCGCGGCCCTGGCCTATACCGCCGGCGCAGCGGCGCAGTTCACTGTGATCGCCGGATTCACCGGCTGGGCGATTTTTGCCGGGGCGAAGCCCCGCCTGGGACCTGCCCGAGACGTGGTTTTCGACGCCGAGCGGCTGGCACAGGCGTGAGGCGGCTGTGCTGACCCAGGCCATGCCGCCAAAACCCCGGGTGCTGTTTCTCGTGGAAAATGCGCCGGTCCCAACTGATCGTCGTGTCTGGAATGAAGCGCGTACCCTCCGCGACGCCGGCTTTCAGGTCTCGGTCGTGTCGCCCCAAAGGCACTACCGCCGGCGCTTTGAACGGCTGCAGGGAATCAATGTATACCGCTTTCCGATCCCATCTTTGGGCGGGATCGGTGGCCATCTGGTGGAGTACGTGGTCGCCACGCCGATCTTGTTCCTCTACTCCTGGATCGTCTTCTTTCGAGACGGCTTCGACGTGATCCATGCGGCCAACCCACCGGACTTCCTCTACCTGATTGGGCGCGTCTTCAAGTGGCTGGGCAAGAAGTTCGTGTTCGACCAGCACGACGTTGTTCCCGAGACGTGCTCTAGTCGTTGGTCCGGCAGCAAATTGCGTCTGACCAGCGCCGTAGCGCGGTGGACGGAGCGAGCCAGCTTTCGACATGCCGATGTGGTCATCGCGCCTAACGAGTCGGTGCGGCGGATCGCGGTCGAGCGAGGCGGCGTCAACCCGGAGCGCGTGTTTGTCGTCAGGAACGCCATCAAGCGGGAGGACTTTCGTGAGGGTAGACCCCATCCCGAGCTGCGCCGCGGCCGGCGCTACCTCGTCTGCTATGCCGGCTTGATCGGGCCGAATGACGGCCTGGAGGAGCTCGTCCGAGCCGTTCGCCACATCGTCATCGATTGCGGCCGCCATGACATCCACTTTGTGGTCATGGGCGACGGTGACTGTCTGCCGGCGATCCGGCAGATCACTCTCAAGCTTGGCGTCCGCGACGCGATCGAATTCACCGGCTGGATCAAGGATGACCGGGTGATCGCCGATTACCTGGCGACCGCCGATGTGTGCCTGGCACCCGATCCCAAGAACCCCGTCAACGACCTCTGCTCGATGAACAAGATCGTTGAGTACATGGCCATGGGAAAGCCCGTGGTGGCCTTCGATCTCAAGGAGGCGCAGGAAACCGCTCAGGGAGCCGGCACCTACGTAGCGTCAAACGACGGCAGCCGTCCGAGCGCACTGGGCGATCGGATCCTCGAGCTCCTGGGCTCGCCACAAGCCCGGGAGCGGATGGGCCGGATTGGCCGGAGGCGCTTCGAGGATGTCCTCGCCTGGGAGCATCAGGAGGCCAGTCTTTTGCAAGCCTACGAGACTCTGCTCGGACGCAGGCTGACCATGGTTGCGTCACCTGCCGACAATCCTGCGGAATCTAGAGATCGTCTCGATGATCTGTCGTTGATCCGGTGATGCCGATTTCGCTTGTTGCCCTGGTGCGCTACGTGATCAAGCGGCGGGGATCCGGGCGGCCGGACGGCACTGGCTGATAGATGCGGCCACCCGACAGACATCGCGGTCTGCGAGTTCGGGGTACATGGGCAATGACAGGATCTGCCCGGCTGTGGCATCGGCCACACTCAGCCTATCGGCCTCCGCAACCGAGACGTAGGGCGCAAAAGCCGGCTGCCGGTGCAACGGGATCGGATAGTGGATGCCGGTTCGGATGCCTTCCTCGTCGAGCGCTCGGCGAAGCGCCTCGCGTTCGGCGGTCCTGACCACGAATTGGTGATAGACGGGCTCGCTTGTATCTGGGACGGCAACTGGGACCACGGAAGTGCCGGCCAGCAAATCGCGATACATAGTGGCGATTTCCCGACGGCGCGCGTTCCAGGCGTCCAAGTACCGGAGCTTGACCCGCAGGATCGCCCCCTGGAGGCTATCCATCCGGCTGTTCCTGCCTACGAAAGCATGCTCGTATTTCTTGCCGGCACGGCCATGGTCACGAGCCTGGCGTAGGCGATCCGCAAGCTGTCGATCCGAGGTGATGACTGCGCCGGCATCGCCGCAGGCCCCGAGGTTCTTCCCCGGGTAGAAGCTGAAGCATCCGGCACGCCCGGTCGCTCCGGCCTTCTTGCCATGGCTGGTCGCACCCTGCGCCTGGGCCGCATCTTCGATCACCGAGAGCCCATGGCGTGACGCAATTTCCATCACAGCGGAGACGTCTGCACAGCTGCCATAGAGGTGCACAGGAATGATGGCCCGGGTCCGCGCCGTAATCGCGCTCTCGAGCTTGCTGACGTCCATGAGCAACGTCTGCGGGTCCACGTCGACGAACCGCGGTACTGCGCCGCAGCGCACGATGGCTTCCGCTGTCGCTGCGAATGTATTAGGGACGGTGATGACCTCGTCCCCGGGACCTACCCCGATGGCCCACAGCGCCAGCTCGAGAGCGTCGGTCCCGTTGCCGCAGGCGATCGCCTCACTGGCGTGGCAGTACGCTGCGAACTCTGCCTCGAAAAGCCGGACTTCTTCACCGAGGATGAAGTCGGAGGTGGCAAAGACTCGGTCGATCGCCGGCTGCAGCTCGGGCCACAACCGCTGGTGCTGCGCTTGTAGATCAGCGAGCGGAATGATGCGCGACGAATTCTGTGCCTGAACGTGACTCATCGGCATAAACGAGTCCTCCTTCATCTCTGAGGTCACTGACACGACCTCGCGGCCGTGCTGGATTTCCTACCACGATCGTGTCGGCTGGGACGTCACGGGTGACGACCGCGCCCGCTCCCACAAGCGCGCCGCGTCCGATGACGATGCCGGGTAACAGCGTTGCATTCGCCCCAATCTTGGCCAGGCGGCAGATTCGAACGCCCTGAAGCGTGTCCTTGGCTCGCCGGCTCTTCGGAAAGCGGGCGTTGGTCACGACCACGCGAGGACCGAGCCAGCAGTCGTCCTCGAGGACCGAGTACTCCGGAACGAAGCACTGCGAATGGAGTCTCACCCGATCGCCGATGACGACCGCGAATTCCACCACCGAGCCGCTCCCGATTGAGCAGTCATCGCCAATCCGGGTGTTTTCCCGAATCAGCACTCCGTGGCCGGTCTGGACCCGAGCCCCGAGGCTGGTGCCGGCGTAGATGATGGTATGGGAGCGGATGGTGCCATTCGGACCGATGGTGAGACGATCCTCTCCCGGCTCCCGTCCACGGGCAGGCGCGCCGAGCACGCAGAAATCCTGCACGCAGGTGCCGGCACCGACGACGACGTTAGGATACGAGCGAAAGTTTGGCTTGCTCAAGGTTCATGGCCTTGCTCAGGCGCTCGAGGATGCGGACGACTTCGAGCCCATTCCGCCCGTCGGTCAACGGCTGGCGCCCCTCCTCGATGCTGTCGGCAAACTCACTCAGCTCGACGTCAAGGGGTTCCTGGAAGTCCACGTGCTGGATCCATACATCACCGGCGCGGACGACGAGGCGGTGCTGCGCGTAGGTCTCGAAGGTCCCGAGGTTCGCGTCGACCGTCTCGATGTCGATCCCTTTGTCGAAGATCTGAATGGGGGTATCCCTGGCGACGTCATCGAAGACGAGCATCTTTCGGCTGCCGACGACGGTGACCTGGCGGATCTTGTTGGGATCCAGCCAGCTCACGTGAATGTGACCGGCGACGTTGCCCGCGTACATCAGGTGCGCGAACACGACGTCGGCAAGATTCGGTTGGAGGAAGGCCTGGCCGACGGACGCCACGCTCTCGATCGGTCGGCCGATCCAGTAGTTCATGATCGAGATATCGTGCGGTGCCAGGTTCCACAGGGCATCGACGTCCTGGCGCACGATCCCGAGCTGGAGCCGCCGGCTGAACACGTAGTAGACCTCTCCGAGCGTGCCGGAATCGATGATTGATTTCACCTGGCGGACGGCGGCGTTGTACATGAACGTGTGGCCGACCATCAAATTACGACCCACGCGCTCGGCCCGCAGACACATCTGTTCGGCTTCAGCCGACGATGAAGCCAGCGGCTTTTCCACGAACACGTGCTTGCCCGCGTCCAGGGCCTTCAGGGCGACCGCCGCGTGAGATGCAACCGGCGTCGCTACCACAACAGCATCGACTGTCGGATCAGACAACGGCACTTGCGGGTCGACGGTCATCTCGGCCATAGGCGCCAGCCGGCGGGCCCGATCGAGGGTTGCCGGATTGAGATCGGTCACCCACTTGAGCCGGAATCGTTTGCTCTGGGCCAGCACCCGACAGAGATTGGATCCCCAGTAGCCTGCGCCGGTCAACGCGACGTTAATCATCGGAAACACACCTCATGAGTCACCTGGCGACACTGGCACTCAGCATCGCTTCCTGGCTGGGCCCGGTCAATCAAACTCCGCGGACGTTGGGCGGGACCACGGTCCCAGGCACTGGGACAAGCGTGGAAAGACTTCAGCTAACTGATACCCGGGACTGATGTATTGCAGCCCGGCGACCCCGGGCGGCACGTAATCGCCGCCGGGTGGATCGCCGGGAACTACATAGCCATCAACCGCCCAGCTGTCGGCCCACGTGATCATGCCGTTGGCGTTGACGGTCGAGTGGATGACAGTGCCATCCAGGCTGCGGCTGCCGGAGTTCGGGTACGTCTCTTCGTCGAGCGATTGCTGGGTCGCATGCAGATAGACGTTGGAGAGGTTCCCGCTCTGCTGGTGGCTGGTGGCGTTGAAGACCCCGTCACCAAGATCGCCGAAGTGGATCAGGGTTTGCATCCCGGGGCCTGTCGAGTTCGGCGCATCGTGCAGGTTCGCGTTGCGGAGGTCCCAGTGTGTAAGGACGCCGTAGTTATTGCTCTGGCTATCCTGCCAGGGCAGATTGAACCCCTGGTACAGCGTGGTGCAGGTGAAGTGATCGACGCGAAGATCCGTCCAGCCGCCATATTGCTGAATGCAGTCCTGGTGGGTAACCGCCGAGTCGCCTGACAGGTGGTCGATTCGGACGTTCTCGATCTGGAGGGTAGCGTCGGCGAGCGTGCCGGTTGGCTTGTAAAGCGTGGCCCATTCGCCGCCTTCGATGCCATCGGTCAGGATGCCCTTGATGCCGTCGAGGTAAATCCCTTCCAGGTGGACGGTCCCGCCACGGTAGCCCACATTGCGGATCAGCTGAATCCCGATGTCCGGTCCCGAGCTAGGCCGGACCACGCCTCCGATCCAGACGATGTTGTGCCCACCCTCAATGACCACCGGATGGGTTAGCACGACCGGGTCTTTCAGGATGTAATCCTGGCCGACCTGGAGATTCACGATGATGTCGTCGCCGTCGAGGTTGCAGTTACAGAGTGTGACCGTGATTGGGTTCACAAGGGTCGGCGGCCGCCACGTAAGGGGCAGCGGCCCTGGCGTGGCCGCGGATGTCGGTGTTGGCTCCTGGCCTGCCGTCGCGCCGTGGCAGGCCACGGCAACCGTAACCAGCGCCAGGAAGATTGATCGATGACGGAAGCTCATGGTTGGGCGCGACCGCTTTTCCTCAGGTCGCCACGCCATACGGAATCGGCTGGGCGCGGACCGTGTTTCCGGCAACGAATGGTGCGTGAGCCGTGGGGCGGAGTCGGGCGGCCAGCAGGCCGAACATCATGGCGATGTACTGAGACAATCCGCCATAGCTCAGGTACTCGCCGGTAAAGCCGGTGAGGATGATCGTGATGACTGTGGCCAGTGCCATAGCGCCCAGCCGTCGCCGCCATGGATCTGGATTCTCGCGACACCCCCATGCGATCCGGGCCACGACGGACAACATGACGACTAAGAGCCCAAGGCCGACCAGCCCAGCCCTGAACCCCATCCGAAGATACGCGTTATCGACAAAGGCGGCGAAGTACGCGGGCACCTCGCTCGGCAGGATGGTGCCGGTGCCGATCCACTTGTGTTCGGCCAGCACCGGCAGAAAAAACGTCTGCCACTCCCAGAGGCGCTGGTCGATCGTTTGCACGTTGCCGAGATCAATCTGCTGCTGCTCGATTCGGGAGCTGACCGCCGGCCAGAGGATGAGCAGCGCAACCACGGTGGCTCCGGCGCAGATCCAGACCTGCCGCGGCACGTATCGCCCATACCACATCACGCTGGCCCCGCCGAGCAGCAGCGCCGCGGCGGGCGCCCAGGTCAGGCTGGCGATCACCGATGCCAGGTTCACCACCATCACGGTGGTCAACCAGGCCTTGCTCAGCTTCGAATCTCTCCTGCCGGCCAGCGTCATCGCCAGGATGAAGTTGAGGGCGCCAAACGCCCCGACCGCGCCATAAGTTCCCACCGTTGAGGTCGGCCGGTAGACGGTGTCATAGATGGAAGGCGGCTGGTCGGACGGAAAGACGCTGTTCAGGACGGCCTTGGCGCCCGGCGGAAAGTCCTGCACCTCCATGATGGCGATCACGCCGATGATCAGGCTCACGACCATCGTCAGGTTGAGCAGCCACTTCAGCTGGATGTCGGATGCGCGCAGCTGAGCGAAGCACAGGTAGATGACGAGAAACTGCAATGGACCGAGGACGGCGCGCCAGGTGTCGAAGTCGATCCAGATATGTCCGAGAAACAAGACGAGCCACGGGATCAACACGCAGCCCGCCGCGAAGAGCGCGATGACAATGTCAAGCCCGATGTAAAAGAACGTCTGCCTCGTCCACAGGTGATGAAGCAGGAACCCGGCCAGCACGAGCAGCAGCAGCGCCTCGTTCGGCCGTAGCACCGGGATCACCGTGTCGCGGCCGAGCGCCGTGCTCAGAGGAACGCCGACGGCGAGCAGGGCGCAGCCAATGACCGGACGCCGGGCGGTGAGCACGATAATGGCTGCCGCAGCGAACAGAGCGATGGCAGGAAGGAGCGCGGTCAGGTCAGTAGATCAATGCCGGCCGAAGCTTCGCGGCGCTCGCGCATGTGGGCGCGCGGCCGCAGCTCTGCGATCTGGCCGGTATCCGCGAAAGCGCGGGCATCAACGGATTTTCCGCCGCGAAACGTGCGCCTGATCAGGAGCACGGCCGCTGCGATGGCAATGCCTGCCTGCCGCAGCCGCTCGGCCGCCAGCTGTGCCTGCGCAAACCGGGTTCGTCCCGCCCGCGCTACCAGGATCGCCGCGTCGGCCAGCCTGCCGATGGCGATGCATTCGGAATCATGCTGCGGCGGCGGTGCGACGACGATCACCAGAGGAAATTCCTCGCCGACTTGCGAGAGGATGGTGCGAACCTGGCCGGGCGAGAGCGCGGGGATCATTCGCACGGACGCGCCAGGCGCATTGGGCAGGCGCCCGTTCCGCATTGCGGAATGAAGCACCAGGACCAGCGCCGAGCTGTCATCAAGTGACACCGCAGCTTCGGCCAGGCCGAGCGCCGCAACGGATGCGTCATCGCCAGTGGAGGCCGCCGTGATCAAGACGGTTCGTACGCCGGGGAACCGCTTGCGCAGGTTGGCCCAGATGACCGCATAGGAAGGCCCGGCGTCGGCTTGGGCGCGGCGACGGCCTAGCACGCCAGCACCAGCGGAGCCGCCGTCGCGTCCGAAAGTGCTTGGGCGCCGTAGATCCGGGAATCGACCCTGTCCACCAGTAGGGCGACGATCAGCGCCGCCACGACGCCGACGACCAGAGCACTGAGCAGAAAGGTCCTCGCTCGGGAGTAGGCGGGTCTGGTCGGGACTGCGGCCGGCTCGACGATGTACAGACTGCCGTCCAACCGCGCTTCCTGCTCAGATACCGCCTCGCGCCGGTTATAGACCGCCGTGTATTGGGCCTGCAAGGCGCTGACCAACGGTGGCTTGGCCGTCGTCAGCTGATCACCCAGGCGCTTCAGCTCGTCATCGAGATAGACCTTGGTGGATTGCAGCGCATTCGCGACCTCATCGTGCTGCTCGGCCAGCAGCTCGGCGGCGAGGAGATTCGCGAGGTCGGCAGCGCGACCTGGACTGGGGTCGGTGACGTTGACGGCCAGCAAATCAGTGCCTTTGACGGTGGTCACGGCAATCTGGCTCTTCAGCGAGTCATAGGTGCAGGCGCCCTCGGCGTCGCTGCAGACGCGGTCAAGAACGGTGCGCGTGCTTGCCATCTTGATGTAGTGGGCGGCCAGCAACTGCCCCGTGGAAACCGTTGCCGTCAGGTCCGTCGACGGAGACGTGACACGCTGGTCGATGGCCATCAGCGCACTGCCCTCATACGTCGGTGGGGTGACCAGCGCGAGCAGTCCGCCGGCGGCAAGGAAGGCGGCGATTGTCCCGACGATCCAGAGGCGACGGCGGCGGAGGAGTCCGATCACCGTCTTGGCGGAGCCTTGCCGTTCAACCATCGTTTCCTGCCATGAGCCCTGGCATCGCCCTCCAGCATCGTCTGCCACCTGCTTCCGGTCAATGAACCTCCATCGCCGTGGGGCGGGACAATGGTCCCGCCCTGGTGGGACAACGTGCCCAGCCTGGTCACGCTCGCACGGGATAAGCCGCGCACCCGTCCATACCGCGTAGGACAAAGCGATGAGAGCGCCCGTGATGACGAAGCGCCCTCGGGCAACCGCGACCATTTCCTCCGCCGCTTTGGCCGCCATACGATCGCGTCATGGCACGGAAATCCATCGTCCCGATTCTGTTGGCCGTTGGTCTCCTCACCGCGGCGCTCTCCGGATTTGCACGGCCTGCAGTCGCGGCCAGCAACCCGATCGTCATCGAGAACCAGCAAGCGGGCACGTCGGCCTGGAAGCTGACCAAAACCGCGGACGACGTCAACCTCCAGGTCAAGGGATTTGCGTCCGCCACCAGCATCCTCCAGGGCGGCACGCTCACCCTCTATGTCACGGTCAACCCCGCCCAGACCTACACCATCGATGTTTACCGAATCGGTTGGTATGGCGGACTGGGCGGTCGGCTGGAGCTCCATGATGGCCCCTTCAACGGCACAACCCAGACGGCCTGCACGCCAGATGTCACTACCGGACTGATCGCCTGCAACTGGACGCCTGGCTACACCCTGACCGTGCCCGGTACCTGGACCAGCGGGGTTTACTTTGCCGTGCTGACAAATGCCGCCGGCTATCAGAACTACGTGAATTTCGTCGTCCGCGACGGCCGGCCGGCTGCCTTCCTCTATCAAGAGGCGGTCAACACGGCTCAGGCCTACAACAACTACCCGAACGACAATCTGACCGGCAAGAGTCTGTACGAGTTCAACAGTCATGGGGCCAACACCATCGCGGGAACACCGCGCGCCGTGAAGGTGTCGTTCGATCGCCCGTACGCAAATGATGGATCCGGCCAGTTCCTGAGCTGGGAGCTCCAGCTTGTTCGCTGGCTCGAGGATTCGGGCTACGACGTGACCTACTCGACGGATATCGATTCCCATGCCAATGGCGCCGAGTTGCCAAAACACAAGGCGTTCTTCTCGGCCGGCCATGACGAGTACTGGTCGAATGAGATGTACAACGCAGCACAGAACGCGCGAGACGCTGGCGTAAACCTGGCGTTCTGGGGCGCGAACGATGTCTACTGGCAAGTCCGCTTTGAGGCATCTGCCGCGGGCGTCGCGAATCGGGTGATGGTCTGCTACAAGAGCGCCGGCATCGACCCTGTGCAGGGCCCGACGACTACCGTGAGGTGGCGGGATTCGCCCGTGAATCGTCCGGAACAGGGACTCATCGGCATCATGTACACGTCCGAAGTCAGTAGTTCGTCGAAGAACGTCGCCTACGTGGTAACCAACCGCTCGAGCTGGGCCTACAACAGCACCGGCTTCAACGACGGCGATGCCGTGGCGGGCATCGTCGGCTATGAGATGGACCGCTTCATGTCGAACTACCCGACGGCGACTGCCCTGAACCAGACTTTGCTCTCTCACTCGCCGTTCACCAACACGAGCGGTGTGGCCGACTATGCGAACTCGTCGATCTACGAAGCATCCAGCAAGGCCTTGGTCTTCGCCACGGGAACGATGTCCTGGAGCTGGGCGCTCGATAACTACCGCACCACCGTCCAGACGGATCCGCGCATTCAGCAAACGACCGTCAATGTCCTGAACGCGTTCATGTCCGGCGCCCCGATCGTTCATGACCTCAAGGTGACGACGCCGAGCAGTGTGACGTCCGGTCAGGCGTTCAGCGTCTCGGTGACCGCCGAGAACGACGCGGGCAACCCGGTCACCTCCTACACCGGGACCGTCCACTTCGCCAGCAGCGACACGGCGTCAGGCGTCGTCCTGCCGCCCGACTCCACGCTGAGCAGCGGCCAGGGCACCTTGTCGGTGACCTTGATTACGCCCGGGTCGCAAACAGTGACCGTCTCGGACGCGACCAACAACCTTTCGACTACCGCGAACCTGACGGTGACCCCGCCCCCCGCGACCGCGCTGTCGGTGGCTGCCCCCACGACGGCGGTGGCCGGCCAGGCGTTTACCGTCACCGTCACAGCCAAAGACAGCAATGGCAATACGGTCACGAGCTACGGGGGCACGGTCCACTTCAGCAGCAGTGATACGTCTGCGGGGGTTGTCTTGCCGCCCAATTCCACCCTGACCAACGGCCAGGGGACCTTCTCCATCACTTTGGTTCGGGGCGGGCCGCAGACACTGACAGTGTCCGACGCCGCCAATAACCTCTCCACCACCGTGAGCCTGACCGTGAACGCAGCCCCGGCCAACAAGCTCTCGCTGAGCACGGGCACCACGACCAGCGGCGCGGGGAACAGCTTCTCCTTCACGGTGACCGCACTCGATCCATTCGGGAATACGGACCCCAACTATTCGGGTACGGTGCACTTCAGCAGCAGCGACACCTCTCCTGGCGTCGGCTTGCCGTCCAACTCGACGCTCACCAACGGTCAGGGCAGCTTCTCCGCCACGCTCGATCAGGCCGGAACCCAAACCGTGACTGGCGCGGACACGATCACCGGTTCGATCGCTGGAAGCCTGACGGTCCAGATCACACCGCTGGCAGCCTCGAGCCTCAGCCTCGTGGTGCCGAGCAGCGCTGTGGTCAACCAGCCGTTCAACGTCACCGTCATCCTCAAGGACAAGTTCGGGAACGTGGCCACCGGCTACACCGGCACGGTCTACTTCTCGACCAGCGACCCGCTGGCCATGCAACTCGGCAAGATGCCGGCTGACTATGCCTTTACAAGCCAGGACGCGGGCACGCACACCTTCTCGGCCACTCTGCTCACACCAACCAGCCAGACGATCACCGTGGCAGACACGGCAAATGGAAACCTGTCCGCCACCAGCCCGCCAATCGCGGTCAGCGCAATTTAAGAGGCGCTCGAGGCCATGGGATTCAGTCATCCGCCCCGGACTCGGCTTCGACTCCCAAGTTCGCTGCTCGCCGCCATCTTTCTGCTGGGCCTGCTGGCTGCGGTGACCCCGCCGGCTCGAGTGCGGGCCGCAACCAATCCTATCGTCGCCGAGAATCAGCAGGCCGGCTCCTCAGGCTGGCAGCTCGGCTCGCTCGTCGCCGACGATGCCAACGGCCAGGTCAAGGGCTATGCCTCCGCCACCAGCGTGCTCCAGGGAGGCAGCCTCAGCCTGTACGTCTCCGTCAATCCGGCCCAGACCTACGCCATCGATTTCTACCGGATCGGTTGGTACGGCGGGCTGGGCGGTCGTCTGCGCCTTCATGCCGGTCCACTTGGCGGGATCTCGCAGCCGACCTGCCCTGAGGATTCCACAACCGGATTGATCGCTTGCAACTGGGCGCCGGGCTACACGTTCTTCATACCCAGCGATTGGACCAGCGGCGCTTATGTGGCCGTGCTCACCAATTCGACCGGCTATCAGAACTATGTCCTCTTCGTCGTCCGGGACGGACGGCCGGCTGCCTTTCTCTATCAGGAGGGCATGAACACCTCCGAGGCCTACAACGACTATCCGAACGACAACAAGACGGGCAAGAGTCTTTACGAGTTCAACAGCTACGGGGCCAACACCATCGCCGGAGCCAGGCGCGCCGTCGAGGTGTCGTTCGATCGCCCGTTCGCGGATGACGGATCAGGCCTCTTCCTCAACTGGGATATCCAGCTGACTCGCTGGCTCGAGCGGTCTGGCTACGACGTGACGTATTCGACAGACATCGATACCCATACCAATGGCGCCGACCTGCTGAACCACAAGGCGTTCTTCTCGGCCGGCCACGACGAGTACTGGTCCAACGAGATGTTCAACGCGGCGCAGAACGCTCGGGATTCTGGTGTGAACCTGGCCTTCTTCGGAGCGAACGCGGTCTACTGGCAGGTGCGCTACGCGTCCTCAGCCACTGGCGTCCCCAACCGGGTGATGGTCTGCTACAAGGACGTCAGCATCGACCCGGTGCAGGGACCGACCACCACCGTCAGGTGGCGAGACGCGCCGGTCAACCGTCCAGAGCAATCGCTGATGGGCGTCATGTTCACCAGCGAGACCGGCTGGGGAAACAACACCGGCTATGTCGTGACCAACAGCTCGAACTGGGTCTACGCGGGCACCGGCTTCCATAACGGCGATGTAGTGGCGGGCATCGTCGGCTACGAGACAGACCGGTTGACGACCGGTTACCCGCCACCCAGTACCACCAGTCAGACACTGCTCTCGCACTCGCCTTACACCAATATCGATGGCTTACCTGACTACGCCAACTCCTCCATCTATCAGGCCTCCAGTGGAGCCTGGGTCTTTGCCACTGGGACCATGTCCTGGAGCTGGGCCCTCGATAATTACGGGACAAGCGTTCAGGCAGACCCGCGAATCCAGCAGACGACTGTAAACGTCCTGAGCGCCTTCCTGTCCGGCGCGCCGGTCGTGCACGACCTCAAGCTCACGGCGCCGACCAGCGTCATCACCGGCCGGGCGTTCACGATTTCGGTTGCTGCCGAGAATAGCCAGGGCAACGCGGTCACCACCTACGGCGGCACCATCCACTTCAGCACGAGCGATACCTCGACAGGCGTTGTGCTGCCGCCCGACTCTACGCTCACCAACGGCCAGGGCACCTTCTCGGTGACCCTGGTCAAGACCGGTCCCCAGACAGTGACCGTCTCGGACGCCGTCAACAACCTCTCCACCACCGCGAATCTGACGGTAAACCCACCCGCGGTCGCCAAGCTGGCCGTGGCGGCGCCGACGACCGGCGTCGCCGGCCAGGCGTTCAGCGTGACCGTCGCGGCCCAGGACAGCAGTGGCAACACGGTTACGACCTATAACGGCACGATCCATTTCAGCAGCAGTGACACTTCGGCCGGTGTCGTCCTGCCGCCCGACTCGACCCTGACCAACGGCCAGGGGACCTTCTCGGTCACCCTGATTCGAGCGGGATCCCAGACGCTGACCGGTTCCGATGCCGCCAACAACCTGTCGACTACCGCGAACCTGACGGTGACCGCCGCCTCCGCCAGCAAGCTGGCGCTGGCCGGCCAGAATACGACTACCGCCGGGAGCAGCTTCTCCTTCGCCGTGACCGCACAGGATCCGTACGGCAACACCGACCCGAGCTATGCCGGCACGGTGCACTTCACCACCAGCGATCCGTCAGGATCAATGCCCGCCAACGCCACCCTGGTAAACGGCCGGGGCAGCTTCTCCGCCACCCTGGACACCGCCGGCTCCCAAACGATCACCGCAGCCGACACGGGCAAGGCCAGCATCAGCGGCAGCCTCACGGTCCAGGTGGCGGCGGCCGCTGCGGCGAGCATCACGCTCAGCATCCCGGGTACCGTCCAGGCCAAACAGCCTTTCGACGTCACGGCAACGCTCTATGACCGCTTTGGAAACGTAGCGAGCGATTACCGCGGCACGGTGCACTTCAGCAGCAGCGACCTGTTGGCCCAGTTGCCGGCTGACTACACCTTTACCAGCGTCGACGCTGGAAAACACGTCTTCTCGGTCACCCTCGTGACCCCACCCAGCCAGACACTGACGGTCACCGATGCCGCGAATCCGAGCCTGATTACGACCACCCGACCGATCAACGTCATCCTGCTTTAGTCCCCTCTGAATATGCGACGGAAATGCCTGCTTACGGCGCTATTGCTGCTCGGCCTCCTGGCCGGGCCGATGTCGGGGCCCGCGGGCAGGGCACTATCCGACAGCAATCCAACCACGTCGCTCCTGACCTGGTCGCCCCCTACCCTGGTCAACCCAATCACCGTGACGCTGTGTAACTGCAATCTCTTGAACGGGTTCATCTTTGTGAACCTCAAGATCGGACAGGATTACGTCCTTTATGACCCCGTCGTCCTGACCTATCCCCTCGTCATCCAGGGCGGGCATAACATCGTCTGGATCGGCGGGGAGATCCGGCCCAGCACAGGACCTGACATCGGAATTCAGCTGATTCACAACGTGGGCTACGGTGGTGGGACGATCCACCTCGAAGGGATTTACCTCAACGGTGTCGATGGGGTGCTGACCGATGGCATCGAGGGCGGCGAATGGGCCACGTTGTCGAAGCCAACCGGCACGCTGGCCGACGCCACCCTGCAGATCGAGAACATCCGGATCGACCATCTATCCGGCGATTCGACCGTCAGCCACCAGGATTGCGTCCAGCACTATGGCGGCTGGCAAAATCTTCGGGTCGATCACTTCACCTGCCAGACGCTCTACCAGGCCTTTTATCTCCCCTGGGAGGATGCCGGCAGCAAGAACCAGGGCGTGCTGTCCAATTGGGACATCCGCAATGCCAACCTCTACGATGAACCCAACTCGACGGGACCGGGAATGCAGACGTTACTGCACTTCGGGGACCATCTGAATGCGGTTTTCGATGCCACCTCGCATCAGCAAACGGGCAACCTTTCGAACGTTTACCTTGATGCCACGCAGCGATCGTTCAACTCCGAGACCTACCCGAACTCCGGGACGCAGAGCACGGATGGAACGGTGGTCCACTCCACCATCAACACCGACGGCACCATCGCCTGGTCCTACTGCTGGGCCATTCCTGGCGTTGTCATCAGTGGCGTGCCTCCCGGCGGTGATTACGTTCCGCCGGGCGTTGCCGGCCTCCACTACGTCAGTCCCGGCTATCAGTAAAGACCGACGCCATTGAGCTGGTCGATCCAGTCGAGGATGTCCTGCACCTTGTGCAGCGAAGACCCCACGCCGCTGCAGCCGGAGCAGGTTGGCGTGAAGTCGGCGGCGGCCATCGTGCTGTAACTCGGGTTGTTGTTGCTGGGCAACGGGCCGACGAAGAGCGGGTCGGTGACGGAACCGCCCGGGCAGCTGGCGGTGTTCCAGCAGAGGTTACCGCTGGCGGTCAGCTGGCTCTGGTTGAAGTGCAGGCAGCCGTTCATGACAACGGAGTTGCTGACCGTCATATAGGAGCCGCTCAGCACCTCGATGTTGCACTGGAAGTCGTTGCCGTAGATCAACTCCGCCGACGCCGGGGTGACGTAGGCGGTGATGTTGGAGATCTTCCAGTTGTTCGGCAGGCTGGTGTTGCTCTGCGCATCGCTGTTGATGTTGTTCCACACCGCGTTGAGGAACAGCACGTTGCTGATGGTGGTGTTGTCGTAGGCGATGCCGGTGTCGCTGGGGTAGATGCCCTGATCCTGTAGGGGACCGAAGATGTCGTTCTGGAAGGTGAGGCCGGTCTGCTCCCCGCTGCCGTAGATCTGGATCCCGTCGGCGTGGGTGCAGCCAATTTTGAAGGGCCCAGAGTTGAAGCCAAACCCCAGGTAGACCGGGTTGCCGCGGCGCATGTACATCCATGAATCCCGGAGTGTGATGTTGCTGATCGGCGCGCTGACCGTGGCGCCGCCCTGGAATTCGTCCTGGCCGTTGTCGTGCACCAGCAGCCGCTCGAAGGTGAGGTCGTGGCCCAGCAGCCGCACCCCGGGGGAGTCGCTGTTCACCGGGTTGCTGGTCACAAAGCCGTTGTCGAAGATCTCCATGTTGCGGACGGTGATATAGGCCGCCCCCGAGCTCGTGAAGCTGACCCCGTTGGCATCGTTGTGGTTGAAGTCGTCATGGCCGTAGGAGACAAAACCACTCCGCTTCGTGCCGTCGATCACCAGGTACTGGTAGTTGCCGATCGAGATCCCGGTCTTGATGACCGAGCCCGAGTAGGCAGCCGAGTAGCCGGACTGGGTGCAGTAAGGCAGCGGCGTCGTCCGCCCGCCGAAGAAGACGGCCGTGCCGTTGTGCCCCGAATCGGTGGCCAGCCTGATCGTGATCGGGGCGCTGGCCGTCCCGCTCTTCCCGACCGTGAGAGTGCTCTGGTAAAGCATGCCGCACGACACCCCCGGCCGGGTAGCGCTGAAGTCATACGGCGAGAGGCACGCGGTGGACCCACCGTCGATCAGGATCGTGTCACCGGGTTGCACCACTGACCACTTGATGCTGCTCAGGTCGTTCCAGGCGGTCGCCCAGCTGGTCCCGTCGGCATTCGAGCCGTTCCGCGACACATACCAGGTGGGTCCGAACGTTGGCGGCGGGCTCGGCGTGGGCGACGGGCTCGGCGTGGGCGATGGGCTCGGCGTGGGCGACGGGCTTGGCGTGGGCGACGGGCTTGGCGTGGGCGATGGGCTCGGCGTGGGCGATGGGCTCGGCGTCGGCAACGGGCTCGGCGTGATGGGAGCGGACACCACCGCGTTGTGCTCCACGCTGGCCGTCTGGCCCAGCGCGTCCGTCACGGTGAGCCGGACGTACTTTGTGCCCACGTCCACGAATGTGAACGTCATGGTGACGCCGGTGCCCAGGTGGGAACCATCGGCGTCATCCGTCCAGCTGTAGGAGCAAGGGGTGGCCATGCAGATCGTCGAGGCGCCATCGAATGAGACCGGCTGCCCGGTCACCGGGTTCGAGGGCGCGTAGCTGAAGCTCACAGTTGGGATCGGCGCAGAGACTGGCGTCGGCGACGGGCTCGGCGTGGGCGATGGGCTCGGTGTGGGCGATGGGCTCGGCGTGGGCGACGGGCTCGGCGTGGGCGACGGGCTCGGCGTCGGCGATGTCGGGGAGCCCACAACCACGTCAAGTTCCACGCTCCCCGCCTGTCCCCCGCCATCCGTGACACTCAAACGCACGTATTTGGTCCCGACCTGCTGAAAGGTGAACGTCATGGTGACGCCGGTGCCGAGGTGCGAATTATCGGCATCGTCGGTCCAGGTGTAGGAGCAAGGGGTGGCCATGCAGATCGTCGCGGTGCCATCGAAGGAGACCGACTGACCGGTCACGGGGGTAGAGGGCGAGTACGTGAAGCTCACAGGCAGAGCCGATCCGTTCGTGACCGTGAAGTAGGCGTTCTGGCCGTCGTGATAGACGCCATCGCTGGTCTCGAAGGTGAGGTAGCAGCGCCAGGCGCCAATGCGGTCCGAGCTGGTGAAGCTGCGGCTGGCCGTCAGCGTTACGGTCGCGCCGGCGGCGATGGTGACATTGGAGTCATGGGGCGAGAAGTCGTCATACGGCCCGCCTGAGTTGGTGCCCCGTGGCGGGCGACCGGCCAGGACCACGGCCGGCAGCGTGACCGAGCTGGTACCGGTGTTCTGCAGCGTGCCGGTCGCGGTCAATGAGGAGCCAACGGATACGACGCTGCTCGACACCGAGCACTGCCGGCTGATCACCACACCTGTGGACGCGTAGCTGGGCCACGCCGCCAAAGCCAGGGGAGCGATGAAGCAAATCCCGGCCAGGATCAACCCGGCTGGACTTGGATGTCTCCATGCGCGGGATGCGACGATGGTTGACCACCCCTTGTTTGATTACGGCGAGACGGCATTGAGTTGGTCGATGCGAGCGAGGATGTCCGCCACCTGGTGGGGCGAGGAGCCTTGGCCGGAAAACACGGAGCAGGTGGCCGCAAAGTCGGCGCCGCCCATCGTGCTTTTCTCAATCGGTTGAAACGATTGGCCCTCACCAAACTTGCGAGGGCTTTGGGAGCGCAAAGGCCGCGGCCAATGCTCTAGGTCGCTACAGGGGAAGCGTTCACCGGTTACAAAAGTGGTGCTGATCTAACGGATCCTTCGACTCGCTGTAACGCTTTGGCCTCCTCGGTCGACTGTACTGGCTGATTCCAGCCACCAAACCAGGAGGTCGTGAGGATATGAATCTGGGTAGACGAATCGTTGCTTCGGCGGGCCTGGCGGCGTTGGCCGCCGCGGCAGCGCTCAGCGCGGCACAGGGCGCATTTGCGTCCGATGTGGTCGGCCACGTTTACGTGAACGACAACACCGCCGGCACCAACACCATCGCCGCTTTCGACCGCCACGACGACGGCACGTTGACTCCGACCGCGGGCTCGCCGTTCGACGCCGGCGGCGCCGGAACCGGCTCGATCATCGGCTCTCAGGGCGCCCTACAGGTCACGAGTGATGGACGCTATCTGCTCGCCGTGGACGCGGGCAGCAACCAGATCTCGGTCTTGCGGGTTCGCCCCGACGGCACCCTGCGGCCGGTCGAGGGCAGCCCCGTTTCGTCGGGGGGCGTAAAGCCCATCAGCATCGCGGTCAACGGAGGCCTGGTGTACGTCGCCAACGAGGGCGACGGGGTCACCGGCAGCAACTATTCAGGCTTGATCCTCAACTCCGGAGGGCACCTGACCCCGATCACCGGCTCGACGTTTGCGCTGCCCAACACCGCCAACCCCGGAGACATCCTGTTCAACTCGACCGGAACCAACCTCGTCGGGGTCGAGGTCGGCACGACCGCCGCCAGCACATTCCGCATCGACAGCTTCACCGTCGGCGCGGACGGGCTGCTCAGGCCGGCGCCCGGCTCGCCCTTCGCGGCTCAGGCCGCGGGTCCGTTCGGCAGTGAGTTCTCGCCTGCGAATCCGGCCCAGCTGTACGTCTCCAACGCGCACGGCGGCGCAGGCAACGGCTCGGTGTCGGCCTTCAACGTCTCCGCCGCGGGCGCCCTGAGCTCGATCGGCGCGTCACCATACGCCGATGGCCAGACCGCACCGTGCTGGGTTGAGGTCACGCACGACGGCAGGCACCTGTTCGCCGTCAACACCGGCAGCACCAGCATCTCCAGCTACCAGATCCTTGCCGATGGCTCGCTTTCGTACCAGACCTCGGCAAACTTCAGGAGCGGCGCGGGCATCCGTCCGTTCGACGCGCGCCTGGATCCTTCCGGAAGCGACCTCTACGTCGTCGATGCGGCGCTCAAGGCGGTCACAGTCTTCGCGGTAAGTGGAGGCACTCTGACCGAGCTTTCCACGTCGACGTTCGCGCTTCCCACCAACGCAACGCCGTTCGGAATCGTTGTCAGCTAACGCCTGACGGAGGAAGCTGGGGGCCTGTGCTCCCGGCTTCCTTTGCGTCCAGACAAGCACCCTATGCCGGCTGGATACTGAACACGACGCATTGAGCAAGCACAAGGTTGCCCTCCTGACTCGCGAGTACCCACCCGAGGTGTACGGAGGCGCCGGCGTCCACGTCGAGTACCTCGCGCGCGAGCTCCGCCACCTGGCTGAGGTCTCGGTCCATTGCTGGGGCTCGCCTAGAGACGAACCGGGCGTGACCGCCCATCAGCCCTGGGCAGCACTGTCGGAACCGAAGCCCGAGTCGACCGCGCTCCAGGCCATATCGGTGAACCTCGCGATGACCGCCGCCGTCAAGGGTGTCGATCTCGTCCACAGCCATACCTGGTACGCCAACTTCGGCGGTCATCTATCGAAGCTCACGTGGTCGATCCCCCACG
>WNEZ01001470.1_pt1 | contig 33537 bp, 31 predicted proteins | sample 5400521 | NCBI WGS metagenome assembly WNEZ01 (sample SAMN13153339, study PRJNA577476) | soil metagenome | isolation source: 120 cm saprolite under Douglas fir tree site 2 hole 1 replicate 1 | place: USA:California | collected 2015-04-18 | reverse complement strand
GGCGATGGCCCTGAAACTAGGCATTCCGGAAAACTCGTTTGTAGTGCTTCAGTTGCTTGCAGTCCCCTCCTACGGGGCGATGGCCCTGAAACTGGCTTGACGAAGCCATGACCGAGCACCGTGCCATCGGCTTGCAGTCCCCTCCTACGGGGCGATGGCCCTGAAACCCCAACCCAAGCCTCCCCACCAGCATCAAAGAGCAGCTTGCAGTCCCCTCCTACGGGGCGATGGCCCTGAAACCCCTGGTCGCGGCTTTCGTCGCGGCCCTGCCTGCGCTTGCAGTCCCCTCCTACGGGGCGATGGCCCTGAAACGTACCTCGACCATTGAAGTCAAAGCGAGGCACACACCCCTTGCAGTCCCCTCCTACGGGGCGATGGCCCTGAAACGGCGATGGCGGTCGCTGAGTTGATGCTGTTGTCAACCTTGCAGTCCCCTCCTACGGGGCGATGGCCCTGAAACGCCGTAACGCGACAGCGGAGCCCGCGCACCCCGGCCTTGCAGTCCCCTCCTACGGGGCGATGGCCCTGAAACACCGATCCGGGTACCCCACGCAATCGTGGCAGAGCCTTGCAGTCCCCTCCTACGGGGCGATGGCCCTGAAACGGTGGTGTGCCCCTCGGCGACGACGCAGCCGCCGCTTTCTTGCAGTCCCCTCCTACGGGGCGATGGCCCTGAAACGTGATAATAGGGTGATATCCGATATAGAGTCCCTTCTTGCAGTCCCCTCCTACGGGGCGATGGCCCTGAAACGCGATACACGCGTCGTTCCATTCATCGGTGTTCAACTTGCAGTCCCCTCCTACGGGGCGATGGCCCTGAAACCGCCTTCGATAGGCTCGTCGAGTTCGACGAGAGCACTTGCAGTCCCCTCCTACGGGGCGATGGCCCTGAAACACCGGCTGCGCGCTATCCGTCTGGCTGCCTACCAGGCTCTTGCAGTCCCCTCCTACGGGGCGATGGCCCTGAAACACGAATTTTCTAACGTAGTCTCGTTCACTTCGCCAGCTTGCAGTCCCCTCCTACGGGGCGATGGCCCTGAAACCAAAGTACAGACCTGGCCGAATACTGCCGCCTCCTGCGCTTGCAGTCCCCTCCTACGGGGCGATGGCCCTGAAACGCTGGCAACCGGCGGCGGGACGGTGAACTTTCCACCGCTTGCAGTCCCCTCCTACGGGGCGATGGCCCTGAAACCTGCTGACAGCGTAGCAGGCGCAAATGTAGCTGAGGACTTGCAGTCCCCTCCTACGGGGCGATGGCCCTGAAACCGAGGTCATCAACCAGGCGCTAGAGGATTCAATCGGCTTGCAGTCCCCTCCTACGGGGCGATGGCCCTGAAACTCTCGATGACTTCAAACGCCTGCTCCGAGAGAACCACTTGCAGTCCCCTCCTACGGGGCGATGGCCCTGAAACGGCTTCAATCCGAGTTTCGGTTTCAACCCCTCTTTCTTGCAGTCCCCTCCTACGGGGCGATGGCCCTGAAACGTTTTGCCAGCCAGGTAGCCACGCGCTACAACGGCCTTGCAGTCCCCTCCTACGGGGCGATGGCCCTGAAACCAGCGCCTTTCTCGACGGCGCCGCTAATGCCACCAACCTTGCAGTCCCCTCCTACGGGGCGATGGCCCTGAAACTCCGCTTTTGCCCTGGCATCGGGGTCTATTTGAATCTTGCAGTCCCCTCCTACGGGGCGATGGCCCTGAAACTGGACTCAGAATTGTATCTGGCAAAGTAGTCCCCAACTTGCAGTCCCCTCCTACGGGGCGATGGCCCTGAAACTTCCTGCGCTGAGCGCGTTATGCCATTGCAAAAGCCTTGCAGTCCCCTCCTACGGGGCGATGGCCCTGAAACGCCGATGCGATGCGGCGTCTCAGGCTGCGGCAAGTCTTGCAGTCCCCTCCTACGGGGCGATGGCCCTGAAACCATCGATGATGAGGAAAAGAACCGCCTCAAAGTTCACTTGCAGTCCCCTCCTACGGGGCGATGGCCCTGAAACGTCTGTGTGTTGAACATGGTGAGCGTGAAGCTGCTCTTGCAGTCCCCTCCTACGGGGCGATGGCCCTGAAACCCGGCGCAACCTCCGCCGAAGAAGAAACCGCCTGCATCTTGCAGTCCCCTCCTACGGGGCGATGGCCCTGAAACGCGTCTACGATAGGCCCTCCAACCTGGAGATGCCACTTGCAGTCCCCTCCTACGGGGCGATGGCCCTGAAACTTGCGACACAAGAAGCCAGCCGGCGATTGAGGCACCTTGCAGTCCCCTCCTACGGGGCGATGGCCCTGAAACTACTGATGACACTGATTACTGCTATTGCCTCGCAAAACTTGCAGTCCCCTCCTACGGGGCGATGGCCCTGAAACCTGCGCTGCCGCGTCGCTCCGGTGCCCTGCTCTGGCGCTTGCAGTCCCCTCCTACGGGGCGATGGCCCTGAAACCCACATGAGTCGTGGTCAGTGGATGCGTTTCCTCTTCTTGCAGTCCCCTCCTACGGGGCGATGGCCCTGAAACCACACCACCGCGATGCCCGCGCCGCTCTGGATGTTCTTGCAGTCCCCTCCTACGGGGCGATGGCCCTGAAACGAGAGGGGGCAGCGACCGAAGCGACAGCAGCGCCACTTGCAGTCCCCTCCTACGGGGCGATGGCCCTGAAACCGGTCTGCCTGACCCGTATGGCAGCGATAAAGGCCACTTGCAGTCCCCTCCTACGGGGCGATGGCCCTGAAACGCGCGAACCAGAGCAGCCAGGCCAGGTCCGGCAGAGCCTTGCAGTCCCCTCCTACGGGGCGATGGCCCTGAAACCATACCGCGCAGCACTCGATGAGTTATGTGTGACATCTTGCAGTCCCCTCCTACGGGGCGATGGCCCTGAAACACCCCTTTAACTGTCTATACTATTAGAACGTAACACTTGCAGTCCCCTCCTACGGGGCGATGGCCCTGAAACCAAGTGCCACACCCATGCCTCAAACGGCGGCAGCCTTCTTGCAGTCCCCTCCTACGGGGCGATGGCCCTGAAACTTCGAGGATTGGAAGAAGCAAGCCTATCCCCAAGGAGACTTGCAGTCCCCTCCTACGGGGCGATGGCCCTGAAACGTTGAGTGAATGTCCCCTTTTGCAATATGTTTTTCCTTGCAGTCCCCTCCTACGGGGCGATGGCCCTGAAACGTGTTTATCCGCATTGGTCAGATGGTACTTTCCCTCTTGCAGTCCCCTCCTACGGGGCGATGGCCCTGAAACCACAGTCTACGAGATGGACGAGGAAGGAAAGCGCTTCCCTTGCAGTCCCCTCCTACGGGGCGATGGCCCTGAAACTATCGATGTCCTAACAAGCTGTTGACTTTACACGGACTTGCAGTCCCCTCCTACGGGGCGATGGCCCTGAAACTTGGCGTCGCGCTTGCGGCAGCAGGAGTGCCCATCGCCTTGCAGTCCCCTCCTACGGGGCGATGGCCCTGAAACACCAGCAGAAGATGCAAACGAGGTTGCCGCAAGCCCCTTGCAGTCCCCTCCTACGGGGCGATGGCCCTGAAACCCCCGGCTTGCGGAATAGCAGGATGTAGTCAGCGAGTCCCTTGCAGTCCCCTCCTACGGGGCGATGGCCCTGAAACCGCTTTTCCTCTTCGAGAAACTCTTTGCTGATACGTCTTGCAGTCCCCTCCTACGGGGCGATGGCCCTGAAACCACCCTCCAACTCGGAAACAATGTCTGTTGGAGCGGCACTTGCAGTCCCCTCCTACGGGGCGATGGCCCTGAAACCATCGGATGATCGCTCCCTACCGGTTCGGCTGGCTCTTGCAGTCCCCTCCTACGGGGCGATGGCCCTGAAACCCTGTGCACATGCTAGGAGGAACATGCGATACTTGCCTTGCAGTCCCCTCCTACGGGGCGATGGCCCTGAAACCTTAGTATCACCAGCTCGCCGGTGTCTGTCCGCACACCACTTGCAGTCCCCTCCTACGGGGCGATGGCCCTGAAACCGCCGACGCCGTAGTGCATAGGTGTATGCAACTTTTGCGTTTTCAGCACGTCAAGAGCATTTCTCGTAGCTCTCAGCGCGTTGTTTGGGCGGCCTTCCGTATTTTAACATACCTGACAAGCCCTACCACTCGCAAATAGGTTTCTGCACAAAAAGTGGGTGTATTTGCGAGGGTGAAAACCTTCTACTTGAGCACAACAATAGGTCATTCTTGCTGGAAAAGTGGTCGATCTAAACCGACGATGTGTTCTTGTGCAGCGATTTGCGAAAACGAGCCGCAGAATCGCTCTTTTGGGGGCAAGAGCCTATACGACATCGTTACAGAAGCGCCGGAACTCGCAGGTCACACAGCGACGTTGTGAGGTTGGCGGTGGTGGCATGATCTCGCTCTCCACGATTTTTTTAATTTGTGCTACCGTCTGTACCACCTTTTTACGCAAGTGTGCAGTAATCGGCACGGGTTCGGCTCTCCTGAGAGGGATCGAGTAGAGGAATCCTTGTTTGACTGGCAAGCCCCAATTTTCCTCAATTAGGAGCGCATATGCCGCTAGTTGGAGCGCGAAGTGCGGTCCAGCCTTTTGCTCCGAGAGTTTGTATTCAACAACGATTGCTTCGGCATTGGCAGCCTCACGTGAAGGTACTGCAACGGCCAGGTCCACGCGACCGGTCAGCCCTAACTTTTCAGATGAGAGCGCATAATGGAAGAACCGATCCCCATCAACCAGATTGTAGTGACGCAGGCTTCGTCGCTCCTCGCGACTCTCCTCTTCCACGTGATGACGAATACCTTCCTCCATCAAGTATGTGATAGGCCGAACCTTCGGTAAGCAGTAACGATAGAAGACGATGCGTGGACAGCAGGTATACTGTTTCAGATCTGTTACCTCTAATAACCAGGACATAAGATTACACCTTCTCTTCACGTTCAATCACCCGGCGACCAGTCCAACTTTTTTCGTCGAGTGGAAACAGTTGCACGTTGGCACCGTGTTTGCCTATGCGACGTTCTATCTTCAACAGTAGTTCTCGCTGGTGAATGTGACTCAGTTCACCAAGGAACGCGCTGTACTGAATACGCTGCAAACCGTAGTCAAGACAGGCATCGGCAACCTTCGTTCGTGCACCATCATGAGTAATGTCATAGATCAGTAAACAACGCATACTTCACCATCCTGCTACAAATGGTTCGTATTGTTCCCGTTCACCACGCACGAAAAGAGCAAGGTGGCGGGCCTGGCTTTGCAGAATGAATCGTAGGGCCTGCCGTTTCTTCTCGTACAGTTCGCTGCTTTCCATACGTTCCAGGATCTTCTCAACAAGCTTTTTACGTGTCGCCTCGCTCAAGCGGTGATCTTCGTCCTGCTCGATGACAAAACGTTTATTTACCATGCCAATCACCGTGCGGTCAACAACCGTCTGGCGAAATTCTTCGATCAAGTCGAGGACAAGGCTCGGTTTACCTGGGCGATCTGCATGAAGGAATCCCCCATACGGGTCGAGGCCTGCCAGGGTGATGGCTTGCTCCACCTGCCCATAGAGGATGCCGTAGCCATAATTCAGAGCGGAATTGAATGGATCGGTAGCGCCTCTGGTCTCGCGACCAGGCCATGCTAGCTCGTCTGGAATAATGCATGCAACGATTGCCCAATACCGTTGTGCGGCACGACCTTCGACCGATAGTGTCTGTTCGCGAATATCCTTGATTTTCTCGGCTTTGAGTTGCTAGGTTGGCCTGGTTCTCTAATTTGCCAGCGACGAAGGCCTTTGCCAGTGATACACCAGCAGCGTTTTCGTAGGCCAGTAGCTGTGCTCGTCGCGTGAGGACTGTTCCGGTGAGGCCAGCGGAGTATAGCGTCGCGTAAGCGTTGCCGCGACTACTTACGAAATGAATTGGTATGCCTTCTTCGGCACATGTGCGAACCACGTCGCTGGAGATGGCAACACCGTTGTCGATGATGAGAACTTGATCGAGGTGGATCAGAGGGACTTCTGTCACCGTCTTCTGCTCGCGTGTTACGCGCAAACGCCCCTGGTGTTTGCCCAAGAACACACCGCGGCCTTCTACTATGAGTTCCATAGATTACCCCTTTATACATAGATTTTGTTCTACTAAGCAGTGCAACTAGGAAGCACTACTATCAAGTATAAAAAGAAATCCCGCAAGGAATGCGGAATTTCTAAAGGAATATCGACGTATTTTGTTGTGTAATCCCCTCTCCCGGGCGATTTCCCAGTTGCTCAGGCCTCTATCTTGTACCAGCCGTTGCCTTTCACCACACTTTTTCCGATATGCACTAACTCTCCCCAAGCTAATAGTTCCCGAAATGGCTCCATGTCTCCAACAAACGTGGCTCTACCTTGAAAACCACTAATCGGCATGAGCCGCTTCTGACGATGAGAGTAACTTTGTACTTCTTCCCAACGCGTTGCATCATCTACGCAATCGATCGTTTCCGCCAACTGCAACAATTCCTGACATCTGGAGAGTGAATGGTAACTATCCCCTTCTCCATACTCATCCTCCAAGGCACCGAGACGATTCAGGAGCCGTTGTACAAGTGGACGAAACTCAACGTGATGCACAACTTGCTCTCGATCTACCAGACGTGTAGGTGTCAGAAAATTGAGCGTGATACGTTCCTTTGACAGTGAAGCTGCCCTGGTAGTGACATCAGCAGTGGTCACAGAAAACGTTGGAGTATCAACCAGGGACTTGCTTGCCTCATAGATTACTTGACGCTCACCATTGAATGGATGGTAGGACTCGACCTGCTTGACGCGGAATTTCCCTCGACCTCGGCCATGCTCTTTCAGTTTACGCCCTAATCCCATCAGCTCTAAGAGATCAATGGACAACACGATATACGGCAATAGTTGTACGATACTGCCAAAGAGTGTCAGGCCGAAGATGAGTGGCTGTCCTGGTTCGTAGCGCCTGGCCTGCCCCAACGGAGGGAGGACGATATATGGTCGAGGAATATCTCTCCCTCTTGGGTGTTCCTCACGTAGAGGTGCCACCAGTGCGCTGACTGGACACACTGTGTGGAGCGGACAGGCGGCACAGGTCGGAGATGCCTTATTGGTACAAAAGCGTTTCCATACTGCCTCGAACAGACTGCCACGTAGTGCTGCGCCACTATGCTCATCCAATTCAATCGGCGTAACGACCTCGGTAGTAAAGAGAAAGTGATGGGTAATCAGGCCCGCCATCTTACTTCTCCCCCGCGATGTACTCATACCAACTGTAACTTCGGCTGCTACGTTTGAGCTGATAAGGTAAGACGACGTGACGCAGAATACGCTCCTTGCCAAGCGTGATGCGTTCCGAACTATAGATGTTGGCTCGCTGAAACGTCAGCGTAGAGCCGCAATCATCCAGTATTTGCAGTGTGCCTTTGCTGTGGAACGACTGTAAGCGGTCAGGTGTTAACTCGATGAAGCGACCCTCTGGCAACTGCTCTACCTGTTGTGGTAGCTCCATAATTTGTATGAAGCCACCACGCTTGCCAAGGTAGTTCACGCCAAGGAGGAGCCGCTGCAATTCCGACGGCGATGCACCATCAGATAGTGTAAACGCGAGTTGGAACGCGTCGCGGTAGAAGGTGTATTCACGGTAGGCAATCGTTGGCTGCATAGGCCAATGCCCGCGTGCTTGTGCTTCCTGGGCTTTCTCCTCGTTTCCTCTATCTTTGAGTAAGCGTTGTATCTTCGCAAAGCCTTTCATTACAATGAGGTCAGTCGGAGCCTCTAGCCAGATAGTGAGGTCGCGCAGGAGAGGGAACAATCGTTCCCCCTCCTCGACACCAGCTGTACGAATAGCAACATCCAGGAGAGCCATTTTGATAGCGTACGGTGTGGGCACCAGCAATGTCTTTCCGCCGGATGCTGTAGCCGCCGCAGTTTTTAGTGAGAATGGAGCTACGGGCAGATAGCGCGCAACAATCCACATGGTAGACCTCTCTTCGCGAGTCATCGTCCAACGGACAATTCAAAGGGTGAGCTTGAGTCGATCAAGGCTCGCATCTGCGTTGCAAAGTCGCTGATGGTGTCGAAGTTTTCCGACTTGACGCTCTCACCCTGTGCTCCATTGAGTGCAGACACGATAGTGCCAACCTGTTTGCGGTAGTCATTACCATCATCGTCGTCACCGGCCAATGGACTGATGAGCGGTGCCGGTATAACGCTAGTGCTGGTGGTGATAACGCCTTCAAGCGCCACAAGATGTGGGAGTTGTGTCGAGCGCATCGCACCATTCAGTTCGATGAAGGTGTAAAGGAGACTCTCTAGGAGCAGAGATGCACGGTGTTGCCGCTCAGTTTCATCGATAGCATAGGATTGTTTGATGTCGTTGTAGCCGATACGTGCTAGTTCCAGGTGACATACTATAGCATAGATGCCGCTGGATGCTGGGCGATGGAAGATACTTTGACCCAGATTTGCTCCAGTTTTTTGACTATCCGCATCTGCTGCCCGTTTCTCGGCACTACGCTCAGAAACGTACTTAGCATGAAAGTAACTATTCGTGCTTACTACACCAGGCAAACCAAGTACCCAGCCGAATTCAGCAACTGACTTGCGAGGCAGCGAGCGCTTCTCAGTCACCAATATACCGGCCACATCGTCAATAGCGCAGGTCTGAAGCATTTGATCGATGAAATCAGCATCACTCACCTTCCCCACCTCAGTACGCCTGATGAACTCCGTGTCGGCATTAATACGGTTGGCATTGAAATGCTGACAACTCTGGCACAACGCTGCATTCTGAGCACGGGCCTGTTTATAGAAGTGCTCGATCAATACATGCTTGAGCATATCGCCAGAGATGGCATTGACATTGTGTAGTTCGCCCGTGTGATCGACGATGTCGACCATGCGCGTCTGAATCTGGTTGCCTTCACCGCCCTCATTGTTCAATGAGTGCATGTCAAGTGTGGCACGAGCTGCAATGGAAAGAGATGCAATCGGTGATTTCATGAGTATTGTTTCTCCTCTTGCTACTTAGTAGCGAACTATTCTTCGTTGATGATGTCCTCTACAGATGCTGTTGATACATTTGTATCGATAGCATCTGTTACACTCTCTGTTACTGCATTATCTAGTCGCTTGCGAGGATCACTAGCATATCCATATGCAACGAGCAGAGAGCAGACCTGCTCAGAACCATAATTATCGACAAGAGCGGCTATCTCGTCAATGTCTGTGTAGGCAACACTGCCCCGTAGATTGTATGTCCTCCGGTCTTGTGGCGTGACGGGACGTGCGAGCTTGTTGGCAAGCTTCTCCTCCTCGCGTGCAGTTTCCGCGTTATACTGCGTTAAAAATGTCGATAGCGTTGCAATAAATTTTTCAGGGTAGCGTGCCTCACGCATGAGTTCCTGACCCAGGCCGTAACGCACTTCGTAGGTGCGGTCGCGCAACTGAGCACGTCGATATTGTGCCCTAACCGTCGATTGCCGAATGGCATAAGCAATACGCTTGAAGCCTTCATTGCTTGTAATCCTGGTCAGTTTCTTCTGTGCCGTTGTACTGTTCATCTCAAGAAGTTTCTCCAATCCTTCTGTACTTAATTGGCGAATATGTAGCTTCGGGTTTTTTTCGCGTTCCCGTTGGCTGACGAGATAGGCGCTATAGGCAGTCGTGAATTTCCAAAATGGTCTCAGGTCACGACCTGACAAAAAGTCGCGGTAGAAACGTAACAGTTCGTATTCTTCGGATCCCTCCTCTCCTTTGCTGTTACGAATGTGTTGAATGATCTGCACGTGTTCCGTCAGTAGTTGAAGTGCTTGCTCAGCCTCAACCAGGGTTGTGATGCGGGGCATCCATTCAGGGAAATTGATCGAGGCAACATTCATCGTGGCATAGGCACTGCCCATGTCCTTATAAAAGGAGACCTCAAAGCCTTGTGCAATGCTGTAGAGTTCCTCTTCGTCTGAGAACTCGTCTTCCTCGACTTCGCCTTTCAAGGCCTGTTCGCGTTGTTTGATAAATGTTTGGGCAAAACGCAGTGCAGCCATAATGTCGAGCTTGACCACGGTAGAAGACCAGCAAACACTGCGGAATGTCTGCATCATGACCTGTAAGGTGCTCAGTTCAATGACCTTAGGCTGCAAGACGTATGTCTTACGATCTTTACTTCCTTGGACAACATAGGGTGCCGCTCCATCCATGAAACCGACAAATTTCAGCAATTCCAGCAGCCAGAAGCCATCCTGGTTGCCCTCTGCCAATGTGCTGGACTTGGTGCGATTGGCCCCTTTGCCTGTAGTCGGATTGACGATTTGCAGAGCCGAGACTTTAGCATTACCCTTCAAATTGTGCTCAATGGCAAGATTTTGCCACGCTGTAAGAGTAGCTTCTACATCATTACCAGGACTGTTGAAGAGTCTAAGCAGGAGGTAAATGTGTTCTCGTTGCAGCTCACCCAGGTCGCCCCAGCGCTGAGCCAGGTCGTTGAATGAACTGGCGATCTTCATCTGATTGATCGTTCGATAGTGTGCTAACTGTGGGTCAGGCTCTTCGAGTTCTGCCAGCATAGGATATTTACTTCTATTCAGGCGTGCCTCGGGTGTGCGAAGCGCGGCTTCGAGGGTTTTGAGCTTTGCATAGTACTCCTTGCTTTTTTCTTGCTTCGCTTCATAATCAAACCCGTCGAGCGCTTTTCCTTGCTTCTCTAGTTGCTTTTTACTTTGCTTCTCTGTAACCAGGGGCTTGAGAAGCGAAAAAGGCTTTAGGTGTTGCAAGTCACTATCGGTAAAAGGTGTGGGCAAACGTATCTCGTAGTAGGGACCGACATCTTCGATGACTAGCCCTTTACTTGGCTTGCCTACCTTGCGTAGTACTTCGCTGAGCAGTGATACGAAGCCAACCGCTAGTAGTGTGTCGGCGGAGGTATCGCTCATTTTATCAACGTAGTAGTGTTGTTGTGTGTCCATATAATTGCTTCCTGTTAAGTTCTTGCCCAATTCAATTCGGCGATGGGATACTTACGACAATCAGCCAGCCCGTTGATCTGCCAAGCGCAATGCACGAACGATGACGAAGTAGAGCAATGTCTCTAGTTCGCCTATGCGTCCGCTTTCCAGTCCTGGCCTCGTCAGCTTAGGACTAGAGGCTGTTGCGGGTGCAAGGTCATCACCTTTGACAGCGTGCACATGAAGCCGTGAAGGATCATAGTTCCATGTCGCGCCCTGGTGTGCTATCTTCAATGCCTCCTCAGCAGCTTTGCAGGCGCGTTCATCGAGCATCACTGTGCCATATTCACTTGCTTGCGATGTATGATGCCGAGCAATAGCTCCGCAGATGGCACGCAGTAGAGGCATACGCTCTTGACCTGATGCCTTGGAGATACCAAGACTTGCTCCTATCAGGCTTCTCCCGATAGCGACACTCTCACAAGCATGTCGAGGGCGTTTGGGCTTCACCTCCTTCTGTAATTTCCGCTGCTCACGCGAATAGTCATAATCAGTTTTAGCAAAACAGAAGACTGGATCGGGTAGGGTATATGTTGGTCGCCTTTGCTGTTCATACAGTAGCCTCTGCCATGCCTGAGCCCATGCCTGCCACTGCCAATCTAATTTGCCGAGGTCATGACAGGCAATTGCGAGACGAATAGCCTGGTCAATTATTCCGGTGGGCAAGTCCATCTCCTGTTCAAGCTTGCGTGATACATAGTCTACCTGCCCCTTAATGCCAGCATTGTATGCACGCACAAGTCCTTCTATATGGCCCTGATAGCTGGTCTGCCGTGAACCCATGCTTTCATAGTCGGTAGGCTGCACTGGCAGCATTGTACTTTGATAGCCATTCGGCTCTAGCTTCAGCGTACCATCCAACAAGGCAAAGCCAAGTTCTGCGTCGTACCTTGCCAGTTGATGCGGCAGCGCAATAACCAGCGCCTGCGATATTGACTCACGACCAGCTACAGGTTTCCATATATAACTTGTCTTTTGCTTGTTATCCATGCCATCAGGACCGTCAGGCATTGCCTCAACGATAATGGGGTGTGCCTCCTTACACGTCCAATCCAATCCCAGTTCCTGGCTTCTTTTTTGTAGCGTTTCCCACCTTTTGAGACTCGTCAATGAGTCAGGGTGCATCCCAAAGCTCTGCCAGCGCCAAGGGTCCTCCTTAATGGCTTCTTCAGGGTTGTTGTGAATGAGTATCTGTACCTGCGAGACATCACGAATGAGCGTTGAGGAGACACTGCGAGCATTGGTGTTGAAACTCTCAAACATACACTTGAGAATCTCTCCTTCATTCTGGCTATACCGCTCCAACAAATCCTTATCCTCTTCGGTATGCACCGCGTCAATCAACGTTTGCTCTTCCAGGAAGCCCAACTGCTGTCCATCGAACTGCGCGAGAGCATTCCAGGTCTTCTCACAGATGTCCTTTTCATATGGCAACGTAGTGACCTCTTTCCCTTCATCATCTTTCGGCAGCGGATAGACAATGACCTTGCCTTGCTGCCCTGCGAACCGCGCACAGCGCCCAGCTCGTTGGATGAGGCTATTGGCAGGGGCATTCTCGGTGTGCAATACCTGGACCGAGATATCCAGGCCGACCTCGACGACCTGTGTGGCTACCACGATGATGTCCCGGCCAAGATAAGTGCCATTGTCCCACTTCTGAGGTCCAAGCTCACGCTCTACCTCCTCAGAGAGCCTCTTACGGTCCTCAACACTAAAGCGACTGTGCAGTAAGACGACTCGCGTGTCTTGAATCCCTGCTTGTCTGAGATGTAGGAACATTTCTTGTGCCCGCAGTACGGTATTACAAACGATAAGTGTGCATTTGTTGTGCTCCCTCTGACGGTGTTCGGCCAGAATGGCCTCAGCATTCATTGGCACTAATGACCGCTGAAACGTGCGAGTGCGCCCTTGGGCAATCTCCTGAAGTTCCTGCTCATCTTTGACGGTGACGATCTCAGCGTCGAGCAATCCTGCCAACTGTTCAAGCAAAGTCGTAGAAAAGGTAGCCGTCATTAGCACAAATGGTGTTACCGACTTCAGCAAACGAAGCATCTGAATAGCTGTGGTACGTGCTCCAAAGACGCTTTTACCATCCTTCAGCAACGGGTAGAGGTGAAACTCATCAAGGACGAGATAGGAACCAGCGACAGCTCCAACGTTGAGATTTGCCTTCCTCTGGCCGACACCATAGGGGACTGCGAGAAAACTGGCGAGCAGTTGATCGATGGTGCAAAAGGTAAGTATTGATTCAAATTGCGGGTCGTCAGACTGATCGCCAGTTTGGATGGCGATAGGATTCAGCCCAAGTACCTGGTACATATCCTGCAGGCGAGTGGGAGCTTCACTGTCGATCTGCGAGGCAAGATGATGATACTCACGATAAAACTGATTCGCCAAGACTCTCATTGGGACGGCATAGCGAGAGGTAAGCGGAAGCTTGTCCCCCTGGTGTGCGAGATTGTCAATAAATGGGACGAGAGCGGCAAGGGTCTTACCTGCACCTGTAGGTGCTTGCAGGATAACACTACGGCCGACAACAACGAGGTCATACACTCTTCTTTGGAATGGTCGCAGGGAAAGTTTCTGTTGGGTCTCTTCTGCTGTGGTCATACAAGTTATCCTTTCAAGATTCTAGAAAGCATACCCATGTCTGGGCCATCGGATGACGTTGAGGGCCCTTGTGGAACGCCATACATATGAGCCAGGCGACGAGCTTGCTGAGCCATAGACTGTCGTAGCTCTTGTGGGGCCAGCACTTCACAATCGGCACCCCAACCGCGTATCCAGTTTTCGTTGATTTGTTGTGATGGGTGCCAGAGCGTCTCTTTCACGCGCTTCGTCACGAAATGAGAGAAGCGCAGACGAACCTCTACCAATTCTTCATCACCGTACATGACACCCCATGCTCTGCTAAGTAATGCCGGTCCATCAAAGTCTGTCGGCACCTCAAAAGATTCGTTTGTTAGTTCGGCATGATCGATACGCTCCATCTTGTAGATACGTAAAGCGTTCACTGGCATGCTGTGACCAATGGCATAGATCGTCTTTCCGATTCCAGAAGGCTCTAAAAGATAGGGACGAAAGAAGCACTCAAACGTCTTTTTACGCGGTGGAGTATAGATCAGCCGCACTGTACGACGCTTGGCCCACCCTAGGGCTAAGGCTTCAAAAATGTCGGACTTATCCTCCCGATTTTTCTGCCGCTCCCGCACCATATCTACAATTCCCTGTTGATGTTGGGCAATGGCTTCTGGCATAGCCCCTATGAGCTTTATGAGGGCTGAGATGACATGATTATTGCGTTCATCATGAATCTGTGATAGCAGGCGTCCTGCAAGATACAGTGCTACAGCCTCTTGTAAGGTGGGTGTCAGAGGTAATACCTCGAAAATTGCATCCTTCGGCAAATACCATGACCAACCCTCCGAAACTAACGGTAGTGGGCCACCATGACGAGCGGAAAGCTCGCTAATATCCCGACTGACGGTGTCCGCACTAATACCCAGGATGTCTGCAAGTTCATTTGTACGAAAGCGCCTCTCTCGATTCCTCCAAAAGAGAAGTTCGATTGTATGAAGGCGACTTGCTTTGTTCTGTGCATCCGATGTTGGCATTTTTTACCTCCTACAGAACAGTCTAATGCCAGGTTCCGCAGAGAATGCGGAATTTCAGGGAAATCACCGTGAATATGTCAGCGCGACGTAAAACTCGGTTGAACAAGTGGAGAAGAGGATAGTGTAATAAACAATACCTACAACCTGGTAAGGCCCTTGAGTAGGTGGATGGTTTTCGCCTCTTGCCCTACTACGTATCAAATATCTTAACGAATAGTATACTCATGCATCCACATGGATCAATGTACAAGTAGTACTTTTATCTTGAACAGGCTCTTTTCCCCTCTCTTTCAATCTCAGGTCGATTGGGTGCTCAAGAACGGATGATGGCGGATGTTCTCGCATGGAACGCACAAGCTCATCCCGATCTCCTGATTAACGAAGTCGGAGGCCCTGGTGGTTTGAGTATTGAGATTTGCTAAGTAAGCAGAAGTGTTATATCCTTGAGAAACCAACAAGGAGCAAGGAGACAAGAAAGAGATGTATCAAAGATCACTCCGGCACTCCTCCTTCTTCAGCTTTCTCTTCTTGGCATGCTTGCTTTGCGCTTGCAGCTCACTGCCAGCACCTCAGCAAGGGAATGCGGCACCGGTTGCGACGTCTACTGCGACACAAAGCAGTGTGCCGTCTACACCTACTCCTAGTCCTGCTCCTGCGCAACCGCCGCTAACCCTGACCAGTTGCCCACCCTCAGGCACTGCTCGCGCCGCTATGATGAGTTCCGTCACGCTGGGTACCCACCAGGTAGTTCTCTACCTTCGCAATCAAGGCGCAACCCGCCCTGGTGACTACGGCGTCCTGAGCCAGTATGATGTCACTACTGGGAGCACTACTACGCTTGTTAAGCTGAATAACGCCTCTCTGCATGGTGCTCAGCTCTCCACGGATGGTCAATGGGCGCTCTTTGCTGCAACGACGGCCCAAGGAGCAAAGATCGAGCTGGTCCGGGTGGATGGGCAAGCGTTGCAGACGATTTATTGTTCTCCACCATCACAAGATATCTCGACGCTCCTCTGGTCCCCAGATCAAAAGTCTGTGCTGCTCGCCCAGGTTCAAGCAGACAGCCCACTGACCCTTACGGGCATCTACCTGCTGGATATGGCGAGTGGGAAGGTGCAGAAGGAACTGGGAGCACAAGCGTCGAACTATGCTCTCCCGGTTCTGTGGCTCGACAATACCCACGTATATTTCCAGGATTTCACTGCCACCCCTCAACCAACGAAAATCTATCTGCTGGATACCAGCAAAGCTGCTCCCCAGCAAAGGACCGGTCTTGAGCGGATAGGGACGATCCAAGCATTCGGCAGCTTTGAAAAGAGCATGGATGGGACACAACTGCTGCTGAGTCAATGCTCACTCACCCAGCAAGGTTACCCTAGTGGTCCCAGCACGATTACGACGAGGTCTGCTGCAGGTGGCTTACCCCATACCATTTATAAAAGTCGAACTTTTGCGATCACGGATATCCGCATGATCTCTCCCACAACGCTGCTGCTGATTGTAGCAAATGGTAGCAGCAAAGCCAAGGACAATGGACTCTGGAAGGTGCATCTGGATGGAACAGGTTTAACCCGGCTCACCACCGATAGCCAGAGTGTCTATAACGATGGGTTCGCTACTTCAAGATTCCCCTGGACGAACGTTTCGCGCGATGGCACGTTCTATAGCATATTGAACCAGAACGCGAGCGGGAATAACTGTCATTCGTCCAATAACCTGGCGCGTTTCTGCCATAAAACGTGCCAAAGAACGGCCTGAGAGCAGTCTGGAGCTTGTTTTGCCTTCAGATGCTCCGCCACATAATCAGGGTTTCAGCCAAAAGACGAGGGAGGCGCATGTAGAATGAGAAGTCTGCCATCAGGCAACCGTGGTTGAACCTCATTCACCCGTTGGCAGACGGCGACCAGGTCACGAGTCAACTGGCGGTTGTTGAAAGGCCGCAGTTCAACGGAGACTACCTCCCGACCCCATAGCACACGGCCTGGCAAGCGAAAAAATGGGAGTAAGCGCTGCCAAGTGGCATGAGCATACGTGGCAGGAAAGAAGCGATCCCGGACCCACATGCCCAGGTTGGCGAGCGCCACCTTGCAGATAGTCATGATCTGATCCTTGCGGTTATCCAATTCGTGCATCACCCGCTCACTCGCTGCCAGATCTTCCAGGGCGCGTAAGAGTTCGCGTTGCTCACGGCAATACCGCTCATGCTTGCTACTCTCCCGGTGGCTTTTCTCCTGGACCCGATAGACACGCTGCCACAACGGCTCCAACTCCGTATCCGCTTCGGCTTTCAACTTCTTGCGCTCAGCACGATAGGTCCTCTCCGTAACTCCTTGCGCTTCCAACGCTTGTAACCGCTCATTCAGGGCGCGATACAACGCTTCTCCATGTTCTTTGGTTTGTTTCCACAGTTTCGTCGCCAGCACACTTGCCCGCTGGGCTTTCTCACGGGCCGCCTCACCAAAGCGTTGGACATTCGCCCGCCGCTTCTCCAACGCCTCCCGTTTTTTGGCAACCTCGGAATTCTCCACAGGTGTCTTCGTAAAACCGTGGTTGATGTCCAACCCGAGAGGCAGCAAGAAGTCTTTGATCACATTCTCTTGCGCAGACCAGCGATGGATGTAGGTCTGAGCGAGTTCAAGCGCATCGATCTGACAAGCTGTCGTCACGATAGGAATCAATTTGGGTTCCGTTGGGGCAGCAGGAGCAGGAGTTGCCTGCCATCCTTCTTGCCACCACGCCACCTCTTCGTGCCTGATGTCGGCCCACCAAGCACGAGGAAGCTCCTCTTCTGAAGGGGGACAGGGGACCGATCGCCGCAAGTCGCGGATCAAGGCGACCGATAAGAGCAAAGGCTCATCTTGCCGATCAGGACGCGCGAGCAGAAACTGAGCAGGAGCCACTTCGCGTAGCACCACTCCATGACGATCTACTGTGAGAGGAACGAACGAACCGACCTTGGTGAAGCAAGAGAGCCCTGTGTACTGGTTTGTTTTGAGAATGGTGGTCATGGTACGTCCTCCTGCACTCATCTGTGCGAGGAAGTCTGCGGACATGGCCTCGCGATCTACCACGAGATGGGTCAAGTGCAGGGATGTAGTCGTTTGCTCATAACAAGCGAGTATATGAGGAATACCAGTGATCAGATGCAGATCACCGCGATGCGTGGTGGCAAGCAGGGGGTGCCCTTGGTCGTCATGCAACAGCACCAATGCACGACAGCTGAGGATTTTGCCCGAGCGACCAATAAGTCCTCGGGGAATCAACGTGTCTGTGTAGACGGCTTTGCGATGCCCGTCCAGGTAAACATGAGGGGGTGATGGCTCATGACTCTTTTCTTCCACCTGCCATAAGGTGATCGTCCACCGCGCCAAGGCTGCGGTGAACGCCTCATCGGCGTTGGCTGCAGCCAGGGTACTCAGAAAGCGTTCAGTATGGCGATAACTGTAGGGCTGAGGTCTTCCTGAAAGCAACCCCAGTTCGCTTCCCGTATAGCTGCGTAAATCCCATGGTCGGTGAAGTCCAACTGCATTGAGAAACAAGAGGGTGAGCAAGAGGTTGCGTGATGGCTGGCAAAGACGGCGTCTTGGAAATTGCGGAACCTCTGGACTGCCCTGGTTGGCAAGGAGAGCGGATTCCAACTGGGAGAGCAGTGCAGTTTCATGGGTAGCTGCTAGCAACAGCAATCCTCCCGCTCCCTCCTGCCACTCCTGCTCCTTGATGGCACTGATCAGTTTTTTTTCGCACTTTGGGGTGGATTGCTGACTCCTAACGTCGCACGCACCCGGTTGATTTGACTGACGCTGATGGTGAGGCAAAAGCGCTCAGCCAGCTGCGTTTGGACCTCGTGGCTTGGCGTGTGAGGAGCTTGGCGGCAGGTCTCTTCCAACCATTGGCGCACCTCGCCCCGTAATTTCGCTGGGTGCCCATGTCTGCCTTCACGCAGCGCTTGCTTTCCGCCTTGACGCATGCGTTGACGAAGCCGATAGGCCGTGGATTGACTGATCTGCAGCCCAGCCCGCTTTGCCGCTTCATGCCAGGGGAGTCCCTGCTCCATGGCCTCCACCATTTGCACCCGCGCTATATACAGGTTGGTCACTTCCATGAGAACTGCTCACCGCCTCCAATCTGGTAATCTCTGTTTTTCTTTCGATGAGTCTACCATAAGAGGCTCTGACAGTCTAGATGCGCCCTCTTCACCTTTTGGCTGAAACCCTGATCATGTGCCGTGATATTCACTCACAAGCTTTTCCTTAGAAAAGCGGAAGAGAGAGGTACCCGTTCTGCCACCATATCTTGTCGTTTTAATCGAAAGGCAAGACGTGAGACCGCTACAGAAGCGCGATCTCTTCTCTGCCAGATTTCTTGGCGCAGATACAAAAATAGATGAGAGAAAAGATGAACTCACGTCGAAATGATCGTACTGATGATGTCACGCCAGTTTATTGCGTCGGAAGCAATCCGCTGGAGGCAGATGGCAGCGTGGCACATTATTAGTCAGACCGCGCAGATTTTTCGACAAATGACAAGTATTTGGTGGCATTTTCATCTGCTAAGTCCAATTAGCAGTAGTAGGCCTTATAATGGGAAAGTTTCCCGAAGACTTAGATTGATAAGCTTTATTAGTTTCAACATTAAAATTTAATGTTAAATTTTAAATTTATTGACTTTTAATAAGTATTATGATATAATGTAATTAAGAAAAAGAGCAGTCGCCTTTCTCTTTCTCCAGCAGGAACAGCTTCGGTATTTCCCTGCTTCTGTAGCATTCCAGTAATGCCACTGAACGTCCCCTATGTCGATTTGACTAGGAGCTAGGGATACGACAACGGTGATCTGGAATTCCAGAGACCGCCCGAAAAACCCTAACTTACAACACAAAAAGGAACATTTACTATGTCAACGTTGGAAAAAAAGAGTTTCACCACTCCAGATGAAACGCGCTCACTCCCCAAGACTAAGATTGAAGTCGTCACATTTGGCGATATGGTTGCCATGAAAGCGACCCTCGACCCCGGATGGAAGTGGTCGGAAAATGTGAAGCCGCAAGCGGGCACAGAAAGTTGCCAAGTGGCGCATTTTGGCTATGTCATTTCTGGACGCATACGGGTCGTGATGGACGATGGGAAGGAAGAAGAATATGGACCAGGTGATGTTATGGTTGCTGCACCAGGTCACAATGCTTGGGTCGTCGGAAATGAACCATATGTTGGGCTTGACTTTGTGGGTGGAAAAACCTACGCCAAGTAGCTTATCACAATCCCGAAGGCAAGTTGAAGTAAGTGGGCTTACATAGTGCGTCTGCTTATGTCGTGGCTCGTCGGAGTTACATGAGAGAGGTCAGGAGCTTGATAGTGTGATGCTATCAGGCTTCTTCGGGTTTCGTGTCCCGTCCGCATCTACGTAGCCCCACTTGATCTAAGACCGAGATCTCGGTCTTAGGTCCTGCTGGACTGGCTTCATTTTCTGCCAAAATAATGTGGCACTTCTGCCTCATATAACTTGGTCACACGAGTAAGAAACACTGAAGAAAAGACAGATTCGAAGAGCTACTTCGTTCTCCAATGATGTCACGCCATATTATGTGGCAGGAGCGTTCGCTGTGCGAGCACAAAAATCGCGCCAACAATCCTGGCAAACCGCGCAAATTATCAGACAAATGACAATAACACTTATACGAATCTCTTCTTTGCTCCGCTCACCGGTGGTCCGGGCACACTCAAGCTCATCGCATCGGTCAATGTTGCGAAAGGAGATCTCGATGTGGTCGGCTGGACAACGATATGATGGCCAGAGCTCTAGTTGAGACCTGGCTGCAAAGCGTCTTCACAAAGAATTGAGTTCGGCCAGCAGGCTATTGAAAGAGAGGAGTATCCTTCATGGAATGGAATGTGATGTGGGTGCCCTGGGCCGGCGTTGGACTTGAGCATCTGCGCCTGCGACAAAACGACACCATGATGCTCATCGATAGCGTCGTGATCGGCGTGAACGACGAGCAGCCCTTTCGCCTCTGGTACGAGATTCAGACGGAGAGCGACTGGAAGGTCCGAGCATGTACGCTTCGTCTTTTGGGAGACACGACACCGGTGGTCACCCTGCATGCTGATGGTGAAGGGCACTGGACAGATGGCGCTGGTGTCCCCCTCTCAGCCCTCGATGGCTGTATTGACGTGGACATTTCGGCAACCCCTTTCACCAATACGCTTCCCATTCGCCGCGTGTCGCTGCATCCCGGTCAATCGGTTGATCTGCTGGTGGTCTACCTGAGCGTTCCTGATATGGAAGTACGGAGTGCACCGCAGCGCTATACCTGTCTAGAGGGCAATGCTGCTGGCGGCTTGTACCGGTATGAAAGCCTCACCAGCGACTTTACCAGGGATCTACGCGTTGACGCACAGGGGCTGGTGATCGATTATCCAGGATTGTGGAAGAGAGCATGGGGCTCTGGCAGATGATATACTGCTAGCAAAGGAACATACCAACACAGAAAAAGGAACGCCTATGCTCAACGACCCCGTTCTCCTCAACGACTGGCACGTGGTCGCGTATGCACCCGATCTCAAAGAGCGCAAACCCATGGCCGTTCGCTTGCTAGAAGAAGAACTCGTGCTCTGGCGTAATGGTAAGAGGATTCATGCCTGGCGCGATCTCTGCCTGCACCGGGGAACACGGCTCTCGTTGGGGAAAGTAGAGAACGATTGCCTTATTTGCCCCTACCATGGCTGGACCTACAACGAAGAAGGGCAGTGCATCCGCTTTCCCGCGCATCCGAACCAGAAACCGCCGGCTACGGCGCGGACGAAAGTCTACCAGGCTCGGGAACAATACAATTGGGTGTGGGTCACGCTCGGCAACCCCTCACAGGACATCCCCCCTTTTCCGCAGTGGGACGATCCGGCCTTCCACAAAATCCATTGTGGCCCGTATGACTTTCAAGCCAGTGGACCTAGAGCGGTCGAAAACTTTCTGGACGTGACGCATTTCCCCTTTGTCCACCAGGGACTACTCGGCGACCCGGCGTATCCAGAAGTGAATGACTATGAAGTGGAAACCACACCAGAAGGCGTGACGGCGCAAGATATTTCAGTCTGGCAACCTGATCCCGATGGCTCAGGCGAGGGGGCACGAGTGACCTACACCTATAAGGTCGTTCGTCCCCTCACCGCCTACTTTGTGAAATCAAAATCACAAAAACGTGCAATATCAGGGGGCAGTAGGGTCATCTTTGCCCGATCCTCGTACTCATCTGAGGCAGGCCAAACAATGACTTTTACTCCGAGAACAAGTACAGCCTCCCTCATATCGTCAAATGAAGGAACGTAATGAGGATCGTTAAGGTAGGGTCGTATCCGGTCTCCCCATTTCTCAAATCGATCTAAGGCTGTGAGAAGCTTTTCCTGTCGTTCTTCGTTACTTGTCACGCCGTTGAGAAGCCGTTCTTTGTCCCGTTTGTCATTCTGAAGGGAGATAAGCTGGTTCTGGAATGCTTGAAGCCCGTCTTTGTCGTTAGGATCGGCCACTGCTGCTAAGGCATATAAGTTGGCTATACTCTTTGAGAGGCGGTCAATCTCTTTTTCCAAGTCCTGTGAATGGTCACGCTTTTTGACCTGCTTGCGAAGTGCCTCTACGTGCCGTCTCATTGCAGACCTGTCTTTAATATAGGGTACAGCAAACTTCCATGCTCGTAAGTCCATATTTGCCATGTCAATCGTAACGGTGTGATGACTGCGGACATCCGTAAGTCCGTTATTCTGGTAACAGTAATAAGCAGGTGGCTTTACCTTATAATGCCGATGTCCCCCTGGCTTGTTGAAGTGTTTCACTTGCATTTTGTGTCCGCACAGTCCGCAATAGACGAGTCCGCGAAGAAGTCCTTCTTTTGGATGGTGATTATTTCTCAGGGACATTTCTGTATTCAGGGCTAATTGTCGCTGTACTGCATCAAATGTTTCGCGGCTGATGATTTTTGGGTAAATTCCATCCGCTAATTTAGTCTGTTCTTTAGCATACTTGCCGTTATAGCCTTCTCCTGTGTAGCAGATGTTTGTTAAGAACCGCCTGATGGTTGAAGGATCCCATGCTTCTTTTCCTCGCTGTGTTGGGATACCAAGACGGGTGAGTGTTAAGGCGATCTGGTACAAGGACATCCCGCTTAGGCAGGCATCAAAGCAGAACTCAATCACCTTTACCTCTGTCCACTCACATCCGTTCGCATCGATATGAATTACCGTGAGATTGAGGATATACCGTTCTCTGGTATATTCCTCCCCGTCAATCCAGAGATAGCCATAGGTTGGGTATTTTCCCTGTCCAGTGAGTGCTTTTGATGCCCGATGCTGCTTTCCCCGTACTGTCCTAATGCGGATTTTCTCTGCTTCCACAGACCCTAAAAAGCCTTGGATCGCAAACATAAGCTGTCCTTCTGGGGTCTCCTCAAACTTCTCAGTAATGGAAATTAACTCAACCTTGAAGCGTTTGAGGTATTCGATCACCGCATACTGTTCAGCAGAAGTTCGAGCAACGCGGAAAAACTCTGTGACGAGTACTACATCAAACATGCCGCGTTCCGCGTCGTCCCATAATCTCATGAGGTCTTCGCGTTCCCAATAGGGATGCTTGAGCGCGCTAATCGAATCTTTATACAATAGGGTGTCAGGGCATTCATAGCCCATCTTTCTCGCATACTCGGCTAATGCGTCTGCCTGGGCTTGCTGGACTTCTGTATCCTTCTTAGAAGGGTCAGAGTTTCTGACATAGCGTGCCGCGACAATGGTTTTCTGGCTCATGCGGTAAAACTCCCGTGAGGCGGCATACAAAGAGGTAAACGAAGTATCCGTAGAGGTTGGCATGACGGTGATGTAAAAGTAAAGAGGCGTGGTGAGTGGTGGTGAATGGGCGTTTTCTTCACCAACAGTTGAGGATACCTGGTAGATACTATACCTGAAACACGTGCCATTGTGCAAGCCTTTCTTAGACAACATGTGCGAACCTACAAAAACGCACTATGGTGATTGTCTGTCCTCGCTTTTACTGGCTCTGTCGTCTCTCGCACGGCAGAGTCAGGTTGTTTTATCAGCGCCTTTCTCTGAAAGTTCGTGGAATGATATGTATGTATCTTATAGTACACTAAGGTGTGCTGAAAAATTAATAGTTCTATCTAGTTATATTGAGTTGTATGTGATAACTCATATAACCTTCTGCTTGTGTTGACGAGTATGGAGAAACAGCTTATAATGCCCAAAAAACGAGCGTGGGGTGCGCCTTGAGTACTGAGTGGTTATCTGTTGAGGACATTGCAAAAGAATTGAAAGTTTCTCCTGAACGAGTAAGAGGCTGGATCAGAAGAAAAGAACTCCTGGCCTATCGCATCGGTGGCAAGGAATATAGAATTAAACGGGAAGACTTAAATGCCTTCTTACAGGAGGGAAAAACGTTTGACACCGATCAGCAAGGGCAGGCGTAAAAGTTCATCTGCAAAAAGAAAATGGCGGTTCTGCCCTTTTCTTAGTATTACCCTCGTGGTGTTCTTCGCGCTGGTGGTAAAGGTACTGTCCAGAATTGTGTGTGTTAGCGTACGTGTACGCTGAAATCTTGATGATACCCTGATTATTCAGCTTCATTTTCTTGTCCAGTCTTCCGAAGCAGGGAGGTATAATTTGCACGGATGCTGACTGTATCGGGGTGTTCAGATCCAGGATACCAGACTCTGATTTTCCACACAATTCAGTATACTGCCGTCTATTAAAGAGATATTCAGTTGTTGCGGGTATTCCGACAGGGGGGACAGCATAGGCTAAAAGAAGCGGGATAAGAGCATCCACATAATAAAAAGGCTTATTGGCTATATCTGCAACAGCAATGGGCTTTCCTTCCTGTTGACAAGCATTCGTTACCTCTCTTGCAAATGCAAACCTTGGAGAATTCTTTTCCTCAGCCAATATCTCACTGAGTATTTTCCCTGCAACTGGAATACGAGCAACATTTTCTTTTATTTCGGGTTCAAAATACTCAACAAGGACTACTTTTGTTCGTGGATCACCTATATATGCGTGTAAGACATCCTCCATTCTCCCTTGTTGTTCCTCATAATCTTGATGGACAACAATCACATTTGTTCCGTTTATTGTTGCCCCTTCGACATTCGCCTGTATGAAATTACTAAGACGTTCTTCTGTAAATCTGTGAGGTATGGTGTGAGAGAAACCCGATTGGGCTAAGGTAAATAATTCCTCGCTTGAGAGCCCAGCCTGTTGAAAAATGTCACTTTTCTGTTGAGCTTACTGAGAGAAGAGCTTTCCTAGACACTGCCATGACTCTGCGGATGAACGCCTCCAGAGGCATCAACAGAGGCCTTGTCTGTTTAAGAACAGGAGACGGCTGGTGATGATGGTAGCCGTCGCTTTTGCCGTTTGCGGAAATGTACACGTGCTGAAAACCCCATAGCCGAAAAATTCAGCCTCCCATCGTTTGAGGAGAGAGAAGATCAACTGTATCTGATATAATGGAACCACTCTGGGCAAGAGGACAGCACGAATACCAGGAGGACACAGATGGACCATGACCCGAACCAGCCGATAGATGCAGATAAGGCTTGGGAGATACTTACATCGGAGGAATCACCAAGGAATCAGGACCCGAGCCAGCCAGAGTCGTTACCCTACGGACAACAACCGCCACTGGATGAGCTACCACAACCACTCAAGAAGCGTTCATCACGCTGGCCTCGGACCCTGCTGGTTCTTCTTGCTGGCCTCCTGATCCTCGGCTGCATAGGCGGTACCTTAACAGCGAGGCTTGTTTCCTTTCTTCAACAAGCCAGGCCGCTACCCAGCAGTTCCCTTAAGCAAGGCCCGTACGAGATCATTGCCGGACCAGATGGCAATCTCTGGTTCACTGAGCTCGGTGGGAACAAGATTGGGCGCATCACTCCCCAAGGCCACATCACCGAGTTCGCAGTGACAGCAATGAGCATGTCCATCACTGCCGGGCCGGACGGAGCCCTCTGGTTCTTGGAATCAGCTGTCGGCAAAATCGGACGCATCACAACGAGTGGAACCGTCACTGAGTTTGCCCTCCCGACCAAAGGCAGCTACCCCGATGACATTATAGCAGGGCCCGACGGAGCCCTCTGGTTTACCGATTTCGGCAGCAACAAGATCGGACGCATCACGACGAATGGGACCATCACTGAGTTTGCAATCCCGATCAAAGACAGCTCCCCCGTTCAGATAATCGCAGGGCCGGACGGAGCCCTGTGGTTTAACGAAACCGCTAGCAACAGCATCGGACGCATCACGACGAAAGGCCGCATCACCGAGTTTGCCCTCGCGACTGAATACAACACCGCAGATCAGCTTATAGTAGGTCCGGATGGGGCCATCTGGTTTACTGACGGCAGTAGCAATAGGATCGGTCGCATCACGACAAAAGGTGTCATCACCGAGTTTGTCATTCCACAAGGCACCAACACTATTGTAGTTCCTGGGATTGCAGTCGGGCCGGACGGAGCTATCTGGTTTTTCGACGGGGCTACCAGGGTCGATCGCATCACGACGAAAGGCAGCATTACCAAGTTTGCCCTCCCGCCGGCCACGGACAGCTTCCCTGGCGGGATTACAGCCGGGCCGGACGGAGCTATCTGGGTTATCGACGCGAGCAACAGGATCGGTCGCATCACGACAAATGGAACCATCACCGAGTTTACCCTCCCAACCAAAGACAGCTTCCCTAGCGGGATTACAGCCGGACCTGACGGAGCCCTGTGGTTTACGGAAAGCGGGGACAAGATTGGGCGTATTACCACCCAGGGGAGAATCACCGAGTTTGCCCTCCCGACCTGAGGGGGCGACCTGATGAGATCGTGACAGAGCCGAACGCAGCGTGCTGTTGTAACGAATAACTGATACCAGCCGGTTGAACAACGGGAGAAAAGGTGGTAAGTAATAGGAGTGGATGTGTCTTTATACGAAAGGGAAAGGCGACCACGATGATGGGGAAGAAAGAGCGGAGCTTTGCCCCGCTGATCAATGTCTCATTGGAAGAGTTGGTGCCGCACGATCACTTCTATCGGCACTTGGAGCGTACCCTCGACCTTTCATTTGTCCGTGAGTTTGTGCAAGAGACCTACGCAGGCGGTGGTCGTCCCTCCATTGATCCAGTGGTGTTCTTCAAGCTGCAACTCGTGATGTTCTTTGAAGACATCCGTTCCGAACGCCTGCTCATGCGGCACGCAGCAGATCGGCTCAGCGTTTTGTGGTATCTTGGCTACGATTTAAACGAGCCCTTGCCCAACCATTCTAGTCTGACCCGTATCCGCGAGCGCTATGGCGTGGACATCTTTCGCCGCTTTTTCGAGGCAATTGTGGAGCAGTGCCAGCAGGCGGGGCTTGTTTGGGGAAAAGAACTCTATGTCGATGCCACCAAGGTCAAGGCCAATGCCTCCCTGGACTCACTCAAGCCGCGCTTTGCGGTCGAAGCGCATCTTGCCAACCTCTTCGGTGCTGAAACGGAAGGTGCGCAAGAGGAGGTAGATCAGCGAACGCCCCAAGCAGAAGTATCATCCAATGACGCAGTTAAGCAGGAGGAGACGAATGTCCCAACATCGCTTCCTGTTGCGCTCTCGCAAGAGGAGCACGAGGAACTCTCCCAGCGCAATGCTGCACGCCATGATTGGATCGAGGAGTTGGGAGCGCAAGATCGTAGTGTGACCAGTCGATGCTATCAGCGAATAGCTGACTTGCGCGTAAGTACGACTGATCCCGATGCCACTATCATGCTGCACAAGGATGGGTCGCACTTGGGCTACCAGACCCATTATGTCGTCGATGGCGGCAAATCGCGCATCATCTTGAACGTCTTAGTGACGCCTGCTGAAGTGATGGAAAATCAGCCGATGCTCGATCTCCTCTGGCGTACCCGCTTCCGCTGGAAACTGTGGCCGCGCCAGGTGACAGGGGATACTAAATATGGCACGGAAGAGAATATTGTCGCTATCGAGGATCAGCACATCCGTGCCTATGTTCCACTCCCTGATATTGATCACCGCACCGAGTTCTTTAGCGCGGATCGCTTCCGCTATGAAGCGGAGCGCGATGTCTATCTCTGTCCAGCAGGCAAAGAACTCCACTTTTTTCAGTCGCAATCTACTGATCGGCAGCGACGCTATCGGGCACGAGCCAAAGACTGTAATCATTGTCCGCTCAAAGTGCAATGCACTACAAGCAAACAAGGACGCAGCTTGTGTCGCAGTGCCCATGAGGACTACCTGGATCGAGTGAGAGCCTACCACACCACCGAAGCCTACAAGAAAGCGTATCGCAAACGCAGTGTCTGGGTAGAACCGTTATTCGCGGAGGCCAAAGACTGGCATGGGATGCGTCGCTTCCGCTTACGGCTGCTTTGGCGAGTCAATAGTGAAGCTCTCGTGATTGCGGCTGGGCAAAATCTCAAGCGCCTGCTCAAAAAACGAGGGTGGGGACGGCGTCCATGCCCAGGAGAAGCCGTTTTTGCTCTCTTTTTGGCTGTTTATGGGTGGTTGACTCGTACTTCATTCGGATATGTGTCTGTTTCCTGGCTGAGTAGCTCATCTTATTTTATGAACAAGAAACAAGTATACTCTCTCTTGCTGATGAGCTTTACAGAAGACTTTTTCAACAGGCTGGTTTTGTTTCCGACGTGGGAAGGAATTTATATCTGCGTGAATTCAATACGTAAGTAACTTAATTCCTTCCCCAAATCTTGATAGTCGTATCTTTGCTCCCGCTAGCGAGCAATTGCCCATCAGAACTAAAGGCGATGCAGAAAACATTATCTGAATGCCTTGTGAGTGTATACTGTAGTTCTCCTGTGTGCAGGTTCCATATTTTAATTGAATTGTCATAACTCACACTGGCAAGCGTTTTCTCATCAGAACTGATAATAACGTCAATAACAGCCCCAGAATGTCCTCTGATTGTGCGGAGTAATTTCCCTGTATGTAAGTTCCAGATTTTAATTGTCCTATCACTGCTCCCGCTAGCGAGCAATTGCCCATCAGAACTAAAGGCAAGGCTATTAACCCGCCTTGAATGGCCTGTTAGGGTACGTATCAGTTCCCCTGTTGGCAAATCCCAAATCTTAATTATCCTATCTCCACTGGCTAGTATCTTTCTATCAGGGCAGATTGCAACACAGTTAACTGACTCTGCGAGTGTGTAGAGTAATTGTCCAGTGTGTAAAATCCATACTTTGATAGTATTATCACCACTCCCAGTAGCGATGATCTGTCCATCAGAACTCATTGCAAGAGAACTAATGAAGCTAGAATGCTCATCGAGGGTACGTATCAGTTCCCCTGTTGGCAAATCCCAAATCTTAATTGTCCCATCCGCATTCCCACTGATAATGGTTTTCCCATCAGGACTGATTGCAATACTGTAAACTGTGCCTGAATAACCTTTGAAAGTATGAAGTAACTCTCCCGTATGTAAGTTCCATATCTTGAGTGTGGTATCTTGACTCCCACTAGCGAGTAATTGCCTATCAGAACTGATAGCAACTGACCAAATGGCGCCTGAATGCCCTTCGAGAGTACGAAGCAAGGTAAATTCTTCAGGCTGTGAAATGGGAGCTAATTCTATACTCAGCGAATCGCTCCTATATTTAAGGGCACTCATTAGCTTAACAAAGCCGTCCTCCTCAAAATAATTGACTGTGTGCAAATGTCTCAATCGCTCAGGTATTGGGCACTCTTCGAGCTTAAGAGGAATGAGAAAGATTGTCTCTTCTGGTTGCTCATCTGCTACATCCAGTGCAAATTTAATCTCTTTCTGTACGTAGCCAGTTTTACTGATAGACTCACGCGAAAGACAGACAATCACCACATCCGCTGCTCGTACAGCCTTGCGAATTTCATTTTCCCAGTTCTGTCCGGGCAAGAGGTTCTCCTTATCAAGCCAGGGATTAACATTGCAAGCTTTTAATCGCTGGTACAAATTACGTACGGCAAGCATGTCACCAGAAGAATGGCAGAGAAAGACTCGCAAGTGCCGTGGAGAAACAACATCGGTCGATAGTGATGTAACTTGTACATCTCCTGAATTTCCTGAAATATTATATTGATCTCCCTGTTGTACAATGTGATACGGAGTACCGATCAGACCTCTATCTAGAGTAGGTACAACATTGGCTAGTCTGCTTTGTACTGGCTGCGACAGTATCGGTACAGGAGTTGCCAATGCCTTGTTAATCTGATCTAGCTTCTCGAAATACTGTTCGATAGATGTAACTCCATCCAGTTCGCGTATTCTCCTTGAAAGAGTGAGTACCCAACTCTTGCCCTCAGTATCCTTAGAGCCGAATGAGATATAGAAGAGGTAGCAATTATTTTGAATTAAAAGCCCAACTTTGCGCGCAGACGACTCAGACAGACCTAACTGTTGGATTAGGTCATCGCTAGAGATTTGAACGGTATCCTCTTCGGCACTGAAATATCTCTCCACACAAAAAATGAGTGTTTTGACAAAATCTGCTAATTCTTCCTCAGAACCTGGACATAAGCATATGGCTGAAATGAAGAGGATCGCTTCATCGTCAAGTCTGAGATTATATGAAAATGTAGTTGCAAGGCCAGCAGGAAGGCTTCTCGTTATCTTTTCTATGTCCAGGTCTCGGCGTATTTGCGTTAGCTTGTGATCTACGTATCTGTATGTAGGCCATTTTGCATGTTCATGAAAGTAATCGAAGATAGTCTGTATATACAGACGTTGATCCTCATTCAACGTAGGCAACTCCATGATTTACCTCATATGGATTGGCTGTGGTTACGGTTCTAGAATTAGAAAAAGTGTTAGCTCTCTTAAAGAGTTAGAGCTATTATACTCTCACATAAGATCAACGGGAAGAGCTTTGTCGCACAATAGACAATCCCCGATGTTGAGAAGCAACTATGCTGCTTCACTCAACGCGGTATATTTGCCAAGCAGGGCTTTTTCACTGCTGCGCATGAGCAGGGCTGTCAGTCTTTGGTCAACCTGGTGCAACGAAAGGTTGGGGGAAATGCTTATAATGCCGGTCTCCTGGCTCCATGGCGCTAATGCTTTGAAATCCTTGATGTTATACGTTACCAACAACCGCTTCTGTTTGGTGGCTTACTTGATCTTGACCACCATTTAAGGTTCACACAAGGTTTTCTGATGAGGTGCTGTTGACTATACCCTCATGACCGTACCATAGCATCATTGTGGAGCTTGACACATAGAAGCTAAATTGTTTAGCGTATATCCTCGCCAAAACCAGGAAGGCGAAACTGGGGGACCTGGTTGGTTGGCTGTTGGTACAGTTTCTTCAAAGATAAAGACAGTCGCATTCCGTGTCGTCTGTAGAGTATCAGGGTCAGAAGGATCATTCATGGTTCCTACCACATATCGTATCGCTTGCGCTTGAATATTCATTAGTCCACTAACACCTTGCTGGGTATAGCCAACACAGCTATACCCTTCCTGGTTTGGTGTGATGATAGGAAGTGGGATAGTGAAACTCCTCTCTCCAGCAGTCATCCTATCGTAGGTAAATTGCCAGTCAGTGTCATTTGCATCAGCGTAAAGAGCGATACTTTGAAAGTTATTTGTGTCTGTATGTTCCTGAATGAAATCGTATCGTTTCTCTGATAGTGCTTGGGCAAAACCACGAATGAATATGGAGAAGTCAGGATAATCGAGAGCCTGTTGGGCATTGGTGGTTGGTGTTGACGCTTCTAGAGGAGGTCCCTGCATTCTGCCTGTCAGGATCGTCGTGTGAGGAATTACCTGGATAAGTATCCCTAGTGTTCCAATAAGCAGGACACACAGGATGCCAATGAACAAGAGCAAGAAAGGTACAAGGAAAGAACGACGCTTCTGCTGTATAGACCTAGCTGGTGGCGGCGGTGGAGGTAAATTGCTCCCGTACGGGTTGCTCAGATAGGGATTTCCAGACCCTGGAACGTGTACTGTTGGTTCATAGTTCGGATAAAATATTGGCGTTGTCTTTTTGGGATACTGATTGGTTGACATTTCTTCTCACCTCCTTCTTCCTTCTATAACGAGTGAAAAAGGCCAATATTAGCCTATCTATTACTTTCGTGAGATTTATACGCAAATTGCGTTGTACGTTCAGCTTTTCAAAGCGACACAAAACGTTTTAAGTTAACATGCCTCTGTGGTTAGGAAGTTTTTTTGAGTCTTGCTTGTACAGCAGCAATTTTAGCAGGGGCAACGTAAAGATACTCAAGGATGGCTTCTAGGAAGTCTAGGATAATTGGTACATCTTCCTCTGTTACCTCATCCTCAGCATCATGGGCACCAAGATTACGAATTTGCCGTAACTGATGTGCCATTTCAGCTAACGTTTTCGGAATGCGTTCTAAGCCGACTAGATTGTTCAGCTTTTCAGATAAGCTTTTACCTATGGCATTTTCGTAGTTACATATTGCTTCTAATGTTCTACCTGCCAAAACTGCACAAGCACTTGGCTCAATATCCTGTACCCTGAGAGCGGCCTTGTATTTTTTTTCAATCGGTTCAGGAAGATTAGTCAGAGGTAACTTAGCGGCCTTATCCCCTGGAAAGTGAATTATGGTCTTCAGAAGATACAAGTTCCACCCCTGCATAAATCTCATGATCAACAAACTCATATAAGTCCCTAGTTTCCGCAAGCGTTGGATGCTTACATCCTGCACATTCAAAAATACGCCATGTTATTATTTCCTGACCTTCATTATGAGGGGAGTCTATGATAGCCACATCATCCTTTTTCCACTCTGCCCGAACTGTAAAGGCTGCTGGCTTGCCACAGTGACCACACAGCATAGACTTTTTTTATCATTCATCTCAGTCCTCCTTGTGGTGCAATCACCTTACATTCTGTTGAGAATACTAGCCAGTCCAGATAAATCTGTCAATGGTTTTTGGTAAGAAGTGGAGAGTCGTCCAATTGATGATGCCTGTCGTAGAGGTTATGCTGCTTCGCTTAAGGCAGTGTATTTCCCAAGAAGGGTTTTTTCACTCCTGCGCATCAGAAGAGCCGTCAATCTCTGGTCAACCTGGTGCAATGAGAGATTGGGGGATATGCCAATGATGCCCGTCTCCTGGCTCCGGGTTGCTAATGCCTTGAAGTCTTTTATGTTGTACGTCACGAGCAGTCGCTTCTTTTTGGCTGCGAGTGTAAAGACCTGCGGGTCTGCAAGGCCACCACTATTGAGATCATCGCGGATATGCTTCACATCAAAGAGTTCATTGAGGCGAGGGAATGCCTGGCGTTCCGGCATGTTTTCATCAAGCAGCAATTTATGTTTATGAACCCTTTTCGGCATGAAATGTTTGGGTGATCCGGTGGATCGCCTCGTCGATTGCACTTGCCAGGGTGTTTCGCTCCAACCAGGGATACATCTCGTGTATGGCTTCTATCGAATACCCTTCTTTGAGCCGGTAGAGAATAACCTCAAGAGGAATACGGGTTCCGGTAATCACTGGTGCGCCGCCCATAATGTTAGGAGTTGGGGTGATGTATTTCATGGTAGAGGTAGTATAGCACATCTCCGCTCGGTTGGTAGAAGGAAAGGGACTAATCCACGAGTGAGGAAGCGTCACTATCAGTATCTTCGGGAGTCATGCCGCTATACAAGGAGCGGGATTGGTAACCTGCGTCAAAGACATCAAAGGGGATGAAGTGTTGCGTTGCATTTTGTCCTTGGTCTTCTGGACGCATTCCTTCCAGGACGCTCTGAATTTCCCGCCAAGTGGGATTGAGAGACGGTAGGTGATCGGGCATACTCTTACCCTCCTTTGTCAGATTGCTAAAAGTTGACGAATTGTAGCATACAGGCAGGAAAAAACGCAACTGAGAGGCTGATAGTAGGTAAAAAGGTTCTTCCTGTCAATCGAGCAGGGAAAGCGGTTAGTTTTTGTGGGGTTGTTCTGCCTGGTCTTCGAGGTGTTTAATGCGTTCCTCATGCATGTTATAGCCGGT
>WNEZ01000887.1_pt1 | contig 33573 bp, 33 predicted proteins | sample 5400521 | NCBI WGS metagenome assembly WNEZ01 (sample SAMN13153339, study PRJNA577476) | soil metagenome | isolation source: 120 cm saprolite under Douglas fir tree site 2 hole 1 replicate 1 | place: USA:California | collected 2015-04-18 | reverse complement strand
TAGCCTCGTCTCGGCCAGGTAGGTCGAGCTCAAGCCGGTCAGCCGGGCGAGCCGTTCGAGCAGCCCCCTGGCGACGGTCTCGAGGTCCTCGCCGGATGCGGCCGCCTCGGCGAGCAGTTCGCGGGCGGTCGGTGCCATGCCGCCCTAAGGTACGCCCGGTTGCGACACAGCCGCAGTCCTTACGGACCGAGTAGGTAGCCCAGCTTGCGCGGCAGGCGGGCGATCGCATTTGCCAGCGGGTTTGGCTTCCGGCCCTGCTCCTCGACAGTGTCTTTGGCGATGATCGCCCGTCGAACGAGGGCCGCGCCGAGCGCCCGAAACGGTTGCGGCGGAAAGCTGTGGAGCTTCGGGTTGACCATCGGCAGGCGGACGGCATCGGAGTCGGCACCGGTGACCGGGTCGGCTAGGACTTGGCCGGCCAGGTGTGACGGTGCAACCCCGTTTCCCGTGTAGCCAAGCCCGTAGTGGACGTTGTGCAAGACGCTTCCAAACGCCGGCAGATGCGTCGGCGACACGTCGATCGGCCCACCCAGGCGTCGACGATGGGAACGTCGGCAAAGCTTGGGAACAGGCGCCGGAAACCCTCGGCTGACTCCACCACTGCGCGCATGTCTTTGGTAAATGAATCGCCGATCCTAGTGCCGGCGCGTCCGCCGCCGCCGCCGAATGCGATGCGGCCGTCGCGTGTGGTCCTGAAGTAGCGGACGGAGGTGCGCAGATCGCTGATGATCTCGCCGCCCATCCAACCCATGGCGTCGAGGCGGTCCGGTGCGGGTGCGGTGAGGACGATGTAGCTGCTCCAGGCGACGAGCCGGCGTCGAAACCAGGGCCACCCCATCGCCCACGCGTTGACGGCCATCACTGCATGGGGCGCGCGAATGGTCCCACCCGCCGTGACCGCCACCGCGGGCGGACCAGCCTCTAGCCGCGTGACCGTCGTGCCTTCATGAATGGTCACGCCGCGCCCGAGCAGGACGCGGCGCAGGCCGCGAACAACGAGCGCCGGCTGCACCGAAGCGCCGTCCTGCATGAACGCGCCGGCACGAAACGCTGGAGAATCGCACCTTGCGCGCACCTCATCCGCGGTGAGCGGTCGCAGCTCGTTCGCAGCGCCAACCTCGGCTGCCATGCGAACCATCTGTTCGCAGACGGCGACGTGCTCGGTCGCGGCCGCGGCGAACACATAGCCTGCCCTCTTGACCAGGCGTCGACGCCGTGGGCTTCGCAGAACTCCCCGATGGACACGATGCTTTCGGAAATCGCCCGGCAGGCGCGCACTGCCGCTTCCGCTCCATACAGAGCGATGAGCCCGTCGAGCTCCCCACCATCCGCTCGCAAACCCACCGTTGCGACCGCTCGGTCCGCGGCCGCAGATGTCCTGATCCAGGACCGCGATCCTGAGGTTGGGATCGGCATCGGTGAGGAAGTAGGCGGTCCACAAGCCGGTGAACCCTCCGCCGACGATGACGACATCGGCGCTGGCGTCCTTGGTGAGCGGCGGGCAGGGAACGCCCGGCTCCGCGGCCAATGCGTCTCGCAGCCACCAGCTGCGCTGCGCTCCGGGCGAGAGCGCATAGCCGGCGAGGTTCAACCGGGCGATATCAGCGGGCGTCGGCATCGGCACAGTTTGGCTGTGCGAGACTGAAAAAATGGACGTGCCTTCTAACGCAGCGGCATTGCTCGAGGCCGGCGCGGACGATCACCCGGCGCTCGTGGTCCCTGACCGTGTCTCCCTCAGCTATGCGCGCCTGCGCGCGCTGACCCAAGATGCCGCTCGCGCGCTCGCGTCGTACGGGATCGGGCCGGGCGAGCGGGTCGCGATGGTGTTCCCAAACGGCCCCGAGGCGATTCTTCTCTTTCTCGCCGTCTCGATGGTCGCGACGGCCTGCCCGCTCAACGCCGCATATAAAGAGGACGAGTTTCGCTTCTACCTCGAGGACGTCGGTGCGCGATTCCTGCTCGTTCCGCCAGGCGAAGGGGAGGCGGCTCGGCGCGCGATGCCGGCGGGCGGGACGGTGATCGAAGCGAAGCTCGGCCAGGACGGCCGCCTGAATATGAACGGGGTACAGCATGGAAAGCGCCCCGACCCGATCGAGCAGTCAGCAGCCGGTGATATCGGTCTGGTGCTGCACACGAGCGGGACGACGAGCCGCCCCAAGCGGGTCCCGCTTCGCAACTACAACCTGTCAGCGTCGGTGGCGAACATCATCGCCACCTATGAGTTGGGGCCCGAGGACGTATCACTGTGCATCATGCCGCTCTTTCACGTTCACGGCCTGGTCGCCTCCGCGCTGGCAACGTTCGGCTCGGGCGGAACGCTGGTCGTGCCCGACCGCTTCAGCCCCCTGGGCTTCTGGCCGCTCATGCAGGCGACTCGGCCCACGTGGTTCACCGCGTCGCCGACTCCTCACCAGCTCGTGCTGGCCAGGCTGCAGGAGGATCGTCCCCGAGGAACGGAGCGCCTACGCTTCGTGCGTTCCTGCAGCTCTGCGCTCGCCCCGGCTCAGATGGCGCTCATGGAGCAGCGCTTAGGGGTTCCGGTGCTGGAGGCGTACGGCATGACGGAGGCGAGCCACCAGATGTCTTCGAATCCTCTGCCGCCTGCCCCGCGATTCCCAGGTTCCGTCGGCCCGGGCACCGGCGTCGAGATCGCAATCTTCGACGATGCCGGGGCATCGCTTTCGCACGGCATTCCGGGCGAGGTTGTGATCCGCGGTCCCAACGTCATGCGCGGGTACGAAAACAATCCTCAGGCCAACGCGAGCGCCTTCGTCGACGGATGGTTTCGCACCGGAGACTTGGGCACGCTCGATGACGCCGGCTACCTTCGATTGATCAGTCGCATCAAGGAGCTCATCAACCGCGGCGGCGAGAAGATCGCCCCACGCGAGATCGACGAGGTGCTCGAGAGTCACCCGGCGGTCAAGGAGGCTGTCGCATTCGGAGTCCCGCATCCCACGTGGGGCGAGGAGGTGGCGGCGGCCGTGGTCTTGACAGCGCCGGCAACCGAGAAAGAGCTGCTGGCCTACTGCCGTGAGCGGTTGGCGGACTTCAAGGTTCCCAAACGGTTGCACATCGTCGATTCCATCCCGCGCACGGCGACCGGGAAGCTCCAGCGCCGGTTCGTCGCCGAACAGCTCATTAACGCGTGAAGCTCGCCGTGCTTGGAGCGGGGGCCATCGGTGGATTCCTCGGTGCGCGCCTCGCGCGAGCCGGCGCCGATGTCGTCCTCATCGCACGCGGCCCTCATCTGCACGCGATGAATGCATCGGGCCTTCGCGTCATCGATGCCGGTGGCGATTGGACTGTGAGCGTCACCGCAACGGACGACTTCGCGGCGCTGCGTGGCGTGGACGCGGTCTTCGTGACGCTCAAGGCGCACAGCCTGCCGCCGGTGGCGGAGCAGTTGGCGGCAAACCTCGGTGACGAGACCGCTGTGGTCAGCGCGCAGAACGGAATCCCATGGTGGTACTTCCAGCGCCATGGCGGGGAGCTGGATGGGATTCACCTCGAGGCGGTCGACCCGGGAGGAAGGAGCGCGCGGGCCATCGATCCCATGCGCGTCATCGGGTGTGTGGTGTACCCGGCCACCAGCCTTGTGAGCCCCGGCGTCGTGTCCCATGTCGAGGGCGACCGGTTTTCACTGGGCGAGCTAGACGGCGGCCACAGCCGACGCTGTACGGAACTATCTCACGTGCTCGTGAGCGCCGGGCTCAAGGCGCCGGTCCAGCCCAGGATCCGCTCCGAGCTGTGGCTCAAGCTGCTCGGGAACGCGGTCTTCAACCCGCTCAGCGCCCTGACGCGTGCGACCCTCCGCGAGATGGCTCAATCCGCATTGGTCGCGACTGTCGTGCGCGCGGCCATGGAGGAAGTGGACGCAGTCGCGCGGCGGGTTGGGATCGAGATCCCCGTATCCATCGACCAGCGCATCAAGGGCGCTGCTCGCGTCGGCGACCACAAGACTTCGATGCTGCAGGACCTCGAAGCAGGCCGGCCGATGGAGATCGACGCGTTGACGGGGTCTGTCGTGGAGCTGGGCGACCGGCTCGGCGTCCCGGTCCCGCACCTCCGCACGCTCTACGCCTCGGTCAAACTATTGCAGGCAACCTCGATCGGGTAGCCGTTTGGAGAAAACATGAAGCTGCTCATGTACCGGCACGATGGCGGCCCGCGACTGGGGGCTTTGCGCCCCGGCCACGAAGACGAGGTCGTCGACCTCGGCGAAGTCGCACCCGATGTCCTCGCAGTGATCGATGCTGGAGCACCCGGGCTCGAGCAAGCGCGCAAGGTCGCCTCGGTCGCCGGGCGCAGGCTGCCCCTGAAGGATGTGACACTGCTGCCGCCGATCGATGCACCTCGTGGAAACATCATCGCCATGGGTCGTAACTACCAGAAGCATGCCGAGGAAACCGCGGAGCACGGCGACATCAAGCCGCCGACGATCTTCACCAAGGCGATCACCAGCATCACTGGCCCGTACGAAGAAATCCAGATCGACCCGTCGGTCAGCGACCAGCTCGATTGGGAGGTGGAGCTGGGCGTGGTGATAGGCAAGCGCGGAGCCAACATCGCGCGCCGCGACGCCATGGACTATGTGTTCGGCTACTTCGTGCTCAACGACGTCAGCGCGCGTGACATCCAGAACGGATGGGGCGGCCAGTATTTCAAGGGCAAGAGTCTCGATCGCTCATGTCCAACGGGACCCTGGGTGGTGACGAAAGATGATGTTCCCGATCCACAGCAGCTTGACCTCCGGCTGACAGTCAACGGCGTCGTCAAGCAGGAGGGCAACACGGGCGACATGATCCACGCGGTCGACGGGATCATCGAGTGGACCTCAAAGGGGATGACGCTTCTCCCCGGCGCCCTCATCGCCACCGGCACGCCGGATGGGGTTGGTTTCGCGCGCACGCCGCCCGAGTTCCTGAAACCCGGTGACGTGATGGAGACTGAGGTCAGCGGGATCGGGATCCTGCGGAACCGGATGGTGCCGGCGAAGGTGCGCGCGCTAGCTGATCACTCCCACCGCGGCGCCTAGGGAGCGAAGGAGAGGCCGCACGTCGGCCCATCGGGGCTCAGCCAGCGGCATCGCGCCTGGCAGCGTTTGCGCGAAGGCGTCGACAACTTCCGGGTCCCATTGGGTGCCGCGGCGGCGCAACAGCTCGCCGAGGGCGACCTCCGCGGCGAGCGCCTTGCGATACGGGCGGTCTGAGGTCATTGCGTCCCATGAATCGGCGACGGCGATGATGCGTGCTCCCAGCGCGATCGCCGCGCCGCCGAGCCCGCGCGGATAGCCGAGCCCATCGATTCTTTCGTGGAGTTCGCGCCCACGCCGGTACTCCGGAAATTGGGAGAGGATCTCGGCGCCCGTCTCCGGATGCTTCTTCATCAGCTCGAACTCAGCCTCGGTCAGCCGCCCTTGCTTGTGCAGCACCTCGTCGCGGATGGCGATCTTGCCGAGGTCGTGCACGCGGGCGGCGAGGCGGATCAGCTCGACCTCCTTGTCGGGCAGCCGGAGCCGGCGGGCCGTGCGTACCGCGTGATCGGCGACGTTCTGCGAGTGCTCGAATGTGTACGGGTCGCGGCGGTCGACGACGTCCGCCATCGATTCCACTGCCGCGATGGTCTGCTGCAGGAGCTGGACCGATCGCGTCAGCGCCAGCTGGATGGCCGCGACTGGAACCATCATCGCCACCGCCAGCCACGGCCGCCCGATCGAGAGCACCGCCAGGAGGTAACCGGCGACGTATAGTGCCGCGGCCTCCTTCCCATCGGCGGCGGCAACCTCGGTCCAGATCTCGAAAGGGTTGCGGCGGTTGTGGAGGCCCGCGGCTGTGAAGACGAGTGCTGTGCTGGTCGCATACATCACCGCCCCCGCCAGGATTGCGGCCGGCAGCTCGTTCCCGGTTGCCACCGCTCGGTACACAAGCGCCGAGAACCCGCCGGCGAGCATCAGCTGTGAGGTGTTGAAGACGAGGTCGATCGGCTGCCGGCGGCGGTGGCCGGTGGCCGGATTGTGCCGCAGGCACAGAACGCCCTCACCGAGGAGCCGGCTCGAGCCGATCACCGCCACCGCCACGGCAGGTTGAAAGAGCAGCACGGCGGCCAGGTAAACCGCGGGGGCCGCGTCGGCCTTGTAGCGTGGCGTCACAGCGACCGGGAAGTTGGTGGCCAGAGCGCCGAGGAGCACGAGCACGCCCGCCAGCATCGGGTCGCCCGGCTCGGCGGGCGCCGGCAATCTGAGCAGCCATGCAGTGACCACGACGGCCGGGTAGGCCATGGCAAGCAGATAAGCCCGAAGCAGGGGAGTCATCTCGGGGAACCCGGCTTAGGGGAGGCCGATCCCGCCGCCGAAGGTGGTCGTCTTGCTCGAGTTGTAGACGTAAAGGTCCACCGACGTCCCAAGCAGCGACACATCCGCGGTCACGCGCGTATGGATCGGCAGCCCCACCTTGAGGGTCGGATCCAGCGAGCAATAACCGCCGGCGCTCGCGTTAGTGACCCCCATCGCCAGCATCCCGGCGCACACGGCAAAACCAAGAAACACACGTCTCATCCCAATTCCCACCTTTCCCAGTTGTTCAGCCGGTCCAAGGCTGATGCCTGAAATCTATGTGCGCCCGTGTTGGGAGAGGTCAAGAGCCTGTTAAGACTTCTTCAGACCCGGGATAGCCGCGAGTGGGTTTGCTTGTGGTTCCGAAAACGCCCACACTTGCGGCGGGCTTCCCCGCTTGGGGGCTGAGGAGGAGTCCTGGACGAGCAGAGCCGCAGTCCTCGCGAGCCGATCTGGCGCAACCCACGCTGGCAGGTGCCGCTCCGGTCCTGGATCGGCCTGTTCGTGTTCGTCTTCGTCTTCAATCTGCTGCTCGCCTTTTGCGGCGCCGGCGCGCAGGCGACCCTTCAGCGATTTCGTCGCACAGGTCAATGCGGACAACGTCAAGAGCGCTGATTTTGTCGGCAGCCAGATCACCGGACAGTTCGTGCATTCGTTCAAGGGACACGCGGACTATCTGACCGAGGAGCCTCCAGGGGACACGGGTCTGATCCAGCTGCTCCTCGCCCACCGCGTGGTGGTGAGCGCCAGCCAGTCGGCGTTCCAATGGCTTGGCAACACCCTCAACCTGCTGAGCGTGCTGTTCCTGCTGGTGCTGATCGGCTCGATCGCCTACCAGGCGCGGACGGGTCAGAGGCTCGCGTTCGGCGTCGGCCAGAGCCGCGCCCGCATGTACACCGAGGAGCGGCCGAAGGTCACCTTCGCCGCCATGGCCTCGAACGAAGAGGCCAAGGAAGACCTTCAGGAGATCGTCGATTACCTGCGCGAGCCGTCGCGCTACACGAAGGTTGGCGCCAGGATTCCGCACGGCGTCCTGCTGTCGGGGCCGCCAGGGACGGGCAAGACGCTGATGGCGCGGGCGGTCGCCGGCGAGGCGAAGGTCCCGTTCTTCTCGGTGGCCGCCACTGAGTTCGTGGAGATGTTCGTCGGGGTTGGCGCGGCTCGCATCCGCGACCTCTTCGAGCGGGCGAAGAAGGTGGCGCTGAGCATCATCTTCGTGGACGAGATCGACGCCATCGGCCGCCAGCGCTCCACCAACGTGAGCATCGGCGGCAACGACGAGCGCGAGCAGACCCTCAATCAGCTGCTGGTCGAGATGGACGGGTTCGAGCCCAACCAGAGCGTCATAGTCATCGCCGCCACCAACCAGGCCCGACATCCTCGACGCGGCGCTTCTGCGCCCGGGCCGGTTCGACCGCAGGGTGGAGGTCGCGCTCCCGGACCGCAACGGCCGGCTTGCTATCCTCAAGCTTCACGCGAGCAAGGTCGCGATGGGGCCGGATGTCGACCTCGAGGGTCTCGCGCGCAGACGCCCGGGTTCTCGGGCGCGGACCTTGCCACCGTAATCAACGAAGCCGCCCTCAGCGCCGCGCGAGATGGGTGCGACAAGGTCACGCAACGTGACCTCGAGGCCGCATACGACAAGGTCATCCTGGGCGCGCGCCGTCCCTTCGCTCTCAGCGAGGAGGACAAGAAGCGCGTCGCCGTGCACGAGGGCGGGCATGCCCTCGTGGGGTACTTCCTCCCCGGCGTCGATCCTGTCGAGAAAGTCACCATCGTTCCCCGCGGGCGTGCTCTCGGGGTGACGCAGTTCTCGGAAGACGATCGCTTCAACATTCCCGAGCACTACGTTCGCGCGAGGCTAGCCGTCGCACTCGGTGGGCGGGCGGGGGAGCAGCTGGTGCTGGGCGAGGTCAGCTCGGGCGCGGAGAACGACCTCGAGGTGGCGACCAACTTCGCGCGCCGCATGGTCGAGCGGTGGGGCATGGGGGAAAGGCTCGGTCCGGTTTCGTTCCCGCGCGACGGGGCTTCGCCTGCCGCCCAGCTCGGCTTGCCGAGCACCAGCCCGGCCCTCGCCGACCAGCGGACCAAGAGGTCCTGCGTATATTGAAGGAGGCCGAGCAGACGGCGCTCAAGACCCTCGGCGATCACCGGGCCGCCCTCGATGCCCTGCCGAAGGCGCTCATCGAGAAGGAGTCGGTCGAGAAGAGCGAGGTCGACGCCATCGTCGCCGAGGCGGAGCGCTCGCCGTCCCCGGCCGCTCGATAGGCCACGCTGCTCGAGGCCCGCGCCTGACCACATAGAAGAAGACGCGCGAGCCTCAACTGGTACTGCCCACCAGTTTCGGTTTCGAATACAAATCTGTAGCGAAAGTACCTGTCCCCACGCGACAGTCGAAAAGTGGTATTGACCACCTGCACGGTTTGTGCTTTACTTCCGCCCATGGACAGGGCTAGAGGGCCATACCACTTCGTCAAAGATTCCATATGACGAAACAAGATGACACCCGCGATCGGGTCATGGACCTGATGGAGTCGCTCGAGGTGGGACAGGCCATCCCATCCGAGCGGCAGCTCAGCCAGGACCTCGCGGTGTCCCGCCTCACCATCCGCGCGGCCCTCGATGAGCTCGTCCGGGACGGTTACCTTGACCGCCGTCACGGGAGCGGCACGTACGTCACCGAGCCCAAGATCGCCCAGCCGCTGACGCTGACCTCCTTCAGCGAGGACATGCGCCGGCGGGGAATGGTCCCTGGCAGCCGCACGCTCGAGCTCGCCACGACGTTGGCCGGCGCCCGCCTGGCCCGCCGCCTCCAGGTCTCACCCGCGGAGCGCCTGGTTCGCGTGAAGCGGCTTCGCCTGGCGGACGCGCAACCGATGGCGATGGAGGTGCTGCACATCCCCGAAGTCCTGGTCCCGGGGCTCACGAAGGCCGATCTCGAGAACCGCTCTTTCTACGACCTGCTGGTGGAGCGGTACGGAATCGTGATCGCTTCTGGCACCCAGAGCATCGAGCCCACCGTGACCAACGAGGAAGAGTCGGAGGTGCTGGGGGTGCCCCTGCACACGCCGGCATTTTTGTTCGAGCGGACGACCGTCGCCGAGTCAGGGCGGACGGTCGAGTTCGTCCGCTCCATATACCGCGGCGACCGCTATCGCCTGGTCGCCGAGCTGACACCGCAGCGGAGCCGCAACGGGCGCGTGGCCGGCGCCCCGCGCGCACAAAACCGGACCGGCGAAAGCGCATCACGGGCGACGGCAGTCAGGCGCTCGAGCGCCACATTCAAACCTTAAGGGGGAACACAAAAGATGAACGCGCGGAAGCTCTTGTTCAGCGTCGTGGCGGCCTTCGCGCTGCTCGCGACGGCCTGTGGAGGCACGACCTCCAGCAACTCGACCGGCAACGAGACCGGGACGCTCACGGTCTGGCTCATGAACGGGAGCGCGCCGCAGAGCGTCGTCGACGGCGTCAACGCCGATTTCAAGGCCAAGCACCCGAACGTCAAAGTGGATGTACAGATCCAGCAGTGGTCCGACGTGACCACCAAGCTCGACACCGCGTTCGCCGGCAGCGCGCCTCCGGACGTGATGGAGCTGGGGAACACGCTCGTCGCCAAGTACGCCGCGGTCGGCGCGCTCCAGGACATCACCTCGAAGAAGGGCAGCTTCGAAAACTCTGGGACCTGGCTCCAGTCTCTGACCGACTCCTGCACCTTCCAGAGCAAGCTGTATTGCGTCCCGTACTACGCGGGCAGCCGCGCGATCATCTACCGGACGGACATGTTTGCGGCCGTCGGCGCCGCGCCCCCGACCAGCATGGATGAGCTGGCGACTGTCAGCCAGAAGCTCATGGGCAAGTACGGCGGTGACCGCAATTTCTCCGCGTTCTACTTCCCTGGCAAGTACTGGTACGCCGCGGCGCCCTTCGTATGGGACTTCGGCGGCGACATCGCCACCCAGACAGGTTCCAAGTGGCAGGGAGCAATCGCCAGCCAGAAGTCGCAGGACGGACTGACCGTGCTGCGCAACCTGGTCGCCAACTACTCGCGCGCCGACAAGACCGGTGACGAGGCGAAGCAGGACCAGGCCTTCGCGCAAGGCCACATCGCGATGATCGTCGCCAACGGTTGGGAGGTCGGCGTGATCCTCGACCCCAAGAGCGGCGACCCCACCCTGAAGGACAAGCTCGACGCTTTCCCGATCCCAAGCCATATCGCCGGCCAGACCGCGCCGGTCTTCCTGGGCGGTTCCGACCTCGGTATCGCCGCCAAGAGCCAGCACCAGGCGCTAGCCCAGGAATGGGCCGGGCTGCTGGGCGGCACCAAGTTCCAGAGCCAGATGGTGACCGTGGGCGGGGTGATCCCGAACACGACATCCCTGGTCTCGCTCAGCACCGGGCTGCCGGCGAAATTCGCCGCCGCCGCCAAGGTCAGCCGGTTCACGCCGAACTCGCCCAACTGGGGGAACGTCGAGTCGGCTAACGTGCTGCAAGACATGCTGGTGTCGATCTTCACCGGGAAGGCAACGATTCCGGCTGCCACCTCGGCCGCCAGCGACAAGATCACGACGATACTCAACAGCTAGAGCAGTCAGGACCAAAGGGGGTCGGCTTCGATGGGAGTTGCCGGGGACGCACGCGCAGGCGTCGCCTCCCGACGAAGCACCGAGGCCGGCCCCTGGCGGTCCATACTCGCCCGCCGCCTCCTCCCGTATGCGCTGATCGCGCCCGCCTTGCTCGTCATCCTGGGCGTGCTGGCCTATCCGTTGGGCATGCTGCTGTGGCTGTCGACCCAGCACTACGGCCTGCGCGAGCTCATCCAGCACCAGGGCCAATTCATCGGCCTGCAGAACTTCCAGGTCTTCCGCGTCGATCCAGAGTTCCGATATGTCGTTCAGGTCTCGGTCATCTTCACCGTCGTCAACGTCGGCCTGTCGATGCTGTTCGCCACGGGCATCGCGCTGCTGCTCGAGCGTGTAAGCCGCCCGATCCGGGTCCTTTTGAGCGCCGGACTGGTACTGGTCTGGGCCACGCCGTCGATCCCGGCGATCAATCTTTGGCAGTGGATGTTCGATTACGAGTTCGGCGTCATCAACTGGCTGCTCACGCGCATCGGCGCGGGCGATTACATCCATCACAACTGGTTCGAGAATCCTATCCAGGGCTTCACCGTGATCACTGTGATCGTCGTCTGGGGCGCAATTCCCTTTCTCGCGTTGATGCTCTACGCCGGGTTGACGCAGGTGCCACGTGAGCTGGTGGAGGCGGCCGAGATCGACGGCGCGCGGCCCTGGCAGGTGTTCACCATGATCACCGTTCCGATACTTCGCCCGGTCCTCCTCGTCCTCTTCAGCCTCTCCACGATCTGGGACTTCGGTGTTTTCAACCAGGTGTGGGTGCTGCTCAACCAACGGCCGAACAAGGACTACTTCCTCATCTCGATCTACTCGTTTCAGGAGTCGTTTCGGGTCAGCCAGTTTGGACTTGGCTCAGCGGCGGCGGTCGTGATGGTCGCGATCCTGGTGGTGGTGACGTTTGCCTACGTCCGCCAGACAGTGCGCCTCACAACGGAGGCGGTATGAGTCGGCGCTTCGCGCAGAGGACTTTCTTCGACTCGGTCGCCGTGTTGATTCTCGTAGTTATGCTCTTCCCGATCTACTGGATGGTCTCCACCGCGCTCAAGCCGGGCAAGGAGATCTTGAGCCTGACCCCCGTCTGGTTCCCGTCGCACGCGACCTTCGACAACTTCCGTGACGCGATGAGCCAGCCTTTCTTCTGGAACGACGTTGTCAACAGCCTCACGGTCGTACTCTCGGTGGTAGCCATCTCCATTGCGCTCGCCTTCCTCGCCGCGGCCGCCGTGGCGCGCTTCGGATTCCGTGGCCGGACGGCGTTCATCGTGATGGTCATCGCTGTCCAGATGGTTCCGCTCAACGCGCTGGTCATCCCCGTTTACCTGCTGCTGGACAGCGTGGGGCAGGTCGACAGCCTGCTGGGGGTCATCGCCTACTACCTGGCGATCGTCCTTCCGTTCATGGTCTGGACGCTGCGCGGGTTCGTGGCCAACGTGCCTGTGGACCTCGAAGAAGCTGCGATGGTCGATGGAGCCAGCCGTGTCGGTGCGTTCCTGAGGATCGTGTTTCCGCTCGTCGCGCCGGGCCTGGTCGCCACGGCGATCTTCGGCTTCATCCAGGCGTGGAACGAGTACATCATCGCCTACGTCCTGCTGAGCTCCAACTCGAAGCAGACGCTCACGATATGGCTTGCGTCGTTCACGACCCAGCACGGCACCGACTGGGGCGGCCTCATGGCCGGGGCGACGCTTACCGCACTCCCGGTCGTGGTCTTCTTTCTCCTCGTCCAGCGACATGTGGTCGGTGGGCTGACCGCGGGGGCGGTCAAGGGCTGATCATGGACGCCCTCGAACGTCTTGCCAACCGCTGCCTGCTGCCTGGGTTCATCGGTAACGAAGCGCCGGATTGGATCCTGCGGCGCGCCGCTTCGGGACTCGGCGGCGTCTGCCTGTACGCACGCAATGTCGAATCTGCGTCGCAAATAGCTGCGTTGAGCGCGCGGCTCCACGCCGAGAACCCTCAACTTCTCATTGCGGTCGACGAGGAGGGCGGAAACGTCACGCGCCTGGAGGCGGCCACCGGCAGCTCTTACCCTGGGAACCTCGCGCTCGGCGTGGTTGGTGACGTCGACCTGACTCGCGCCGTCGCCCGATCGATGGGCGCGGACCTTGCCTCTGCCGGTATCGACCTCGACCTCGCGCCGGTCGCAGATGTAAACAGCAACCCGAACAACCCCGTCATCGGAGTGCGTGCCTTCGGCGCGCAGCCCTCGCTGGTGGCCGCCCAGACGGCGGCGTGGATCGGGGGACTGCAGGAGGCGGGTGTCGCCGCGTGCGCCAAGCACTTTCCCGGTCACGGCGCCACGTCGCTCGACTCCCACCTCGCTCTCCCGGTCGTCGACGACGATCCGCACGAAGGAGCGCTGGAACCGTTTCGGGCGGCGATCACAGCGGGCGTGCACGCGGTGATGAGCGCGCACATACTGGTTCGCTCGATCGACAGCGTGCCGGCGACCATCAGCGCGCGGATCATGACCGGCCTGCTCCGCGACGAGCTTGGTTTCGAAGGCCTGGCCGTCAGCGACGGGCTGGAGATGCGAGCAATTGCCGATGGTGTCGGCATCGCGGAAGGCACTGTGCTTGCACTGGCCGCCGGCTGCGATCTGCTCTGCATCGGTGGTGGCTTTGCCGGCGAGGACATCGCGGATGACCTGCGCGACGCCATCGTTGCCGCGGTCAGGGAGGGTCGCGTGAGCGAGGCCCGGCTCGCCGAGGCGGCAGCGCGTGTGGAAAGGCTGGCGCAGTGGCGATCGAAACAGACCGCGACACAGTCACGGGATCCTGCGGTCGGGCTGGTTGCCGCGCGGCGCGCGATCCGCGCCGAGGGGTCCGTCAAGATCGACCACAACCCGGTGGTCGTACAGCTGAGCTCTATGCCGTCGCAGGCCGCGGGCGTGGTGCCATGGGGCGTGGCAGTCCCGCTCACTCAGCTCGGCGCGCGCGTCACCGCGATCGAGCTCGACCGCCCACCCGCGAGTCTCGACGGCATCCTGAAGGAGGCGGCCGGGCGCAGCCTCGTGCTGGTGGTCAGGGACCTTCACCGCCATCCCTGGATGGCAACGCTGACCGAGGCCGTGCTCGTGCAGCGAGCGGATGCGGTCACCGTCGAGATGGGGCTGCCCGCGTGCCAGCCTGCCGGCGCGTCTGCATACATCGCCACCCATGGCGCGGCACGCGTGTGCGGAGTCGCGGCGGCCGAACGGATGAAGGCGAGTTGAGCGAGAACGCCCACCCCAGCGCCGACTCGATGGATTCGCTGACCATCAGCGAGCTGCTCGAGCTCATGCATGGCGAGGACAAGCGCGCGGTCGAGGCGGTGCACGCCGCGCTCGGCCAGGTTGCGGTCGCGGTCGAGCAGATCAGCGCTCGTCTGCGCTCCGGCGGCCGCCTGCACTACTTCGGCGCCGGGACCAGCGGGCGCCTCGCCGCCCTCGACGCAGCCGAGTGCCCGGCGACGTTCGGCATCCCGCCAGAGCTCGTCGAGGCGCATGCCGCCGGCGATGGCGACGCGGAGGACGACCACCGAAAGGGTGCAGACGAGGCGCGCGGATCGGCACTGGGCCCGCGCGATGCAGTTGTAGGTGTGAGCGCGAGCGGGCGCACAGCGTACGTGCTGGCGGCGGTCGGAGAGGCACGCCGCGCGGGAGCTCTGGTCGTCGGGCTGAGCTGCGCTCCCGGATCACCGCTCGGCGCCGCAGCAGACGTCGCCATCGAGATCGATACGGGCCCGGAGGTGCTCGCCGGCTCGACCCGGCTCAAAGCGGGCACCACGCAGAAGGTGACGTTGAACATGATCAGCACGGGCGTGTTCACGCGGCTCGGCCACACGTATCGGGGCCGGATGGTCGACGTCGTCCCTTCCAACGAAAAACTGCGTGGCCGCGCAGCGCGCATGGTGCTGGAGTTGACCGGCCGTACCGGCGATGAAGTCGATGCCGCGCTACACGATGCCGGCGGGAACGCGAAGCTCGCGATCCTGATGCTCCGCTGTGGAATCGATGCGGCGGCAGCCCGGCTGCGCCTGTCGGGTGCACGCGGCGACCTCGCGGTTGCCCTCGGGGAGAAGGGTCCTCGATGAGCACTCTGTTCCGCGGGCAAGTCCACGGTTGGCAGGGCTCAGACAACAGGGTGCTCGTCGAAGACGAATTGATCACGTGGGTCGGTGCCGGCCGGCCGCCGCATCGCCCGGACGAGGAGGTGATCGCCGGGCCTGGCGAGGTGATCGCTCCAGGCTTCATCGACCTTCAGGTCAACGGGTTCCAGGGGCACGACGCGGCCGGTGGGCGGGACGAGATCGCGGCCATGTCGGAGCTGCTGCCGTCGACGGGCGTCACCGCCTTTCTGCCGACCTTGATCTCGGCTCCGGTCGCCACCGGCGCTGAGTTTGCTGCCAGCGTGGCTGCCGCCGCCGAGTCGCCTGGCGCGCGGGTGCTGGGGGCGCACATCGAGGGACCGTTCATCAACCCTTCGTTCCGCGGGGCGCACGAGCGCGCGTGCCTGGCCGACCCGAATCCAGCGAACGTGGACGTGATCGCCCTCGCGCGTCCACGCCTGGTGACGCTTGCGCCCGAGCTGCCAGGCGCGCTTGACGCGATTGGTCAGCTGGTGCGGGCCGGCATCGTCGTAAGCGCCGGGCACACCGGTGCTGATTTCGAGCAGGGCCGTCGCGCGATTGCGGCCGGAATCCGTTTTGGGACGCACATCTACAACGCGATGCCGCCAGTCCATCATCGACGCCCCGGCATCGCGCTTGCCCTCCTGCTCGACCCGCGCGTGTCAGTGGGTCTGATCGCGGACGGGGAACACGTTCATCCGGCCGTGTGCGCCCAGCTGGTCCGCGTCAAGGACCCCGCGCGAATTGCGCTCACGACCGACCAGACGGCGGCCGCGGGTGCGCCCCCCGGCCGGTACAGCATCACCGGCCGGCCCGTCATCAGCGATGGGACTGTGGTTCGCCTGGAGGACGGAACTCTGGCTGGAAGTGCGGCGACGATGGACGGGCTCGTGCAGCGGATGGCCGCGGTTCCGGGCATGAACGCGGCAAGGGCGATCGGGATGGCCTCCGCGGTGCCCGCGCGCATCCTCGGCGAGCGGGGACTAGGCCGCATCCGCGTGGGCGGCTGTGCGGACCTCGTGGTTCTGGACGGTGACCTCCGCGTCCGGCTGACCATGGTGGGGGGCAAGGTCAGGTACCGAACGTGAGCCGGTTCCACGACGAGATCCGCCAGCAGCCGGAGGTCGTCGCGCGGCTGATCGAGAAGAGCCGTGCGGCAGTCGACGCGATTGGCGCTCGCTATCACGAGGTGCGCCCGCGGGGTTTCGTCATCGTCGCGCGAGGCAGCTCGGATCACGCTGCCCTCTACGCGAAGTATCTCTTCGGGCGGCGCAACCGTGCCCTCGTATCGCTCGCTGCTCCGTCACTTTTCACCCGCTACGCGAGCCCGCCGTCACTCGACGGACAGTGTGTGATCGGCATCTCGCAATCGGGCGCGTCGCCGGATGTCGTGGCCGTGATCGAGGAGGCGGTGCGGCAAGGGGCGATGACGGTCGCGATCACTAACGACGCCGACTCCAGGCTCGCCGCGGTCGCGGAGCTGGTGCTGCCACTCCACGCCGGACCGGAGCTGAGCGTGCCCGCATCGAAGACCTACACCGCGAGCCTGATCGCCATGGCGCTCATCTCCCAGGCGATCGATCGTGACGATGGCTTTGGCAGCGCACTCGAGCGGGTCCCGTCGAGCATGGCCGGCGCATTAAAAGCGGAAGCGGCCGTCGACGAGCTCGTGCCCGAATTTGTCGGCCCGCGTGCGATCGTGCTCGGACGGGGCTTCAACTTCTCGACCGCCGAGGAGATCGCACTGAAGCTGACGGAGACGAGCTATGTATTGGCCCGCGCGTGGTCGGTCGCCGACTTCGAGCATGGGCCGATCGCGGTGGTCGAGCCCGGCTTTCCAGTGCTGCTGGTCGGCGGCGGTGGGTCCGTTGAGGCCGACCTGCAGTCGATCGGCGCGCGCCTGGTGGATTACGGTTGCCGCGTGATCGGGCTCTTCGATGGGGCGAACCCGCTACCCGGCGGCGATGCCGCAGTCACGCACGATTCGAAATTGCCGGAGGAGCTGACACCGTTGACGCTGACCGTCCTCGGCCAGCTGCTCGCCTTTCATGTCGCGCTCGCTCGCGGTGTCGACCCTGACCAGCCTCGCGCGCTTCACAAGATCACGCGGACCTGGTGAAAAGTCCGACGGAATCCGCGATTTCGCGGACCGTGCTGGGCATCGACATCGGAGGTTCGTCGAGCCGCGCCCGGTTGGTCGAATACGGCCGCATAGTCGCCGAGGCGGAGGGTCCCGGAGCGAACGTCGCCGTGCTGCGGCCGCGCATGGTGGAGAGTCGCCTTGGGTCGCTCCTTGCGGGCATGGGCGCAATCAGTCCGGACGCGTGCTGCGCGGGCTCGGCGGGAGCGGAGGTGCCATCGGGTCGGGCGCGACTCGAGCGCCTCCTGGCCACCCTGCTTCCCGGCTGCAGAATCGTGGTCGTCCACGACGCGCGGCTGGTTCTCGCCGCGGCAGGATTCGACTCTGGCATCGCGCTGATCAGCGGCACGGGCTCGGTGGCGTACGGCCGCGATCACACTGGGCGCGAGGCGCGGGCCGGCGGCTGGGGCTGGCTCGTCGGGGACGATGGGAGCGGAGCGTGGCTGGCGCGCGAGGCTTCGCGAGAGGTGATGCGCCGCTCTGACGCCGGCGAGCCATTGGGCAAGCTCGGCGACGCGATGCTCGCCCTCACACATGCGCGCAATACGACAGGCCTCGTCGGAAGGCTGCATCGCTTGAACGAGCCTCGCGAGTGGGCTGCGTTGGCCTCTGTGGTGTTCGATGCGGCCGGCGAAGACGCAGGCGCCGCATCTCTGGTCGAGCGCACCGCATCCGCGCTGGGCGACCTGGTTGAGCTCGTGCGCGCAAGGCTCGCGCTCGACGGTCCGCTCGTGCTCGCGGGCGGGCTGCTCTTGAATCAGCCTCTGCTGGAGTCGGCGGTGCGCCGGCGAGTCGGCGCCGCGACGCGCCTCGAGGAGCCGCCGATCGCGGGCGCGGTCAGGCTGGCAGAGGAAAGCCTCCCGGCATAGAGGAAACCGAGACGGTTTCCTCTTATACGAATAGTGGTTCGGTTTGGGAGCGCTCCAGCATCGCGTTCATATCGGCGTCGGTTGGGCGCTTTTCGAAACGCTCCGCCGCGTCGAGCACCCGAGGCAGCAAGTCGACGTCACCTACGGTGTTGAGGAACACGCCGGGCCGGCCGAGCACCCACCACACGGCGAGGTCGATGTCGGCCTGAGACTCGAGTGGTTGATACCAAACCGTCCGGGTGCGTTCGTGCCCCATCCAGGGCTTGGCGGCAATCGACTTGATCGTCTGCACAGCGACGTTGCGCTCCGCGCAGGTGCGCGCAAGCGCCTCGAAGTTTTCCTCGTAATAGGGCAGGCGCATGGTGACGAAGTTGTACGGGAGCAGGACCGAGTCGAAGTCGAAACGATCCAGGGAGCGGCGGTGGGTGGCCGCGATCTGCGAGCCATGGCCGGTGACGCCGATCCACTTGACCAGGCCCTGGTCGCGCGCTTCCACGGCGGCTTCGATAGCCCCGCCAGGGCTGAGCGCCGTATCCCAATCGCCTGGATCGGCGAGGTTGTGCAGCTGCCAGAGGTCGACGTGGTCGACGCCAAGCCGGTCAAGGGATCGATGCAGCTCCTCGCGCGCACCATTTGCGCTGCGCGTGCCTGTCTTGGTGGCGAGGAAGAACCGTCCCGGTTCGCGTTTCAGCCAGGGCGCGATCCGCAGCTCGGCGTCGCCGTAGCTGGCGGCGGCGTCGATGTGGTTGATGCCGTGGCGCATGAGGACCTCGAGGGTCCGGTCTGCGGCCCCCTGTGTCACCTGCGACAGGGACGCCGCGCCAAAGATCATCCGGCTGCTCTTGTGGCCCGTGCGCCCGAATTCTTCGAGCGGGATAGGCACCGGCGTTACTGGATCGCCTTGCCGGTCGGTCCGTCGAACAGGTGCAGGCGCCTCATGTCCACGCCCAGACGCACGCGGTCACCTGGGCTCACCTTGAGGTTGGGATCGACGCGTGCTGTGATCGCATCGCCGCCCACGACGCCGTAGATGAATTGGTCGGCGCCGAGCACCTCGGCGACTTCGACCTTCAAGTCCAGGCCGGAATGGCCGTCGCGTGGATGCTCGGTCAGAGCTTCGGGCCGGATGCCAAGCACTCCCTTCTCCACACCCGGCGCGCGCGGCAGCTCGAGGTTGAAGCCTGACGCTTTCGCAGTCATGCCTTCCACGGTGACCGGGATGAAATTCATGGTCGGGCTGCCGATGAAGCCGGCCACATACATGTTGGTCGGGTTGTCGTAGATCTGACGCGGTGGCGCCACCTGCTGCAGCACGCCGTCCTTCATGACAGCGATCCGATCGCCCATCGTCATCGCCTCGACCTGGTCGTGGGTCACATAGATGAAGGTCGCGTGCAGTGCGCGGTGCTGCTTCTGGAGCTCGATGCGCGTCTGGACGCGCAGCTTGGCGTCGAGGTTGGACAGCGGCTCATCGAGTAGGAAGGCTTGCGGCTCGCGCACGATTGCGCGCCCGAGCGCGACGCGCTGCCTCTGGCCGCCGGAGAGCTGGCGTGGCTTGCGCTTCAGCAGCGGGCCGAGCTCGAGGATGCCGGCGGCGCTGTTCACTCGGCGCTGGATGTCTTCCTTATTCGTGCCTCGCATGCGCAGCCCGAACGCGAGGTTGTCGAACACACTCATGTGTGGATAGAGGGCGTACGACTGGAACACCATGGCGATGTCTCGGTCACGCGGCGGCATGTCGTTGACGAGCTTGTCCCCGATCTTGATCTCGCCCTCGGTCACCTCTTCGAGGCCGGCGAGCATGCGCAGGGCGGTCGACTTGCCACAGCCCGAAGGGCCGACCAGGACCATGAACTCGGTGTCCTTGACCTCCAGGTTGAAATCGTTGACAGCCAGCGTCCCGCCGGGAAAGCGCTTGGTCACGTGCTCGTAGGTGACTGATGCCATGTCTCTTACATCCTAATGGAAGACTTTCGGGATGCCGGAACCACTTTTCGCGCCGCCCGGCGCAGCTGGGCCGCCGTATCCTCCGGCATCGTGTCGTTCACGAACGTGCCGGCGCCGAGCTCGACCCCGGCCAGGTACTTGAGTCGGTCGCCGCGGCGGTGCGGCGGGTAGAACTCGAAGTGGAGGTGGGCCTGCGGCCATTCCCGGCCGTCGGTCGGGGCCTGGTGGATGGCCATCACGTAGGGCGTCGAGAACCCGAAGTGGCGGTCATATGCCCCGGTCACGCGCAGCAGAGCCTTCGCCAGGTCCGTCCGTTCCGCATCGTCGAGGCCGGCGATCGATACGACGTGACGTCGCGGGTAAACGTGCACCTCGTAGGGCCAGCGTGCCGCCCTCGGCACGTAGGCGACCATCGAGCCCTCGTCGAGGACGCGGCGGGGTCCTGAGGCCTCGAGCGCGAGCTCGCTGCAGTGGAGGCACCGGCCGCGCGCGGCCACGTGCTCGCGCGAGGCGTCGAGCTCGGCCTGGGCGAACGGTGGCACGAACGGCAGGGCATAGATCTGGCCGTGGGGATGGTGGAGCGTGACCCCGACCTCTTCGCCTTTGTTTTCGAAGATGTAGACGTATTTGACCTCGGCCCGTGAGCCTAGCTCGCGATAGCGGTCGGCCCAGACGTCGACCAGAAGCCGCACGCGCGAGAGAGGGAGCTGGGCGAGCGTGAGCTCGTGCTCGGGCGTGTAGACGACAACCTCGCAGCCGGTCGTCGCGGGCCGGACGGGCCGGCCGGCGCGCCGGTCGGGCCCGAACGCCGGAAAGCGGTTCTCGAACACGACCACCTCGAACGTGTCCAGTGGCACCTCCGAGGCTCCGCCAAACCCAGTCGGGCACAAGGGGCAGAACTCGGTGGGGAGGAAGGTGCGGTCGTTGCGCTCGGTGGCGTAGGCGACCCACTCCCTCCGCAGGGCGTCGAAGCGTAGCTCAGGCATCGACAAAGACTGGATAGGCGTGACCGTAAGCGAGCAGGTACCTCCCGTCCGGGAGCTCGAGGTCTTCTCGAGTCAGCGAACGCGGCTGATCCGCGGGCTTGGCGGCGCGGCTCGGAAGAGCCGGCAGGCGCTCACCGTCACGCAGTCGCGCGCTTGATCTCGCCATGCCCCCCAACCTCTGCGACTTGCACTTCGACCCCCACGCCGCGGATCGCTTCGAGCTCCTCGGGCCTCGCCCTCGAGTCTGTGATCAGCGTGTGAACCCTGGCAGCCGGGACCGTCTGGCACATGGTCTCCTGTCCGATCTTGGTGTGGTCGGCGAGCACGACCACGTGCTGGGCTGCGCCCGCGAGGGCCCGGTCGGTCGCGGCCACCAGCGGGCTGGGCGTGCTCAGCCCGCGATCGGCGGTGAATCCGTTTCCAGAGATGAAGGCCTGCGATGCGCGAAGCGCGCGGACGGACTCTTCGGTGGCCGGTCCAACCAGCGCGTGGATGGATCGCCGCAACGTGCCACCGGTCAGGATGACCTCAACCCTCGGCGCGTCCATCAGGGCTTGCGCGACCAGCAGGGAATTGGTGACGACCGTCAGCTCGGGGCAGTGCGCCAGCAGTCGTGCGAGGGCGAGCGTCGTCGTGCCCGGGCCAAGAACGATGGAGTCGCCGGGACGCACCATCTCCAGCGCCAACCGCGCGATGGCGGCCTTTTCGCCGGCCGCCTGCTGCGCCTTTTCGGAGTAGCTCGGCTCGTGGCCGAGGCCTGCGGGGCGGATCGCGCCACCATGCGTCCTCACCACCAATCCGTCCTTGGCCATCGCGCTCAGGTCGCGACGCAGCGTGATCTCGGTCGTACCCAGCGCCTCGGCCATCTCGGCCACAGAGACCACGCCTCGGGAGCGGATGCTCTCCGCGATCAGGCGCCTCCGCTCGACCGCAAGCATTCGCCCGATGGTACGTCATCGATCACGTTTGAGCAATAGTGAGCACAAACGGAACTCGCGGGTTGACAAAATTGACCGAATCTGTATGGTTCCCCTATACCCACGCCAAAGTTGTTTATCTGTCAAGAACGGACGATGCCGGTCTCAGAGGAGGAGTTCTATGGGTGATTCACGGGAAGCCAAGAGGGTCCGGAACCGGCTGCTTTCGCTTCCGTTGACGGAACGCGACGTGCCGCTGGACCTCGACATATCAAGACGCGACATCCTGAAGATCGCCGGCTACGGCAGCCTGGCCGCCTTCATCGCCGCCTGTGGCGGCACCACCACCACCCCGACTACCGGAATCACGGCCAAGGGCGGCACGATGTCCCTGGGCAGCTACAACACCGACCCCAACTCGAAGAAGGGCACCCAGGCCATCGTCGATGCATTCACCGCCGCCAACGGCGGCACAAAGGTGAAATTGAACGTCGTCGATCACGGAACCTTCCAGAACACGATCAGCTCCTATCTGCAGGGCGTGCCTGAGGATGTCTTCACCTGGTTCTCCGGTCACCGCATGCGGTTCTTCGCAGACAAGGGCTTGGCGACCCCGATCGACGACGTGTGGAATGCCGTCAAGTCGAACTACACGGCAGGGTTCGAGGCCTCGATCAAGGGTAACGACGGTCATGCATACGCCATCCCGACCGACTACTACCCGTGGGCGGTGTTCTACCGAAAGGACGTCTGGGCGGCGAAGGGCTATAGCGTCCCGACCAACTGGGATGACTTCAAGGCCCTGTGCGCGAAAATGAAAAATGACGGGCTGATCCCCATCGCGTTCGCGGACAAGGACGGGTGGCCGGCCCAGGGCACGTTCGACATCCTCAACCTCCGGCTCAACGGCTACGACTTCCACGTGAATCTGCTCACCGGGGCGAACGGCCAGAAGTGGACCGACCCCAAAGTCGCCGGAGTCTTCAAGAAGTGGAGCGAGATCACGAAGTACTACTCGCCTGCATTCGCCGGTCTCACCTGGGAACAGGGTGCCGACCAGCTGCTTCGCAAACAGGCCGGCATGTACCTGCTCGGTCTGTTCGTGTCCGACGAGTTCAAGGCGAGCGGCAGCCAGGCCGACCTCGACCAGCTCGACTTCTTTCCGTTCCCGGACATGGGCACGCAGTACGACGCAGAAAAGGCGCTCGACGCGCCGATCGACGTCTTCATGCTCACAAAGAAGTCCCCGACCCTGGCCGCCAACCGCGGCCAGGCAAATGCGTTCCTGGAGTTCATGGCCAAAGGCTCGACGCAGGTGCTGTACTGGCAGAACGCGCCCGGCTCTATCCCGACCGCCAACGACGCGGACACCAGCCAATATCCGGCGCTGACCAAGAAAGCCGTGCAGATAGTGAGCGCGGCGAAGAAGATCACGCAGTACTTCGACCGCGACTCGCGGCCTGACTACTCAGGCCCGAACGGCATGCAGGGCTTCCTGTTGAAGTTCCTCGCGAATCCAAGCCAGGACACAACCAGCCTCCAGGGCCAGATGCAATCGTTCTGGGACTCGCTGCCCGCAGAGTAAAAGCGGACATATGATCTGAGACGTGGCCAACACCACGACGGGCGTAGCCCCCGCTCGAGCGCAAGAGGCGCCCGAAGCGGGGGCACTCGTCGCTACGCGTCGCAGGCGCCGATACACACTCCTGACCCGCCGCGACAAAATCCTGATCGCCTTGATGGTTGGGGTGCCGCTCACCCTCGACCTGCTGTTGATCTGGGGACCGACCGTCGCTTCGGTGGTACTTTCCTTCACGAACTGGGACGGCATCGGTTCTGTCACCCGCGAGAATTTCATCGGCTTCAAGAACTACCAGTTCATGTTCACGGGATACACCCTGTTCTGGCCTGCGTTCACGCACAACCTGATCTGGCTGGCGTGGCTCACACTAATCGCCACGCCTCTGGGCATGTTGTTTGCCGTGCTGCTCGATCGCGACATGCGCGGCACCCGCATCTACCAGAGCGTGTTCTTTCTTCCAGTGGTGCTCTCGCTCGTTGTCGTCGGGTTTATCTGGGAGCTTCAGTACGCGCCGACCGAAGGCTTCATCAACAACGCGTTCGGCCTGGTGAAGTCTGGTCACCTCATCGACTGGCTCGGTAACCCGCGAATCAATCTGTTCTCGATCCTGGTTGCCGCCAGCTGGAATCACATCGGCTACGTCATGGTTCTCTACCTGGCCGGCCTGAAGAGCGTCGATCCTTCGCTTCGCGAGGCGGCCAGGGTGGACGGCGCCACCGAGGTGCAGACGTTCTTCCGCGTGGTCCTACCCGTGATGGCACCGATCAACGTCATCATCGTCGTCGTCACCGCAATCCAGGCTCTCCGCGCCTTCGACATCGCATTCATCGTCAACCAGGGCAAGAACGGCCTCGAGCTGCTGTCGATCCTGATCACCAACAACAGCGTTAGCGAGGCCAGCCTGGTCGGATTCGGCTCCGCCATCGCCGTGATCCTCCTACTGATCTCGTTGGTGCCGATCATCTTGTTCCTCTCACGCACGATGAGGACGACCTCATGAGCACGCTTACTGCGACAGCTCCTCGCGCGGTCGTTCGTCGAGTCCCTCCGCGCATCCGGCCCGCCAGGACGATCCTTCATGCGTTCCTGATCGCCATGGTCGCGCTATGGCTGTTTCCGCTGTTCTGGGCCGTCTACTCCTCGCTGCGTCCGATCAGCGACACGATCCAGCATGGCTATGTCTCGTGGCCCAGCAGCCTCAGCCTCGTCAACTACCAGACCGCCTGGACCCAAGCCGAGATTCCCTACTACTACCTCAACACCCTGGTCATCGTGATCCCAGGCGTCATCTTCACGTTGCTGCTGGCGTCGATGGTTGCCTTCTGCTGCACCCAGTTCAGCTGGAAGTTCAACTTCATCGTCCTGATGCTTTTTACCGCGGGCAACCTATTGCCGCAGCAGGTGATCATCGTGCCTCTGTACTGGATCTATCTACACACTCCGATCGCCGCGGTGGGATCAATCGATGCCGGCAGGTTCTCGTTCGCCCTGTTCAGCGACAACAACCTGCTCTACGACCAGTACATCGGCATCATCCTCATCCACGTCGTTTTCCAGACCGGCTTCGCCGCGTTCGTCCTGAGCAACTACATGAAGACGATCACGAAGGAGATCACCGAGTCGGCCCTCGTCGACGGCGCCAATGTCCTGCGGATCTGGTGGAGCATCGTTCTGCCGCTCTGCCGCCCGGCGCTGGCGGCGATGGCAACCCTTCTCTTCACCTTCATGTACAACGACTTTTTCTGGGCGCTGATCCTGTTGAAATCGGGTGACAAGCGGCCGATTACGAGCGCCCTGAACAACCTGCAGGGAGAGTTCTTCGTCAACAACAACCTCATCGCGGCCGGCGCGCTGCTTGCGTGCCTCCCCCCGCTCATCATCTTCATGGTCCTCCAGCGGCACTTTGTCGCCGGCCTGACGCTCGGATCGACAAAAGGCTGAGCGCCTCACCGAGCGGCCCATCAGGAACCGGCCCTCTCCTCGGCGAGAGGCTGCCGCACATCGCCTATGGCGGCGACTACAACCCCGACCAGTGGCCCGAATCGGTGTGGGAGGAAGACGTCCGGCTCATGCGGGAGTCAGCGGTCAACCTGGTCTCGCTCGGCATCTTCTCGTGGTCGCGCCTCGAACCTAGCCAGGGCAAGCACGACTTCGGCTGGCTCGATCGGATCATGGACATGCTGCACGAGGGCGGAATCCGCGTCGACCTCGCGACCGCGACCGCGTCGCCGCCGCCGTGGCTTTCGCACGCCCATCTCGAGATGCTGCCCATCACGGCCGACGGAGTCCGACTTTGGCACGGCGCTCGGCAGCATTACTGTCCCAGCAGCCCCGTGTATCGCGACGCGGCCGGGCGTCTGGTCGAGGCGCTGGCCACGCGTTACTCAGTGCATCCCGCGCTCGCGATGTGGCATGTGGGCAACGAGTTCGGCTGTCACGTGGCGGCCTGTTACTGCGATGTCTCGGCGCAAGCGTTTCGTGAGTGGCTGCAGGAGCGGTACGGCGACCTCGAGGGTCTGAACCGGGCGTGGGGAACCGACTTCTGGTCGCAACGCTACTCCGACTGGGAGGAGATCCTGCCGCCCCGGCACACGCCCACGTGGCCGAACCCCAGCCAGCAGCTGGACTTCATGCGCTTCTCGTCGGATGCGCTGCTCGAGTGTTACGACCTCGAGCACGCGATCCTCACCGAACGCAGCCCGGGCGTCCCGGTCACAACCAACTTCATGCGCTTCTTCAAGCCGCTCGACTACTGGAAGTGGGCCGAGCGCGAGGACGTCGTCAGCGACGACGTCTATCAGGATCCGGCCGATCCCGAGGCGGGCATGCGGTCGGCGATGGCAGGCGACCTCATGCGCTCGCTCGGCCGCGGCCGCCCCTGGATCCGCATGGAGCAGACTACCAACCGAGTCAATTGGCGCGAGGTCAACGTGGCCAAGGCGCCAGGGCAGATGCGCTTGTGGAGCTACCAGGCGGTGGCACGCGGCGCGGACGCGGTGATGTTCTTCCAGTGGCGCCAGTCACGTGCAGGCGCCGAGAAGTTCCACAGCGCGATGGTTCCGCACGGCCGGCCTGAGGTTTCGCCGACCTGGCACGAGGTCGTCAAGCTGGGCCGCGAGCTTGGCGGGCTGGACGCAGTGTGCGGCAGCCGGGTGACCGCCGACGTGGCGATCCTCCACGACTGGGAATCCTGGTGGGCGCTCGAGCTGCCGTCGAAGCCGTCGATCCGCGTCCATCACGTCGATCAGCTCGAATCGTATTACCGGCACCTCTTCGAAGCCAACTTGACCGCCGACTTCGCGCGGCCGTCCGACGATCTGTCCGGTTACAGTCTCGTGCTCGCCCCGAGCGTCTACCTGGTCAGCGACGAGGCGGCCGCCAACCTGACCGCTTACGTCGAGGCCGGCGGCACGCTGGTCGTGTCCTTCTTCAGCGGCATCGTCGATCCGTTCGAGCACATCCGGCTGGGTGGCTACCCTGAGCCGTTCCGGCGGCTACTCGGCCTCGAGGTGGTCGACTGGTTTCCGCTGTCGGACGGCGAGCAGATCAACCTCAAGTTCGCCGACGGCTTGCTGGCCCATGGCGACCTCTGGAGCGAGCTCATCGCGCCCTCGGGCGCCGAGGTGCTGGCGCAGTTCTCGGGCTCGACGCTGGACGGCCGCCCGGCGGTCACCAGCCACAAGTTCGGGGAGGGCCGCGCGATCTATATCGCCACGCGTCCTGATCCGGTGGCGATGGCACGGATCCTGCGCGCCGCCGCGGCCGAGGCCGGCGTCAAGCCGGTGATTGCGGCCCCGCCAGGGGTCGAGGCCGTGCGCCGTGCGACATCGCGTAGCTCGATGCTGTTCCTGTTGAATCATCGGGACGCCCACGTGGAGGTGCCCATGGCCGACCCGGGCTTCAACCTGGTGGATGGCAGCGAGGTGCACCGCGGCCTGCTCCGCATCGGCCCCCGCGGCGTGGCCATCATCCGGGAGGGCTGGTAGTTTCAAAACCCCCGTTGAGTGGGACCTAATAATCGGTAGATATGAGCGAGCCCAAAGTCGTTACGTGCCCCAAATGCGGGCAGAAAACCCGGATTCGGTCCGCCGCCGAAGGCGTTCCCCACTGCGCAAAGTGCGGCGAGCCGCTGCCGTGGTTGACCGAAAGCGGTGTTTCGGATTTCAACGCGGTCGTCGAGAAGAGCCCGATCCCGGTGCTCGTAGACTTCTGGGCTCCGTGGTGTGGGCCGTGCCGCATCGTCGCGCCCGCGGTTGAGAAGGTGTCCAACGAGCTGGCCGGCAGGCTGAAGGCGGTCAAGGTCAATACCGACCTGGAGCCGGCGCTGCAGGAAAGGTTCGGCGTCCGTGGCATCCCGACGCTGGTCTTGATGGACGCGGCCAAGGAGCGCGACCGTGTCGTCGGGGCATTGAACGCGGATGCACTCCGCCGGTGGGTTGAGCAGCGCCTACCCGTGCCCGCCAAAGATCCCGGTAACACTCGGCAGTAAACGCGCGCCAGTCGCGTGAGCTTCAGCCGATGTGGCGGAACGGCTCTGGCACATAGCCGGCAAGCACCGCCAGCCACGCCGGCGAAAGTGCGGCTTTGACCGCCGCGTCGTCTTGGGCGAGCCAGGCCATATGCCTCAATGCGTGCTCGACGACCTGGTTCGCGGAGATCCCCTTCGCGGCCTCCGTTGCGGTGTTGCGAGCCAGGTCCGCGCGCGTGATCGGCACTCCCGCGAGATCGGTGGCCTGGCCTTCGGCGAGAACGACGAGAAAGCTCAGCAGCACGCCGCCTTTCCCTCGGCGCCATGACGTCGAGTGCACCAGGAGGGGAGGGCCCATCAGGTTGGACGAGAGGCGCTTGACGATCTCCATTGGATCGTCCTCGTCGTGCGATTCGATGTACCAGGCATCGGGTCCGCATGGTCCGGTGAGCTCCAATCGGTCCTCCCGCATTCGGACCACGAACACCTCCGCCTGGACTGGCCCCTCGGTGCCCCATGGGTCGGGCGCAGACGGACTTGCTTCCGGCGACGGCTCCATCAGGCTTCGGGACGCGCCCTCGAAACCACGTTCTCGCGCGTGACTTCCATGTTGTGGGACTCACGGGCGTGCTTCTGCACCATGGGCACCAGCTCTTCCATGGTCCCACGCATGAGAATGCCGCAAGCGCACGCCACCACCAGGATGGCTGCCTGACCTTCTTTGCTCATGGGGAATAGCTCCTTGCAAGGATCTGTACGGATGTGTACGAACAGGTTAAGGCTCTGATGGCAACTGCAAAACCAAAGATCACTATCGAATTCTGCGTTCCTTGAGATTATCTCGACCAGGCCGTGAGCCTGGCTGAGGAGCTCCTCGACCGCTGGGCGCCGGCGCTTGCAGGCGTCGAGCTCAAGACCGGCAGCAACGGACGTTTTGAGATCTCCGTCGACGGGCGGGAAGTCTTCAGCAAGGCGAAGCTCGACCGCTTCCCGGCCAAAGGCGAGATCGTGAAGCTCATCGAGCCAGGCCTTGGGCCGCCGCCTGAGTGGAGATCCGGCGGCCATTAACGCGCTTCTTGCGACCCGATCGCAGCATCGAATCCTCTTTTTCAGTAAGCTTTTTTGCGCGATGCGTAGTTCAGCCGTTGCTTTTTTGGCGCCGCTCACCAGGCGGCGAGCCATCGACTACGTTCGCTGCGCCAGCTGCTTCTGTAGCTGACCGGACGTCCTGACCGGGGATCTCCCCCGACGCGCGCTCGCGCGCGGTTCATCTCAAACGTTCGGTATCACCACACCAGCGGAGGCGCTTCCAGTTGTCAAATCTGTCCGACGGCACATCCCTCGAAGGTTTCTCGAAGAACGAGTCCATCAAGGCTTCGAGCAACCACCTGCGTGGGCTAATAAAAGAGGAGCTGCTCGAAGACACGCCTGCGTTCGGTGAGGACTCCGAGCAGCTGCTCAAGTTCCACGGGATCTACCAGCAGGACGATCGCGATCGTCGCAAGGAAGCCCTCGGCGATGGTCACAGAGCTCACGCCGCGCACCGGCGCGTATCACGAGATCTGGCTCGACGGCGAGGTCGTGGAGTCATCCGAGCCCGAGGCCGAGCCGCTGTATCGCGAGCAGTACCTGCCGCGCAAGTTCAAGACCACCGTCGCGCTCGAGGGTGACAACTGCGTCGACGTCTACGCGCACGACCTTGCCATCGTCGCAATGAAGCGGCCTGACGGTTCTCTGCGCGGGTTCAACGTCCTGGTCGGTGGAGGCCTGGGACGGACCCACAACAAGCCGGAGACGTTCGTCGCGGTTGCGCAGCCGCTTGCCTTCGTGGAGCCGGGGGCGATCGTCGACGTCGCTCGTGAGGTCGTGGCCGTGCAGCGGGACTACGGCGATCGCAGCAACCGGCGGCACGCCCGCCTGAAGTACACGATCGCCGATCGGGGGCTCGAGTGGTTTCGCGCCGAGTTGCAGAAGCGGGTCGCGTTCCAGCTCCAGCCGCCTGAGCCGCTCGCCTGGAAGCCGGTGGACGACCATCTTGGCTGGCACGAGCAGGGCGACGGACGGCTGTACGTCGGGATCTACATCGAGAACGGGCGCATCGCCGACGTGGATGGGGAACGCTCGCGTTCTGGACTGCGTCGCATTGTCGATGAGCTGCGCCCGCAGGTCCGCCTCACCGCGCAGCAGAACGTGATCCTCGCCGACATCGATCCTGCGCATCGCCAACGGGTGGAGGAGCTGATGGTGGAGTACGGCATCGCAGCGGTGGAATCCATCCCCCGCGCGATCCGGTACGCGATGGCTTGCCCCGCGATCCCGACCTGCGGCCTGGCCGTGGCTGAGGCGGAACGCGCGCTGCCGAGCCTGGTCCGGAAGTTGGCGACGCTGCTCGACGAGCTCGGCCTGGCCAACGAGCGCATCAGCTTTCGCATGAGCGGGTGTCCCAATGGCTGCTCGCGTCCCTACCTCGGCGACGTCGGCTTCGTCGGCACCACACTGGGCAAGTACGACGTGATGCTCGGTGGTGACTTCGATGGCACCCGGCTCAACCGGGTGTTCGCTCCCAACGTGCCGATCACCGAAATTCCCTCGCTGCTGCGCCCGTTGTTCGAGTCGTTCCGCTCCGAGCGCCGGCCTGGCGAGGGCTTCGGTAACTGGACCGATCGCGTCGGCTTCGACGCCTTGAGGACGAACGGTGTTACGGAGAAGACCGCATGAGCGTCGCCGCGACCAGCGAGCTCATATCAGGGGCGGCCCCGGAGGCAGTCCTTCGGTGGGCCTACGAATCCTTCCCGCGGGTGGCGATCGTCGCGAGCTTTCAGGCGGAGTCCTCGGTGCTGGTCGATATGGCGGCGGGCATCCGCAGCGATATTCGCGTGATTACGCTCGACACTGGCCGCCTGCCGCAGGAGACCTACGACATGATCGATCGCGTTCGCGATCGCTACGCGATCGAGGTCGAGGTGGTGGCGCCTGACGCGGGCGACCTGGCCGAGATGGTCGGAAGCCACGGCGTGAACCTGTTCTACCAGTCGCCCGAGCTGCGGCGCTTGTGCTGCGAGGTGCGCAAGTCCAGACCGCTGGCGCGCGCGCTGCACGGATACGACGCGTGGGTCACCGGCGTCCGCCGGCAGCAGGCCGCGACCCGTGCGCAAACGCCGGTCGTCGCGACTGACCCTGAGCACGGGGGCCTGACGAAGATCGCGCCCCTGGCCTCGTGGTCGAAAGACCAGGTCTGGGCGTACATCCGCGAGCACGACCTGCCGTACCACGCGTTGTACGAGCGCGGCTTCACATCGATCGGCTGCGCGCCCTGCACTCGAGCGACTGTCGCGGGCGAGGACGAACGTGCAGGCCGGTGGTGGTGGGAGCAGGAGGGAGAGGTCAAGGAGTGCGGCCTCCACTGGGCGGCGAAATGAGCAACCTGCTCGCGCTATCCGAAAAGCACGCGCTGAGCGTCGAACAGCTGACTGTGGCTTTCCCGCACGGCGACCAGCTGCTGCTCGCACTTGACGGCACGACCTTCGAAGTCGAGCGAGGCGAGTTTGTATGCGTGGTCGGAGCGTCTGGCTCGGGCAAGAGCACGCTGCTCAACGTTCTGGCTGGACTCGATCGCCCCTCAGCGGGACGCGCCCATGTCCATGGACGTGTGGCTCTGATTTTCCAGGAAGCGACCCTTCTGCCATGGCTGACTGCCGCGGGCAATGTGGAGCTGGCGCTCGAGCTGCGAGGAGTGACGGCATCGGTTCGACAAAAGCTCGCCGTCGAGCTGCTGGATCGCGTGCACCTTGGTGGATTCGAGAAGCGCAGGCCGCACGAGCTCTCGGGTGGCATGAAGCAGCGCGTCGCGCTGGCGCGAGCTCTGGCTCAGGACGCGGACGTACTCCTCATGGACGAGCCTTTTGCATCGCTGGACGCCATCAGCCGTGACCTCCTGCACGAAGAGTTGGAGCGGATCTGGAGGGAGAGCCGTCTCACCATCCTTTTTGTCACGCACAACGCGCGCGAGGCGGTTCGGCTCGGCGATCGAGTGATGGTCTTCACGAGCCGGCCGGGTCGCGTGGCGCACGAGGTGCAGGTCGACCTGCCTCGCCCGCGCAGCCTCGATTCGCCTGAGCTTGCCGTCATCGCCGGCCGCATCACAGACCGCCTCAAGCACGAGATGACGAATGTCGGCTGAGCTCGCGTCACAACTGCACCTGTCTGAGGTCCTGGCTTCGCCGCCGCATCCGGTCCGCAAATCGGTAACGCGCGTGTGGTCCGGCCTCTGGCCAAAGCTTGCTGCGGTCGTTCTGGCGGTGATCATCTGGCAGCTCGTCGTGTGGTCGGGCTGGAGATCGGAATCGGCTCTGCCAGGGCCCTGGTCGGTGATGGGGCGGCTGGCGGCCGATCTGGGCCACCTGGACTTCTACGCAGGAGTAGCGGTGACCCTGCGCCGCGCCGCGCTCGGCTACGCGATCGCGTCGGCAGCCGCGATAGTCGTGGCCATTCTCATCGCGCGGATCGAGCTTGCTCGCAGAGCGGTCGGGGCACTCCTGGTCGGCCTGCAATCGATGCCCTCGATCGCCTGGTTCCCGCTCGCCATTCTGCTCCTGCAGCGAAGCGAAGGTGCCATCACTCTCGTTGTCGTGATGGGGGCGGCGCCGGCTATTGCGGCTGGGCTGTTGAGTGGCATTGACCACGTGCACCCACTGTTGATTCGGGTCGGCAGGGCGATGGGAGCCGACGGCTTGCGCCTGTACCGTCACGTCATCCTCCCCGCGGCGCTTCCTGCGTTTGTCGGCGGCCTCAAGCAGGGATGGGCGTTTGCATGGCGCAGCCTGATGTCTGCGGAGCTGCTCGTCGTCGCAGCCAACCAAACATCGATCGGCCAGCAGCTTCAGTCCGCAAGAAATCTGCTCGACACGCAGCAGCTGCTCGCGATCATGGTCGTGATCTTCGTCATCGGCATCCTCGTCGACAGCCTCTTCGGAATGCTCGACACCGCAATCAGGCGCCGATGGGGCCTGTTGGGATCCGAAGCATGAGCAAGGGCTTCGTCGTCTGGTTCACAGGGCTGTCCGGCGCCGGCAAGTCGACCGTGGCCAACGCACTGCATGCCGAGCTCGCCCGGCGCGGCCGCCACGCCGAGCTGCTGGACGGGGACGAGGTGCGCACGCACCTGTCGAAGGGCCTGAGCTTCTCCAAAGAGGATCGCGACACGAACATCCGGCGCATCGGTTACGTCGCGCGGCTGGTCGCACGCAGCGGCGGCATCGCGATCACCGCCGCGATCTCTCCATACCGCGAGGTGCGTGACGAGGTCCGCGCACAGATCCCAGGTTTTGTCGAGGTGTACATGCAGTGCCCGATCGAAACGCTGACCGAGCGAGACACGAAGGGCCTGTACCGCAAGGCGCTCTCTGGCGAGATCGCCAACTTCACTGGCGTCAGCGATCCGTACGAAGCGCCGGTTCATCCCGAGGTCGTCTGCGACACGGCGCGCGAGACGCCCGATGAATCACTGGCGAAGATCATCGACGCGCTTGAGAGGCTCGGCCACCTTCCACGACGCATGATCGACCGCCTGCCTCAGGGAGATGAGCT